>Ga0208980_10000766_pt1 | contig 18712 bp, 16 predicted proteins | sample WetSurMetagenome_3_FD_187993 | JGI IMG/M metagenome (GOLD analysis project Ga0208980, IMG submission 187993) | Wetland microbial communities from Twitchell Island in the Sacramento Delta, sample from surface sediment Aug2011 Site A1 Bulk (version 2) | ecosystem: Environmental > Aquatic > Marine... | reverse complement strand
TTGCTACAGTAACCGTCATCCTTTTATGCCAGGATTGTGTGTTTAACTTTCCATCAGGATTGTTAGGATTTATATAACAGACCTCAGTTGACAAATAAAATTTTGCTGATGGCAAAGTCGTAACAGAATCTATATAACCATCAAAGTCGTCAAAGTCATTGCAGGAATCAGGTGCTACTTCTCCACTTCCAGGGCCCAAGCCTCCTGCACTAGTTAATTCAGATAGAGTTGTTACAGCATCTGAATATGTATTCGCATCAAAAGCTTTTTTGCTCGCTTGTTCTATTAAAGAGGTAGCCAGAGAGGTTGCGAGAATTCCAAATTTGGTATCCTGCATCACCGAGTCTGTTGTTAGAATACTATTATTTACTCTAAGAACAGTCAGTGAAAGAAGAAATAATGCTCCAATGCTTAATAGCGATTGACCTGTATTCATTTAGCTGCATCCTTAATTAAAATTATTTACTGGATATACTTTAACAACTATTATGCAACTATCATGTTCTTAGTAATTGTGAGAAAACAGATTACAAATGAAGGTCGTCGAATAATTTAATTGATTTATCCGCGACACTGTTGTCGTGAATGTCGGGAGTTGTAAATGAAGTAATCATATAATTTCAAAACATTTTCCCTTATTTGATGGATTTTCCTTATAAAATGCGAAATATTTACATGTCACTATCGTCGCTGCTATTAAACAAGTAATTAAAAGCATCTAAAATGTGAGGATCTAGTGGTACTTAATTTGAGTTTCAAGAAATGGATTATTTGATGATCTTGAAAAAATTAATTACTGAAATAAATAGAAGGGGAGAATGTGATGTTAAATCAGAATTACTTAAAGCTCATTAAATCAAATGCTCTATTCAACTCAGTTCCTGAGTCTTTCCTAAAATCATTTATTAAACCCAAAAACTTTTTCACAGCCAAAGAAGGTACGTTAATTTATTCCTTTGATGATGAATCCAAAGAAATCTATTTGATAATTGAAGGCGAAGTGAAAATAAAATTTTGCGATAACAGAAGTATTACGTATAAATATTCTTCTGATATTTTTGGTGAGAAAGAAATTCTTGAAAAAACTAAGAGAGTCTCATTCGCAATTACCAATAAGGCTTGTAAACTATATCGCATAGATGCAGAAGAACTTTATAGTCTTTCTAAAGAGAACAGCGCGATATTGAATTATAGTTTGACTGCACACAGCGAAAAGTTACCCGAATATGTTGAACAATTCTCATAATGCTTTCAATGATTAAACTTTAATGAATCAGCATTCCTAAATTTTGATACTCGAAATTGATTCAGATATTTTAAGAAAAAAAACTACTCCAAAGAGACTTCAATTTTAGATTTAATAATTGAATAAAATTATAGGGCCTGATCCTGGAGTATTGCATTTCGTAATTTTGCAGATTGGTAGTTGAAACTTTTTATCCTCCTCGTTGGACTAAACCTACCTTCTTGTAAAAAATAAAGAGTAGTTGGAAATCATTTAAAATAAAAAAACAGCTAATCAAAGATTAGCTGTTCTGTGATTCGAATAATTTTAAATAAGTAGAATAAATTCTTTTGCTACTATTCAAACCAGGATACAATTTTAAAACCGCCGGTACCAGGGTAGAACGGGGGAGACATAAATGCTAGTCTCGAATCGTAACGATACTGTTTAGTAAAGCCGTGACTAATAGTATTTCCATCAATTGTTCCTACCGGCTGTCTATAGTTTTGTTGTATTCCGCCAAGCAGATTAATATTCCCACTGACGGGTCTTTTATCATAATTGTATGCACCGAAACCCCACTTTTCACTAAAGACAGACGCTTGAATATTAATACTAGTTTTATTAGGAGTATTTTCGGTAATCCAGACATAGTTTTCGGCAATTATACCGAATAAATCTGTAGACTCTGGATGTTTCAAAGGATTTGTGTTGTAAACAATATCGTCATCCAGCCAGACAGTTCCTTTACCAGTAGAAGAAGTTGAAGAAGAACAACCTAGAGTATATTTTCCTTTTACAGTACCCTTAAGCCGCACAACCATATTTTTTGCATATATAAGACCATTAGGTGCAGCACTAGGTAAATAAAGAGCTGTATACTTATTCTTATAGCTATATTTGTAACGTAAAGTATCTTTGTCGAAAAGAAGATAAACAGTATCTTGACCATCAAATTTATACCCATCATCATCTGCATCCGCTTCCAAGTTTTCAACAGCTTGAGTTGGTATTTCTAAATTTTTTCCTGGTAAGTATATCCCTGTAATAACAGGAGAATCAGTTTTCTTATTTGTTTGGTACTCTATAGAGCCTTTGTGAGATGTAGTTTTTCCGCGAAATGAAGGATGGAATGCACAACTTAATTTGGCCTGGGTATGGAATGGCCCCCAAACTGTGTCTTTACCTGTCCACCATATTGTTCCACTAGATGTTGGACCGGCTTTTTCATAATTGGAGTAATAAGCATATTCAGAAAAATTACTTGGGGCAATTCTTAGTTTGATCTCGCTTGTATCACGGAAATATATTCCGCGTGAGGTTATCTCACGCAAACCTAAATCTTCATCCACCACATCTACTGTGACATCTAAATAACCGCCCTGATATGGAATGTTGTCATAACCATCGTCCCAGGTGGGACTCAAGTAAATAGCGTTTGCAGCGATGTTAGCACCGCTGATTGCAATATTGTGCGCAACGGTTTCTGATTGGTAACTTACATAATTATCAACAGCCCGGTTGGAAAGACTTCCAAACTTTTGTCCCACAGCAAGGAGTGTTAATGTGAAACCAATTACAACTATAAGTATTGCTTTGCCTGACATAATTTTTATCCTTTATATTTTTTTAATTATCTGTTTTTGATCTGCTTACATTTCTTGAAGCTAACCTGATTTGCTTCCAAAATGCATTCGAATATTTCTCATCATACGCTGCAACATTTTCAACGGTAATATTAATTTCAATACTTTTTATTAAACCTCGGGTTACGACCGGGGGTGGTATAGTATCATCATTTACATCATAGAAAACCATACGAAAGTCTGTTACTCCCAAATTTGAAGCTACAGCCGCATTACCATTTTCGACTCTGTATAATATTCTGTCTCTAGGGTTTGGAGTTGACGAGCATTCTGAAGTGGGGCCAAGGTAATACCGAAGCGAGTCAAGACTTCCATTATAAGGATAAAGATCGGTATAAAAAGACATGCTTGATCCATCGGCATAGTAAATCGCCTGAGAAGATACGAAAGGTTGATTCGTTCTGGGATCCACCACAGCATTCCAAGTGTTGCAAAACCCGATCTTTCTGAAATCAAATTCTATCATTTCTGCTAAAGTTAACAGATTTTGCTGAACTATAAGTTCTCCGCTGTAGTTATATGTTTTTTCTGTACTAGCATCACTTAAACGCATAACTATCATCATCAGTGTTCCGCCTATTATCATTGAACCGGCGATATCTAAAAGTGTTGTAAAACCCATCGTTTACTCCTTATTAAACCTTATTGAATTAGAAAAACCAATAACTATAAATTGTAGACTGCTTAACCGTGTCAGCGGAGAATCCAATTGTTTGTTGATTTTGCCGCCATGTAACATATACATTTAATTTTTTATTCCAGGTTCGTGTGCTTACAGAATTATTTAAACTACCAACGTTCTCTGGATCCGGATTAATATATGATACTATACATTTTGAGTAGAATATAACGGAGCTAACCGTATCTGTTTGAGTATAGTTATTGAAGTCGTCAAAATCATCAAAATTAAAAGGTTTGGTTTCGCCGCTTTCTTTATTGGGAGGATAGGTAAGTGCAGATTGAAGACACGGACCTTCTTTTGTATTAGCATCAAAGTATTTCTCAGTTGCACTTTCTATTAGCGATGTTGCAATTGAATTTGCGATTAACCCAAATTTTGAATCAATCATCATAGAATCAGTTAATAAAATATTATTATTAACTCTTAAAATTGTTAGTGAAAGCAGCAGCAATGCACCTATGGCAAATAACGATTGACCTGAATTCATAGTTTTGTATCCTTTAATCCTTTATTGTCAATTTGATATTGAAAATATTCAACATATATACCACGTGTCTCCGCCATTGCTGTCGCAGAGAACCTTCAAGTCTTTTATTAATTCTAAGTTTATTTAATAAGGTAAATTAGGTTTGTAAATATTACTTGTAGCTGACGGAAATCAGTAAAAGCGAGCGTCACAAACGGCGTTTGAAAAATTCAATTTCGCATATATTAATCAAGTCAACCGATGGTAATTCTTAAAATGATTTTGATGGGAAAATTAAAAAAGCGGCTGAGCACCGCTTTTAAAAATTAGAATTTGAGTGTGTTCTACTCCCACCAGCTTAAAATTGTAAATCGCTTTGTGGCAAGTAATGACTGAATGAGATTTAATGCTTCTGTGCTGTAAAGAGTTTCGAAATTACCACTGGCTACTTCAACATTTATTTGATTACCTGCTACGACCAGGCTTCCTATAATTGAACCGTTGCCATTTAATTTTATATCAATTGAAGCATCTTTAAAAGCAATGACCATACCTTTATAATCAAAACCTCCATTAATGGTTAGGTTACCATTAACTACAAGTATACCACATCCGCTTGCAGCTTGAGAATTATTTATCTGAATATCACCATTAACAAAAGTTACTTTTGGATTAGAAGTAGTGCCCCAAACATTGGTCGTTTTTATTTTAGTCTGAGTATCAATTAAAATATCAGGATTGTCTGCAAGCAATTGAGCGTATTCAGCCCAATCTATGGTATTACTGACTACACCCACACTTGGTGTTCCACCAGCACCGAGCACTTGATCAATAGCGTTTTTCGCTATCATATTAAGAATGGATGTTTTTTGAGTCGCACCATCAACCGCAATACCAGGAACAGAGCCACCACCAGTTAAGTTGCCGTTTATATCATGATTATTTCCGTTTATTTCCATACTTCCGCCAATAGCATTCTTTTTAAGACCTGCTACTGTTCCAGCAGATAGGTACATGGCACCCGGTCCTGGATGGAATGGAACTTTATCAGCCGCAGCCTCCACAATTGTAGTATGTTGTACTCCCATAAATGTTGCTGCTGAGATAACCTTTACCATAGAATCCGGGCCTGAAATATTAATATTATAGCTGCCACCAAAAAGATTGTTATTTGGGAAACTACTATTCATCATAGACCTATCGTGTTTCAGTTTCTCCAAATAAATTTCAACACCGGAGTTGGCTATTATTCGTGCTTGTGTCTGTTCAAACATGTTTACAGTAGTTGAAAGGTTTTCTTTGGAATTGGCATTTAGTTTAAGCATTATGAATCCCACTATAACAGACATGCCCAAAACGATGATAAGAATACTTTTTCCCATTATATATTCCTCGGATTAATTGTTAATTCCCAATAAGTAAAGACACTTGAATCCTGTTGACCAGTTATAAAATTATTGACAGCTTCACTAGGCTCAACCCAAAATTCAGCTTTTACATATTTGATGCTGTCTAAAATAGATGTTACAATACCTTTTGAATCCAGATATGAAAATTTGAGATTGACGAGTCCTAATGAAGGACCGCCTATCGTATCGACATCGTTCACAACACGATATAAAACTTTATCTCTTGGATTAGGTGTGCTTGCCATATCGGTTGAATCACCCAGGAAATATTCAATAACATCCATTGTTCCATGACCTGATATTCCAGGTGCTTGCATATCTGCATAAAATTTTATTTGTGTCGGTTGCGCAGTAATTATTGCGGTTCCATCATACTGATAACCAATTTTTCGCAGGTCATGATTAAGAACCTCAGCAAGTGTTTTTGCGTTTTGCTGCAGCTTTAATTCATTATCTGAATAATAGCTTGCATTGGCAGAAAAAAGACTAAGTTTAATAATCATTAAGAAAAGTAAAGCCGCAATAAATATTGAACCGAAGATGTCTAAAAGTATATTCATAATGTTATTATTTTGAATGTAGTGTAAATACAAATGATAATTTAACAGGAGATCTTAAATAATCGCTGGTAACTCTAACTTCTACTCTTTTAAAGAAAGTTTGTACAGAGCTGATTTGCTCGTAATTGTCCTCCTGAACATATGCCACCTGGCAGGATACATTAAAACCCTCTGCGTGTGGAAGAGATACGGATTTGTTAAAACCATTAAAATCATCAATATCATCCCAGGTTGAATGATCGCCATTTTCACCTGGATCTAAAACCTCTGGTGCGAATAGATTACTTGGAGTTAATTCTTCAGGACTGATAGAGCGAAATTCGACTGTTTCTTCATCGAAGGCTTTCTGCTTAATTTCCTCAATTAGATCATCTGCAAGAGAAAATGCTGTCAAATAAATTTTATTTTCTACTTCTACAGTCATATTTTCTAAAACAGTTGAATTGAATCTGATAGAAATGAGAGAAAACAAAGCGATGGCACCTATTGTAAGCATCGATTGAATATTATTCATATTTTATTAAACCCTTTATTTACTTCAATGACAAATGTATGCTGTACATACCCAACTTATATACCATCGCTATCCGTCAGCATTGTCGTCATGGGACTCGAATCTTAACTAAATATTGAGGGGAAATTCGCGAGCTAATTTTAGCAGGTAAGTTTTGCTCTTTTAAGAGTAAAAAAGAGGAGAAGAAACAAAAATATTTAGCTACTAATAGCTAGTTTCTTCTCTCGCGAATAGCTTTTAATCTTCTCTGCAGAGTTCTTTCACTTACACCAAGAATTGGTGCTGCTCTCTGAACACTGTTGCCGACTGTTTTCATCACACTAAGGATATGTTCTTCAGCTGCAAGGTTTAAAGCTGTAGGTTTTGGTTTATTGCTTGCAAATTCAATAGGCTTGATATATTCCTTTGGAAGATCAACAGAGCTGATGAATGATTCACCAAAAGTTTTAGCAACTGCGTTAAGAATAATATTTTCCAACTCTCTTACGTTTCCGGGGAAAGTATAACTCTTCAAAGCATCTAAAACATTTTCGGAAAATCCCTGGATATTTTTGTTATAAGTTCTGTTTCCAATTTCAAGAAAATGTTCTGCAAGTAAAATAATATCATCTCCTCTCTTGTGAAGAGGAGGCATATAAATAAAACCTCTATTCAAGCGGTAGTATAAATCTGCTCTGAATTCTTTTTTAGCTACTGCATCCAGCAGATCTCTGTTCGTAGCTGAAATAATTCTAATGTCGAGTTGAACAGGTTTTGCTTCACCGATTCTGTAAATTTCATTATACTGAATTGTTCTCAGGAGTTTACCTTGAAGTGCAATAGGTAATTCACCAACCTCATCAAGAAAAATGGTTCCTTCATTAGCAGTTTCAAAATATCCGATCTTATCCTCAAAGGCTCCGGTAAATGTTCCTTTCTTATATCCAAATAATTCGCTCTCAAATAAACTTGGTGAAATAGAAGCTAAATTAACAGCTACAAATGGCTTTCCTCTTCTGGGTGAAAGATCATGTATTTTTCTTGCAATCAAATCTTTTCCAGTACCTGTTTCACCGGAAATAAAAACAGTTTCATTTGTTGGTGCAAAAATCTCAACGAGTTCGAAGACCTTCTGCATTATTGGCGAATCTGTAACTATGTCCGAGAATATTCTTCTGCCCGGCTTTTGCTCGTACAATGTTCTCCTGAGTGAATCACGTTCAGATTCAAGAAGTTTTGTGTCTAATGCTCTTCTTAGCGTTAATAATAATCTATCTGTATCAGGAGGTTTTGTGATGAATTCGTAAGCACCAAGCTTGATTGCTTTTAATGCTATCTGTACTTCGTGAACAGCCGTAACAACAACGACTGGTATTCCGGGATAAATAGCGTAAATTTTTTCAAGCAGTTCTAAGCCATTCATTTCCGGCATAAATATATCGAGCAATATTAAATCAATATCTGTCCTTTCCAGCAAAGGTAAAACATTCAATGGATTTGATTCTGTAATTACATTTGTATAGCCTTCCTGGTTAAGGAAATCCTTCATTAATTCTAAATAAGAAGGTTCATCATCAACTATTAAGATTGGATTTTTCTCCACAGCAGTATTTCCCGCGATTTTTTTGTTGGATAAAAACGTATTTATTTTAGATTTTTCTCATTACGTCAAAAATCGTGCAGGCTATCTGAGAATGTCGTAATTAAGCAAATTTATTTGATTTTCTGTATTTTGTTGCCAGAAAAAATTATTATTGAATAAAGTAAAGGGCTTTAAATGACTGCAAATTTCGATATGATCAACGAAGCATATAATAATTACCGGGAAAAATTAACCGACATAAGAAAAGTTTTGAACCGACCACTGACTTATTCGGAAAAAATACTTTACACACATCTTTGGGATAAAACAACAAAAGAATTTCAAAAAGGTAAAGACTACGTTGATTTAGCCCCTGATCGTGTTGCAATGCAGGATGCTACGGCTCAAATGGCTCTGCTTCAGTTTATGTCAGCAGGGAAAAAGACAACGGCAGTTCCATCAACAGTTCATTGTGATCATTTAATTCAGGCACAGGTTGGGGCAAAAGATGATTTACTGAGAGCCAATGAAGAGAATAAAGAAGTGTATGATTTCCTTGAAAGTATTTCACGTAAATATGGTATTGGTTTTTGGAAACCGGGTGCGGGAATCATTCATCAGGTTGTTTTAGAAAACTATGCCTTTCCCGGCGGAATGATGATTGGAACAGATTCTCATACTCCAAATGCTGGTGGTCTGGGAATGATTGCAATTGGTGTTGGTGGAGCTGATGCAGTAGATGTTATGGCAGGAATGCCTTGGGAATTGAAATGGCCTAAAGTAATTGGAGTGAAATTAACTGGAAAAATGAATGGTTGGACTTCTGCAAAAGATGTAATATTAAAGCTTGCTGGAATTCTAACAGTAAAAGGTGGAACAGGTGCAATCGTCGAATATTTTGGAGAAGGCACTTCATCAATTTCCTGTACAGGTAAAGGAACAATTTGCAATATGGGTGCTGAGATTGGTGCGACAACTTCTGTCTTTCCATTTGATGAAAAAATGTCATCATATTTAAGAATTACAAAAAGAGTTGATGTTGCTGCTCTTTCAGAAGGACTTGCACATGAACTTTGTGCAGATAAAGAAGTCTTTAAAAATCCTGAAAAGTATTATGATCAGGTAATAGAAATTAATTTGAGCAAACTCGAGCCACATTTAAATGGACCATTTACTCCTGATAAAGCATGGCCAATATCTCAAATGAAAGAAGCAGTGAAAAAAGAAAATTATCCTGATAAAATTTCAGTTGCATTAATTGGAAGCTGTACAAATTCCAGTTATGAAGATATTGATCGATCAGCAAGCATTGCGAAGCTTGCACTTTCAAAAGGATTAAAAGCAAAATCACAATTCACAATTACTCCCGGCTCTGAACAAGTTCGGGCAACGATTGAGAGAGATGGCCAATTAAAAGCATTAACTGATATTGGTGGAATCATTCTTGCAAATGCCTGCGGTCCGTGCATCGGAATGTGGAAGCGAATGGATATTAAAACTGGTGAGAAGAATACTATTGTTACATCATTCAATAGGAATTTTGCGAAGAGGAATGATGGAAATCCGGAAACTCTCGCCTTTGTTGCTTCACCTGAAATTACAACAGCATTAGCAATCGCCGGAAGTCTTTCATTCAATCCGATCACCGATGAACTTGTAAATGAAAAGGGAGAAAAAGTAAAACTAATTCCTCCTACAGGTGAAGAGCTTCCTCCAAAAGGATTTGATGAAGGAAGCAGTGGATTTATCGCACCGGCGAAAGATAGTTCATCAGTGGAAGTAAAAGTTGATCCGAATAGTGAAAGACTTCAGTTACTTGAACCATTCAAAAAGTGGGATGGAAAAGATTTGGTTGATTTACCCGTTCTTCTAAAAGCAAAAGGAAAGTGCACAACCGATCATATTTCAATGGCCGGACCGTGGTTAAGATTCCGTGGTCATCTCGATAACATTTCCAACAATATGTTCATTGGTGCTACGAATGCATTTACAAATGAGGTTGGAAAAGTAAAAAATATTTTCACTGGTGAGGTAAAGTCAGTTCCTGAAGTTGCACGTGCTTATAAAAAACATGGACACAACTGGGTAGTTATTGGTGATGAAAATTACGGCGAAGGTTCATCACGTGAACACGCTGCAATGGAACCAAGATTTCTTGGTGGAAGAGCAATCATCGTAAAAAGCTTTGCACGAATCCACGAAACAAATTTAAAGAAACAGGGAATGCTGCCGCTGACATTTGCAGATCCGAAAGATTATGATAAGGTAAAAGAAGATGACAAAGTTGATTTACTCGTCACTCAACTAGTTCCAGGTAAACAACTAAAGATGATTGTCAAGCACAAAGATGGAGCGAAAGATGAAATTATGCTCAACCACACAATGAATGAAGCACAGATAAAGTGGTTCAAAGCTGGCAGTGCGTTGAATTTGATTGCAGAAAAAAATAGATAATTAGTTTTCTACTTCTTTCTCATACAACTTCTCGCAGATACTAGAAAGAATTTCTATTTCTGATTTAGTGAGTGAAGAAGCGTAATCCGAATTAAATTTATCCATCTCGGGATTGATCTTTGTAAGCAGATTGATTCCTTTTTTTGTTATACGTGCAAGAGACAATCTCCTGTCTTTCGCTGAATAAAATCTTTCGACAAATCCCTCTTTAATTAATCTGTCAATCAACCTTGTAACATCAGGTGAAGGTTCAACCATTCTTCTAATAATTTCTCCTCGTGGATAACCTTCAGGATGCGTGCCTTTTAAAATTCTCAGAACGTTAAATTGTGCAAGTGTAATTTTAAATCCCGAACAAATTGCATCTAAATTAGAGTGAAGGTAATTTGATGTGATTAATAAATTTAGCAATCCTTCCTGCTCGATACTGCTGAACTTATTCTGCTTTAACCGCTTCTTAAGTATTTCGCCCATATGTGATTCTAATAATTATGAATTTAATTGCAATTATATCAATCGCTCTGTGAAATCCAAACACATTCTAAGCTGAAGGAAGAATAATTGACCTAACGATTGCGAATATCTACTTAGGAGCTAAAATCCTGTGTGGTTTAACGATTCTCATATTACTATTTTCAAGAACAAAATTTAAATCACTAATGAATCTATCTGAATGACATTTCTTAACCCGGCTGTTTTATTTGGACTTTTTGCTGCATCAATTCCAATCATTATTCACTTATTGAATTTGAGGAAGCTGAAAAAAATTGATTTCAGCACACTTCAATTTCTTAAAGAGCTTCAGAAGAATAAAATCAGGAAAATAAAAATAAAGCAATGGCTGCTGCTTGTACTCCGTGTCTTGATAATACTTGCTATTGTAACCGCTTTTGCAAGACCAACATTAGTCGGTGTTTCAATTGGCGGAACAACTTCTGCTGCAAAAACTACAGCTATTTTTATTCTCGATGATACATTCAGTATGTCTGTTGTTGATCAGAACGGATCTTACTTCAACCAGGCAAAGGAAACTATTAAAAATATTCTCACCCAGTTTGAAGAAGGTGATGAGTTCGGATTAGTGCTCGTTTCTCATCAGCCGGATGAAATCCAAATGACATCCAACATTAATAAATTTCAACAGGAAATTGATGCAACAAATATTTCTTTCGCTTCCGGCAAATTGAACAATGCAATCATAAAAGCCGCTGAGTTAATTGGTGAAGCAAAAAATTTCAACAAGGAAATTTATCTACTCACTGATTTTCAAAAGGGAAGACTCGCACTTGACAATGAAATTACTGATTTGAAACAACAGCTTGGTGAACAGGCACGGTTGTATTCATTTAATTATTCGGGCAAAGAAGTTTTCAACTTTGGAATTGATGAGCTGAAGTTAAACACACAGATTTTTGAAAAAGATAAAGCAATTAAATTTGATGCAACTGTAAAAAATTATTCCGAGAGAACAAAAGATAATCTTGTAGTTTCTCTGTTCATTGATGGTGAAAGACTTGCACAGCAAAGTATTAATCTTAATCCGGGGGAATCAAAAACGGCAAACCTCGAAGCACCGGCTAAAAAGTTTGACTATAGTGAAGCTCTCGTTGAAATTGAAGAAGATGATATCTTGCAGGACAACAATCGCTATTCTTCGTTCTTTATTCCAGAGAAAATTCCGGTACTGATTCTTGCAGATAACTTGAACGATACAAAACTTATCGAAGCTGCATTAAAATCAGTTTCTGAACTTGGTTATTTCGATATCACTATTAAAAAAACTGAACAAATATCCGGACTTCAGCTGAATAATTTTCAGGTGATGATTTTACTCAGCAGTAATTTTGGAAATGCAAGTGTCAAGCTTAATCAGTTCCTTAGCTCAGGAAAAGGTATAATAGTTTTTCCATCGTCTGAAATGAATTCTGGTTTTAATAATTCGTTGAATTCAATTGGAATTTCGTCGTCGGGTGGATTGATAAAAACTGATAAGGGTCAGGCAATTCGTTTCAGTGAAACAGATTTTAATCATCCGTTGTTCGAAAATATTTTTATGGATGAAAAGAAGAAACAAATTGAGTCGCCTGAAATATATTCTTACAATAGAGTAAATCCCGGTGGAAAAGGGAAGAGCATAATCAAGCTGGAAGATGAAAGCAGTTTCCTGAGCGAGTATTCAATCAGTGAAGGAAAAGTTTTGTTGTTTGGTTCTTCGCCGGTTTTTTCTTGGAGTGATTTTCCGATCAAAGGAATCTTTGCACCTCTTGTGACAAAGTCGGTTATGTATTTATCTGCATACAATAAAAGCGAAGAAAATTATTTCGCGGGTGAAACTATAAATGTAAATGTATCTGAAAGAACACTTCCACAAATAAAAATTGTAAGACCTGATAAAAGTGAAGACTTTATCAACATTGACGAAAATCAGCGAACTGATTTTATTTCTTACAATGCAACTTATTTAGCAGGCAACTATAAATTTCTGTCAGGAGAAAAACTTTTAGCATCAGTAAATGTCAATGCTGATCCAGCTGAATCAGTTACAGAATATTTTAGTGAAAGCGAATTTGATGATTATCTTAAAAAAATTAATTTTAATGGAAAGCACATTCAGATTGATAAAAATGAAAATCCAACTCAGATGATTCTGCAGGCAAGATTTGGTTCTGAACTGTGGAGATATTTTGTGCTGATTGCAATTTTGCTTGCATTAGTTGAAATGACAATTGCACGAAATGCAAAGAAAGAAATTGAAGGGTTAGGTGGATGACTTGTCATTCCTGCGAAAGCAGGAATCCAGTAACTTGTCGTAAATAGATTCCCACTGGAGTTTATCCCATTGAAAAACGGGATGGGAATGACATTTGTAGAATAAATTAATCTATGATAGAAATAACCAGAAAAATAAAAGAACGGGCAATGCTCATTGCAATTCAGACACGCCACGCAAATCGTGAATTGGTTGAAGAACATCTGTCCGAACTTGAAGAACTTGCTGATACTGCAGGTGCGGACTCAATCTTTAAAATTATACAGTCAAAATCAGCAATCGAACCTGCATTTTATATTGGCAAAGGAAAAGCAGAGGAATTAGCTCAACTTGTTGAACTAAATGATATTGATCTAGTAATCTCCGATGACGATTTGACTCCGGTTCAGGTTAGAAATCTTGAAAAACTTTTTAATAGAAAAATTATTGACAGAAGCGGATTAATACTTGACATCTTTGCTCTTCGTGCAAAAACCAAAGAAGCAAAGACACAGGTTGAACTTGCGCAGCTTGAATATATGTTGCCAAGATTAACCCGTGCATGGACACACCTTTCAAAACAGTATGGCGGAATCGGGACAAAAGGTCCAGGCGAAACACAAATTGAAACTGACAGAAGAATGATCCGGACTCGTATCAGTCATCTGAAAGAAAAATTAAAAGAGATAGAATCTCAAAGACAAACTCAGAGTAAAGGCAGAAAAGATTTTGTAAGAATTTCAATTGCTGGTTATACGAATGCAGGAAAATCAACATTGTTTAATTTGCTTACCAAAGCAGATGTTTTTGCTGAAGACAAACTATTTGCAACTCTTGATTCAACAACACGAAATGTCAGCTTGACCGGAAAAGAAAAAATTCTAATTAGTGATACCGTAGGATTTATCAGAAAACTTCCTGCACATCTTGTTGCTTCGTTCAAAAGCACTTTGAATGAAGTTAGAGATTCAGATATTATTCTTCATATGATTGATCTTTCTCATCCTTATTACGAAGATCATTTGCGAGTTGTTGATGATACTTTAAAGGAATTCGATAGCGAACACAAAAAAGAAATTAAAGTCTTCAACAAAATTGATTCAGTAGGTGATAAAAGTATTATCGAATATGTAAGAAATAAATATCACGGAAGTGTAATAATCTCTGCTCAGAAGGGAATTAATATATCTTCGCTAATCAAATCAATTGAAAGAACTATCAAAGATTCATTTGTTGAAGAAGAAATCACTCTCAGAATTGAGCAGACTAAACTTGCTTCGCAAATTCACGATCTGGCAGAAGTAATATCGGTCAAATACAATCACGATATTGTATTATTTAAGTTCCGTGCGAATAAAGAGAATTCGGAAAAGATTAAAAAACTTGTCGCAGGAAAAAATTAGTTTTTCAATATTGTCCAATTCGAATTAAGTTTCATTTATTGAAATGAAAACTTTTATAAATATTACCATTCTTCTCTTAATCAATGTTCCTTTATATCCACAATTTTATGCTGATAGTGTAACTCCAAGTTATGTAATTGAGTTTTGTAAAATTGCTGATGAATCAATCAGCGATAGAGATAATTATAAAACTATAAAAAATTATTCTGATTCAACCTTAGATCATATTACAGAATTGTATTTCAGATGTAATAGTGAAGATCCTGTTGGTTTTTATGGATATATTGAGGAATTATCTGAACCGTTTATAAAGCAATATTTAGAAAGTAGAAAACGACCAGAGGAATTAATTCCTTTAATGAAAGTTTATTATCTCAGAAATCAAATCGCAAATCAATACGGAATTGCATTCACTGAAGTCATTTCAACTCCAGCATTTTTAAGGTGTAAATATGTTGATGATAATCTATCATTTTTAGATACGGTTAGAATAATTTCAACTTCGATGAAAGTGTATTATTATTTTGCGATTGAGGAAGTTGTTAAAGGAGAAAAGTTTTTTGCACCAGGAGATACAATCATCGTAAATTCTGTAATTGGTGGACCTGATAATCCTCGCCCCATATTAGAAAAAATGAAATCATATTTGATCCCACTAAAGCCATTTATACTTAAATTTGAAGAGTATAATGGAGCAAATGCATTTGACAATTTAGATGATGTTTATGACGTTTGGGTTATGGGAAGACCGCCTAAAACTTTTCCAATCGAAAATGAAATAATAAAAAACTGTGAATACTTTGGAATAAAAGATACAAGCTGGACAGACTTCAAAAAATATTTTAAAGAAACCTATATGATATTTGATTAAGTACAGTCAGATTTTTCTTTCTCTTACTCTTTTTCTTCCTCTGATTTCTCACCCTTAATAGTTAATTTTGTGTTCACAATTCATCATCTTATTTTATCTACCAAAAGATAACAGGAAAGAAAATGGCTATCACACTTAACGGATCAGGATTAACAGTTGAAAAATTAGTCCGCATCGCAAGATTTAAAGAGCAAGTCGAACTAAGTAAAGATTCAATCGAAAGAATTAAAACTTGTCGAGCAATGCTCGAAGAAAAAATCAAGGCACACGAAATTATGTACGGAGTAAACACCGGAATCGGAGAGTTTTCCGAAGTAGTGTTGAACGACGACCAGGTAAAAGATTTTCAGAAATATCTTATCTACAATCACGCAGCAGGAATCGGCGATCCAATGCCGATTGAATGGGTTCGCGGCGCAATGGCTGGAAGAATAAATGTTCACGCTCACGGAAATTCAGGATGCAGACCTGAAATAACTTTAACACTCGTTGAAATGCTGAATAAAGATTGTATTCCTGTTGTTTGCACGAAAGGATCAGTTGGAGCTTGCGGAGATTTAGCACCAATGTCGCAAATTGCTTTGCTAATGATGGGAGAGGGTGAAGCATTTTATAAAGGTGAAAGACTTCCCGGAAATGTTGCATTTGAAAAAGCAGGAATAAAAGTTCCCGGACTTCAGGCAAGAGATGGACTTGCAACGATCAACGGCTCAAATTTTATGACTGCAATCGCTGCACTTCATTTGTATGATATTAACAGATTCTTGAAGCAAGCTGAGATTGCCTGTGCAATGACACTTGAAGCACTTCTTGCAAATATGAAACCTTATGATGTGCGCCTTCACAAACTACGTGGATTTTCAGGTGCTGTAAGAAGTTCACAAGCAATTAAAAAGTGTATTGAAGGCAGCGATCTTCTCACAGGTAAATTAAAAATAAAAGTTCAGGATGCATATTCGATGCGTTCAACTCCGCAGGTCATCGGTGCAGCACACGATGCTGTTGCTTATGCAAAATCACAAATTGAAATTGAGCTGAACGGAGTTGGTGACAATCCCATTTTTATTCCTGAAGATAAAATCACATTAACGGGCGCAAATTTCCAGGGAACTCCGGTTTCTCTTCCTATGGATATGGTTGGTGCTGCTGTTACTATGATTTGTGTTTTATCTGAAAGAAGAATGAACCGACTTAACAATCCGGCTTTAAGTGTCGGACTTCCAGCCTTCTTAACAAAAGGTGCGGGAATGTTTTCGGGTTTGATGTTGAGTCAATATACTGCTGATATGATGATAGTTGAACAAAGAATTCTCTCAACTCCGGCTTCGATACAATCCATTCCAGCTGCTGCTGACCAGGAAGATTTTGTTTCAATGGGAATGAACACTGCGTTGAAGAATCAACAAATCCTTGATAACGCTTATGGAATCCTTGGAATAGAATTTATGGCTGCTGCTCAAGCACTTGATTTTCGTGAACATCAAACAGGTAAAGGTGTCGCAAAAGCAAAAGAAGTAGTTCGCAAACATGTTGAGCACCTTGATGTTGATCGTCCGCTTTATCCCGATCACAACAAGATGAAAGCACTTATTAAATCTTGTGAAATACTGGAAGAAGTAGAAAAAGTTGTTGGTTCATTAGAGTAATAAATAGAACACGGATCTAACGGATTAGACGGGTTTTTACGGACGAAATCAGTTTTAATCAGTCTCATCAGTCAAATCAGTGTTCCATTGAGCTAAAAAATTAAGGGTTCATAATGGAAATACTATTTCTGATTATTGGATTGCTTGTTGGTTTCGCGATTGCTTACTTCTTTTCTAAAAGCAAGAAGACAATCCCAATTGAAGAAGCAAACAAACTAAATGAAGAAACCAATTCGCTCAAAGTAGAAACAGGAAAATTTTCTGAGCGAATTAAATTGCTTGAGAGTGATAAGATATCTCTTCAGTCAGACGTAAAAATTGAAAGAGAAAAATCCGAAAAGCTCACATCTGAAAACTCCTCATTGAAATCTGATTACTCCAATCTTCAAACAAGAATTTTTGAACTTAAAGACAATGAACAACAATTAGTAGAAAAATTTGAAAATCTTGCAAATAAAATTTTTGATGAGAAGAGTAAGAAATTTACTGACCAGAATAAAACCAATCTAGATCTTTTATTAAATCCGCTTAGTCAGAAAATTAAGGACTTTGAAAAAAAAGTTGAGGATGTATACGTGAGCGATTCTAAGGAAAGAGCTGGACTAGCACAGCAAATAAAATCTTTGCACGAACTGAATCAGCAAATGAGTAAAGATGCAACAAATCTTACTAATGCGTTAAAGGGACAGACAAAAACTCAAGGTAATTGGGGGGAATTTATTCTTGAAAGTATTCTTGAAAAATCCGGATTAAAGAGAGATAGAGAATTTACTATCCAGACAAGCATACAAAATGAAGATGGTAAGAGATTGCAACCTGATGTTATCATACAATTACCTGAGAAAAAAAGCATTGTTATCGATTCAAAAGTTTCACTAATAGCTTATGAACGATTTTTTTCCTCAGAAGATGACGAAGAAAGAAAAAAAGCTTTGCAGGATCATATCATATCTTTTAGATCCCATATAAAAAATTTAAGTTCTAAAAAGTATCAGGATCTTTATCAACTCCATACTTTAGATTTTGTAATTATGTTCGTGCCAATTGAATCAGCACTAGCTTTAGCTGTTCAGAGTGACTCTAATTTATTTACAGATGCGTTTGAACAACGAATCCTGATTTTAAGTCCTTCTATATTACTAGCATCGCTCAAAATATTCTCAAGTATTTGGCAGCAAGAAAAGCAAAACCAGAATGCACTTGAAATTGCCAGACAAAGCGGAGCTCTTTATGACAAATTTCAAAATTTCATTAAAGATCTTACTAACATTGGAGATAGGCTTGATGCAGCAAAGGGTAGCTATGATGAAGCATTCAAGAAATTGAGTAGTGGACGAGGCAACTTAATATCCAGTGCAGAAAAAATTAAAGAGCTTGGAGCAAAGACAAATAAGCAACTTCCTCCGTCAATTATTAATCGGGCAGATGAAGATTAGTAATATTATTCCGGGGCTGTAGCTCAGTTGGGAGAGCGGTTCGTTCGCAACGAACAGGTCGTCGGTTCGATCCCGATCAGCTCCACGAAA
>Ga0208980_10000765_pt1 | contig 18714 bp, 15 predicted proteins | sample WetSurMetagenome_3_FD_187993 | JGI IMG/M metagenome (GOLD analysis project Ga0208980, IMG submission 187993) | Wetland microbial communities from Twitchell Island in the Sacramento Delta, sample from surface sediment Aug2011 Site A1 Bulk (version 2) | ecosystem: Environmental > Aquatic > Marine... | reverse complement strand
TCTCTCGGTGGTCACTATGAGTATATATATATTTTGCGCTCAATACAACTGGAATGGATTGACTTTTCCCCCTGAGTATTTATGAAAATGTTTGTTTTATCTAGATAGGGTAATTTACCTTCTCAATATCTACAAAGATGAATATGACTTCATTATTTCCCTGATAAGATATTTCTTCATGGGCTGATATTTCAATCCTTCGCCATCAAAACTCCAGCCAATGCGAATTCCGGTGGATTTCTTATACCCCAATGCTGAATAAAAGGGGACCGCATAAAGGGTGGAGGCAAGGCGGATAACAGAAGCGCCGCGATCGGCACACCATTGCTCGCAGCTTTCCACCAACCTACGTCCGATTCCCTGATGATGGTGATCTTCGCGAACAAAGAGGCTCTGCAGCCGACCAGGCTTGCACCTTAGCACACCAACGATTTGGTTATCTGCCACAGCGACGAAGACCATTTCAGTCCTCAGCACTCCAGTTATTGCCTCTTGCAGTACAGGATCTGCTGAAACAGCGTGACGAAATGGTCCCAGAAGTTTCTCCTGTTCTTCAGGCGAGGCGAATCCAAGGTTGAATTTACGGTAAGTTTCAGCAATAACCACACCTACTGCTTGTGCATCGGTTTTTTCGTCATAACTGCGAATGATGATCATAGAGAAACATCCATCGTGAGCCTTCTATGTTAGTTTGCTACTCAATATTTAAAATTCCTGTTCGGAATGCAAGGAATTGAGTATCAAGTAGGATTGGTCTGATTTGTTAAAAAAGTCATGTGCTTTCATAACAGCATAAGGCTTCAAAGAAATAACCTGTTTTGTGGTTAATAACATTCACCAGGGAAATTATAGTCTTGATCATTTATATTCATTGAATGATCCAGAATCCTTCGTCTCCTGAAGTAGTGAGGTGGGCGAAACGCTTCCAATCAAGCCCGACAACAGCAATTGCACCGATAACCATGATAAAAGTTAGTAGTTGGAAGAGTAGAGGGTTGGTGAAAATCCCCAACAAATTTCCGAAAAAATTAAAGGAAAAATGATACAGGAAGACTATAATCAAACTTCCTCGGGTGTGGTTGAATGTCCACGAGATATATATAGTGAGACAAAGTGAGCAGATTAAGAATGAAATAAGCGGGGCATTCTGCAATGGCAATCCCGACAAGAAGAAAGAGGGAAGGTGATATAGTCCCCATAAAATACCAAGTATCAGGCTGGATACCAAAGCATTCCAATGAGCTTGCATACGCGGTAGGGCAGTGCCACGCCATCCCAATTCCTCACCCAATGCACCAGTGAATAAAGCACCGAGCAGGATCGTTGTAAATTGATTTGTTGGAGCAACTGCTGGAATATTATTTGTAAGAATCGCAAATAAACCTATCGAAATCCATACCATGGTCACTGGTAGAAAAATGGCAATGGTGTACCATTTGGGGCTAACACGCCATAAGATCACTTTGCCAAATAACTCATGCAGACCTGCTTGGCCTGCTGAAAGTCCGGTAACAAGTAAACCCACACCATCAGGCAACCAGGATCCAATCAGTAACGCAACGATGGGTGAAGTGACAGATGAAAGGGTTAAAACCAGTAGCCACTCGATTCCAAATACCAATGCGAAGTATGACGTGATGGGAGAGCGTTTAACCCAATCGATCATCTTTTCCGCCAGCTCCCTTCTCCACTCAAGCGGATATCCCGTTGATTGAATCGCAACCAGGCAATCACGACCATGATCAAACAGCTCCCCAGCAGGGCGAACTGCCAGGTCAAGTTAAGCTCTTTAAAGGACAGGACTGATTGAAAATAGCGGTACGGCAACACTCTGGAGATCATATCCAGCCGTTGATCTAAAAATGACAACGAAGGAATGATATAACTGATCACCAGGAAAGCACCTGAGACCATGGCTGACAGGTTGCGTGAAGGCAGCAGCATACTCAAGACCAGCGCCAGGGTGGCGAATACCAGGATCTGAATCAGCAGGGTAATGAAAGGTATTGCCATCTGACCCCAATTGAAACCTATACTGGATCGCCCCAACATAAGGCTGAATCCTAACCAACCTAAAATCATAATCGACACCATTGCCCCCAGCAAACCCAGGAATCTTCCCCAAAAGAAGGGAAGGCGACCAACAGGATGCGCAATAATTAAATCCAGGCGACCATGTTCTTCATCACTGACGATCAAACCACTGCCGGATATCACTGCAAAAATACCGACTATGACCGGCAGCATCGAGAAAGCGTACATTTTTAGGAAACCTGCTGGTGTGATCGGGCTGTTGATATCAGCGCCGAAGAAAGCCAGGAATTCAGGTGGGTAGGAAGCGATCATTTGCTGGAATCGTTCCGGTTGTGCCCCTAAGGTTTCATACATTGGTATGATCATCAATCCATACAACCCCAACCCAAGTCCCCATCCAATAATCTGCCAGCGCAGGTTAGAAAATGTGTAGTGGAAAGTTGTCCATAAGCGTTTCATGGTTTTATCCTTTTTGCTGTTTTCATTTTTTATAGTAGTTCAGGAAGACTTCTTCCAGACTCGGGCGCTCTGTTTCCAGGTCAAGAACGGGTAGATCACTCATGGAGTGAACGAACATCTCCATATCACCGGTCACAAGTAAAGTCACACTGGTCTGATCCATCTGCGAGAGCACTTCCACACCTGGAATCGTAAACAAAGCATTGAAATCTGTGGGTCTTTTAAAACGAATTGTGATGCGATTGACTGCGCTATGAGTCAAGCTGACGGTATCAGTGACTTCCACGATCTCACCAGAGCGGATGATCGCTACCCGTTCAGCCAGACGTTCAACTTCGCTCATGATGTGCGAGCTAAAAAAGATAGTCGTGCCTGTGCTGTTGGCTTCTCGCAAGAATCCGAGCACCTCTTGCTGCATTAATGGATCCAATCCACTGGTTGGCTCATCCAGCAATAGTAACTCAGGGCGGTGCATCAATGCCTGAATGACCCCAACCTTTTGCTTATTACCCTTGGATAGATTCTTGATCGGCTGTTTCAGGTCGAGAGACAAACGGTCAGCCAGGTGGTGGACGTAATCCCACTCCGCACAACCACCACGCATGTCATTGAAGAAGTGCAACTGACGCTCAGAAGTCAGGTTGTCATAATACTGCATCTCGCCCGGCAGGTAGCCTGTACGAGCCTGGACTGCCACAGGTTCGACCTGAGGATCCAAACCGAGCAGAAGAGCCTTGCCACTATCAGGTCGGATCATGTCCAGCATACAGCGGATGGTAGTGGTCTTGCCAGCTCCATTTGGGCCAAGGAATCCGAAAATCTCACCGCGCTGAACTTGTAGGTTAATCCCGCGCAAGGCACGTACTTTACCATAAGATTTCGTTAATTCTCGCACCTCTATAGCTAGATCGTCATAGTGGTTGTTGGAATTATTTATAGCCATGTAACCATCTCCTTGTGATCAACGAAAGCAAAATATAGAATTGAGGTGTGGTTTTATAATCGATTTGTAATTCTTCAGGTTTGTGAGCTTTCAATATTTAGACCTAAATTTCCTACATATTCGACGGAAAGGACAACGAGATTGGTATCCAAGAATCATTCTCGGATTTCAAGGGATTATGGAATGTAAATGAAAGCGATATCCAAGAAGACATCTCGATACTCCTGGGGAACAAAGGTGAAGTCACCCATCCACGCAATGACATGGTCGTCGAATGTTTTTTTACCTGGATGTGAAAATTATTTTTTAGCCTGGATGAGTTGAGTTCCATCAATACGCCTTTGCCGTGTAAGTAATTGCTGGTTTTAAACCTTACTGCATAATCATAGAATATAAGATATGAAGAATCAGGCCCTGTTAAGGGTATTGATAGGGTATTTAAAAGGTTTTAGGCTAAACAAAGCGGATAAGATGATTTACGGGCAATTAACCTTCACCTGCAATAGGAAAAGCAGTTATCCTCCACTTCGCTTTCACGTTATATTGAGCCAGTTATATCTGTTTTATAACACCAGCAATTAAACTCTTATACCAGATGGTTTGATTATTGGGCTGATGCTAAAATCTAAACCTAGCGAAGGTTGGCTGGGCAACTCCCCGATTCCCTCTACCAGCTGATCATACTGATTAATAAGGTTCTCTAATTGGGTGCGATTCGGGATCTGCGAAACGCCGAAGCCGGTCACACAGGCACCGCCCATTAGATTGCCATATTTCAGGCAGGTCTCGATCGGTGCGCTTTGCAGGAAGCCGTATAAAAAGCCGGCATTAAAGCTATCACCCGCTCCCGTGGTGTCCATTACTTTTGGCACAAGGATCGCCGGCATTTTGGTCACTTTATCATGGGAATAGGCAACCGATCCTTCTCGACCGATCTTAATGACCACCTGGGGCGTAAATTGAGCTAAAATACGAGCTGATTCGGCAGTGTCATGAACGCCTGTCAACCGAAAAGCCTCGCAGCAATTCGGTATGAATAAGTCTACACTGCTCAAAGCCTCGGCAACCCCCGGTGTCTTTAGCGTAACATCCCGGTATTGACAATCCATTACCAGGGTTATACCGAGCTGACGGGCAGCGGCAGCAAATTCAAGGAAGGCAGGACCGTATTCTAATCCACCCAGAAGGAAGACGCGCGGACGGTAAGTTTCCAGAACTTCGAGCAGGTTCCAGGGTTCGCAAGGATCCATATAACTGATAAAACCTCGATCATACTGGAATGAAAATGCCACCGAAAGGGCACAGAGATGATGATCGTGGATTTTGATGAAAGTAGTATCTATGCCCAATTCCTTGATTTTCTCAAGCACAAACTGGCTGAAGTGATCAGAACCGAAGTCGGAAACCCACCCTGTTTTCAATTCTAATCGTTGAAGTGCGTATGTGGTATTGAAAGCTCCACCAGGCAACATGTGTAATTCGGTACCATAGGTTTCGCAACCTATCTGTGGTAAATCTGCCAGACCAGCAATAATCAGATCACAGAAATATGGGCCGAGATGGATTACATCGTATTGAGGGACAGGACTTGTTGTGGCCATACTAGTTCCATTCTCCACCAAAATTCAGCATATAGATTGAGATATTAATCGACCAGTTTGGTGGCTTAAGAAAAAGAAAGCACAAGCGGATGAGACTTTGGCTGCTTTGGTTAATCTACAAAGCGGTCCAGGGCGTTGCTTAGATCTTTGAAAGCCAGCTCCCATTCTCCCTTTTGTAATGCACCTACCATACAACCGCGCATATGGTCATCCAAGATAACCCTTCCAACACTGTTGAGCGCTGATCGAATCGCCGCAATTTGAACCAACACATCAGGGCAGGATTTATCCTGCTCCACCATGCGTTTAACAGCCCGTACATGCCCTTCGATGCGTGCAAGTCGGGCTAATACTTTTTGGCGATGAATATGCTCATGAGTATCCATTAATTGTGAATCTTGATCATGGGATTCCATATCCGTCTCTGTCATAATTGATTCCTTTCTCAAAATGCCAGCTTTCGAAACAATTTCCTGAATTAACTGGAATTGCCATGTTCCTTTAGCCAATTGTAATTTACCAACTTGATGCCCATTTGCTCAACCTCAGTTTTCAAGCGCGGATCGGTTAAGATTTTTAGTTCATATTCTCGTTCTTGGTTATATGAATCAAAAAGGCCGTTTGGAGTGAAATACCCCGGGTGGCATAATACCTCAAGAATTCCTTCCCAGGGTTCTTGCAATAAGTTTATAAAAGTTTCGATGCTTCCATTTTTCTCACCACGGAAACGATCACATAAACGGGCAGGCGCCAAGACAATCGGATTTCTACCAGCATATTGCACACCCCATCTCACGGGAAGCTGATATTGGTTGGAAACCATGAGATAGATAAACATCACATCTGGCAGGAAATGCAGTCCAAAGTGATAGTCAAGGTGAGATGGAACCTTCCCGGAAAGAGCTTTAAATTCTTCGATCTGGTCACGTATTTCATCTTGTAATATCAACAACTCCTCAGTTGAAAACAGGCTGGTGATCTGGTCATTACGTTCCCTATTGAATAGTTCTTGAGTCAGATGTCCATTCGGTCCCAATTCTTGTCTGGCTGAATTAGTATAGGGGGTGACAAAATCGATGTGCAGGCCTAAAGGCAGATTGATTCGATTGGCCATTTGAATCGCCTGGGATGCATATGGGCTACGGACCAATAATGATGCGTCAGTCACAATCCCTTTTATATGTGCTTCACACACGCCTTCGTTAATTTCTGGAGAAAACCCAAAATCATCGGCGTTGACGATTAATCCCTGCATACCATCCTCAAAAATTGAATCAAATGCCTAAACTCTTCAAATCCATAATTCCGTTCGATCGACCTTATAAAACGCTTCAGCAAAGGCAACCCCGCATTCTTTCCCCGCTTCTTCTGCCTTCTCTTTGATTTCACGTATAAAGGATCGCCGGTCATTTTCACACCTGATGAAATCGTTTTGACTGCGGTGGGCTAACCGGCTTTTTACCTTTAACTCAATAGTTGAACTGATGTCTACCCAGTGGTTGGGCTCCTGCGCAGAAAATAAATACAACTCTGGCACATGCCATGGAACCAAGCCTTCAAGCGTAAACTCAGGACATATCCAGGGTAAGTCAGCCAGCATGCGAGCCTCTCCAGTCACAAAACCTACAGCCCGATGATCTGGATGGAATTCATAATGTTTCCATGGATCAAATGTAATGACGATCGTTGGTTGCTGTTGCCGGATGACACGGATAATTCGCTCGCGTAAATCGCTCATCAGCGCCAGCTCACCATCACGGTATCCCAACCAGATCACATCATTGATGCCGAGGATTTTTCGTGCCCGATCTTGTTCAAGCTGACGTAAATGCACCAGGTCACTTGGCCGGACCTGGCGATCATGACTTCCACGGTCCCCATTCGTGCAAATCACTACTGTAACGTGATTGCCGCGCTGTACGATTTTTGCAATCGTACCACCACAAAAGGATTCGGCATCATCAGGGTGAGCCACAACCACCAGGATGTTTTTATTGCACACTAACGGGATATCGCTCATAGGCTATTGGAAGGTTTATTACTTCACGGTTACCCTTTGATACCGGTAAAGGTGATACCCTGGATGAAGTACCGTTGTGCGAAGAAGAAGATGACGACCATGGGTAGTAAGGCAACAATTGATGCTGCCATCAAATAACCCCAATGCACGGTATATGTGCTCCGGAAGAAATTTAATCCCAACGCAATGGTGTAGTTTGTTTGCTTATGTAGGAACACCAACGGATACAAGAAATCATTCCATACACCTTGAAAGTTGAAAATAGCGATTGCGGCCAGTGCTGGTTTGGAGAGTGGCACGATCACCTTCCAGAGAATTTGTAATCGATTCGCTCCATCGATCAACGCTGCCTCTTCTAATTCGAGGGGGATATTCATAAAAAACTGTCTCAATAAAAAGATATAAAATGGACTGCCAAAAAAGGCTGGTACGATCAGTGGCAGGTAAGAGTCAATCCATCCAAGCTTGTTGAATTCAATATAGAGAGGAATGATTCGAACTGGTTCAACCAGCATCATGGTTGATAACATGAGGATGAAGAAGAAATTTTTACCTGGTGCGCGCAGACGGGCAAAACCATAGGCAATTATGGTACAGGATAGAATGTTCCCGCAAATGGCAAACGCGGCGATAAACAGAGTGTTTAGGGCAAAGCGTCCAAATGGCACATAGGTCAGCGCTTCTGGATAATTTTGCCAACGCAGCGGGCTGGGGATCCATTGGGGAGGATACTGCATAACCTGGTAATCGGATTTGAAAGAGGACGATAAAGCCCAAAATAGTGGCAGGATAAACATTAAAGAACCCATGATCAGCATCAAATAAATGATCACGTTCCAAATATTCCTGCGCCAATAACTGGGGTGTAAATAATCGCTCTCCTTAAATTCAGTTCTAGAAGCCATTCATCATTCTCCGATACTCCGGTAAAATACCCATTTACCGGAAGTCAGAAAGATCACCAATGTACAGCCCAGAACAACCAGGAAGAGTACCCAGGCCATCGCTGATGCATACCCCATCTGCAGATGTTCAAAAGCTTTGCGATACAGGTAGAGAACATAGAATAGTGTTGAATCCAACGGTCCACCGTTCGTAGCCACAAAGGCATTGGTAAAGGTTTGAAAAGTCAGGATAATTCCAAAAATCAAGTTGAACAGAAGAGATGGTGTCAGAAGGGGTAAAGTTACTTTCCAAAACTTTCCCCAATGGCTTGCACCATCAATCTCTGCAGCTTCATACAATACAACGGGAATATCCTGTAAGCCGGCAAGAAAGATAATCATACTTCGCCCAACACCCCATAATGACATCATAATGAGCGCACTTAATGCCCACTTTGGGTCCAATAACCAGCGAGGTCCCTGGATGCCAACATAAGTGAGAAGTGTGTTGATCAAGCCATGTTGGGGGTTGAACATCCACATCCACATCACTACGTAGGCGACTCCGCTCAGCACAGATGGCAAATAGTAGACTGTTCTGAATACCCCGATCCCACGTAGCTTTTGGTTTAGCAACAACGCCAACGACAAGCCAAAAATCAAATCGAGCGGTACATAGACCAAGGTATACACCAGGGTAACCTTAAAAGATTTCAACGCCAGTGGATCCCGGGTGAACAGGCGTACGTAATTATCCAAACCTATAAACTGTGGGGAAGTCAGCAGATCCCACTCGGTGAGACTGTAATAAAAGGAGGCAAGGATAGGCCCGAGATAAAACAAGATGAAGCCAATCAGCCAGGGGGAAATGCAAAGATAGAATAAAACAGCCTCGCGTTGGCGCATATTTAGCCTAGGGATTCGCAGGCTTGTTTTAATTGATGTCGAGTTCATGGGAGGAAGTTGACCGGGTATTTCTTAAGTGGGTGGGTGTGCCCACATGAGTGTGGGCACACCCAGATTTGAACAGGTTATTTCAATTTCTCGTCCAATGCAGCTTGAGCCTCCTGTGCGGCTGTTTGCATGACTGCTGCAACATCCGCATTAGGATCGATGAGCACTGTCTCAAGAGCTTTGCGCAGAGCAGGGTCACCTGTTTCTCCCCAGTAATCTGTGGAAACATAGGCGCGATCTGCCAGGTAATTAAGGCCACGAATCCAGGCACCCTCAATTGGATCTGTGGTCATCCCAGCTTCCTCAGCCACAGAAGCGACCGGTGGAATGGCGTGCATTTTCCAGACCTCTGAACCTTCTGTGCCGGTATAGTATTTGAGGAAACGCCAGGCTGCTTCAGGATTCTTTGTACCACTGAAGATGCCAAAGCCTCCCCAGAAGAGCACGTCGGCTTTCTTATCACCGGCAGGTACTTCCACTGTGCCCAGGTCCACATTTGGGTTGCTGAGCAAGCCAGTTTGAGGCCAACGACCGAACAGGCGCATGGCAGCTGTCCCGGATTCGAATTCGGGGTTACCGCCTCCCCACAGGTTGAAGTCAGCAGGGGGTGGGGCAACTTTATATTTATTATATAAGTCAGCGTAGAACTGGACCGCCTTGATCGTCTCTGGCGAATCCATGTAGCCTACATAGCTTTTGCCATCTTCGCTGATCAGCCTTCCACCTGCAGCTGCTACCCAATACTCAAAACCACTGGTCCAATTGGCAGGTAATTGGACACCCCAGATATCAGTATTTCCATCGCCATCTACATCCTTGGTCAATGACTGTGCTGTCGCCAGGAACTCATCCCAGGTCCAATCGTCCGTGGGATAAGGCACGTTAAATTCATCAAATACCTTCTTGTTGTAATATACAGCCAGTGGCGAAAAGTCTTTTGGCAGGAAATACTGGCTGCCCTGATATTGACCAGGACTCAACATGCCAGGCAGATAGATGCTGGTATCTAAAGGATAGTTCCCGTTAATGAAGTCATCCAAGGGTAAGAACCCACCTTTGGAAACAAACATTGGCACGGCATCATCGCCGATTTGGATGATGTCTGGTGCATCGCCAGCCGCGATTTGGGTCAGCAGACGGGTGTAATAATCATTCCCCGAGACAGCTTCAAGCTGCACCAGGATATCAGGATTTTCTTTCTCGAAATTGGCAATGATCTCTTGATGTGGATTCAGTCCTTCGCCACTGTCTCCGGTTCCCACTCTTAAAATGATTTTGCTTCCTTCGGCGGGAGGCGCTGCGGTTGGAGTGACGACGACCTCTTTGATAACTTCCACCGTCTGTACGACAGTTTTTTCCACCGGGACTTCCACAGTTTTTTCCACCGTGACAACTTCCGGTGTGGGTGTGGTTGTTTGAGCGCAGCCCGCCACAAGGGATGCGATCATTATGGCCACGACTAGAAAATTAGTAAAACGTAGGTACTTTTTCACAGCTTTATTCTCCTATGATGAACAGTCTATGAATTGTTATGGTGAAATCGTTGAAATTACTTTCTTCGAGTATTTTTCTTCTGTAACCACCTCCTTCGCCAGACAAACAAAGAAGCTTCACTATAGTTTGGTCACTGATACGCGCAATAAATATGTAAGTTCTTTTGATCTATGTATCAGTCTTCTTTCGGAATTTGATAGCTAATCATACGGGATGAGTTGGCTAGAACCGGTAAAGCTGATAGCTCATGCATCAAAGCCCCGATCACCGGGCCGATGATCCCAAATCCGCCGAGGATGACAGCTAACACGTTCATCCCCATTGAGAAAATCACATTTTGTTTTATGACACTTAATGATTTGCGGGAAAGTGCGATGATTTGAGGCAGTCTTTCGATTTCATCCGCCATCAAACCAATATCGGCAGTCTCTAATGCCAAATCCGTCCCGGCTAATCCCATGGCTACTCCGATATCAGCAGCAGCCAGGGCAGGGGCATCATTGACACCGTCACCAGAAAATAGAACTTTGAGACCTTGGGCTTGTAGATCGCGGATGATCTTCAGCTTATCTTGTGGTAGAACTTCTGCATAAAATCGATCGATCCCTAACTCACGCGTGATTCTCTCCGCAGTCCGAGGATTATCCCCAGTAATCATTATTATTTCCTGGATGCCCAACTTTTTTAATTCGGCAATCGCTTGCTTTGCTTCCATCCGTGGGATGTCAACCAGGCTGATCAAGCCGGCTACCTCGTCATCCAGGGCAACTGGAATGACGGTGCTGCCCTGTAATTCCAGTGCACTTGCCTGGTTTTCCAGCTTCGCGCTCCAAGGAATGCCCCTTTCTGTCAAAAGCGTGCGGTTACCAACCGTCACTCTATAACCATCAACCTTGGCAGATATCCCAAAACCTGGCAACACGTTGAAATCCGTCGGTTCGCCAAATTGTATTGAATGATTATCCCCAGCTGCCACTAAAGCCCGGCCAATGGGATGTTCGCTAAATTTTTCTGCTGTTGCTGCATAGGCTAAAATTTGATCCGGACTCACCGAATTAACTGCAATTACCTCGCTGACAACTGGCTTGCCAAGCGTGAGGGTACCGGTTTTATCAAAAGCCACCACATCTATCTTGCCAACCTGTTCGACAATTTCTCCGGATTTGATCAGAATACCTCGCTTGGCTGCATTGCCGATTGCAGCTACCACCGCTGTAGGGGTTGCCAAGACTAAAGCACACGGGCATACCACCACCAAAACTGTAATCGACCGCATAATATCGCCAGTCAAGAAATAAACCAGGATTGCGATTGAAAATGTAATCGGCACAAGGATTTTAGCATATTTGTCAGCCACGCGCTGAACCGGTGCCTTAGAAGCCTGGGCGTTTTGCACTAATTTAACAATATGACCCAGGGTGGTATCCTGCCCTATTCGTGTAACAGTGAATTCCAAAGTGCCCAACTCATTCAAAGTGCCCGCAAAGAGTTTATCTCCAACGCCTTTATCTACAGGCATTGCCTCACCGGTGATCGCGGCCTGATTCACAGAGCCATGCCCACTGGTAACTTCACCATCCAGTCCGATTCGTTCACCTGTTCGAATTCTTACACGCTCACCCACGTCGACTTGCTCTATTGGTACGAGCTGTTCCTGTCCATTTCGGATTACAGTAACCTCGGGCGGGATTAACTTTGCCAAATCGCGTAAGGCGTTATCTGCTTTGGCGATTGTGAAATTCTCCAGCCATTCTCCTACGGACATCATAAAGACCACGATGGCAGCTGCGCTGTATTCGCCCACAATAATCGCCGCAATCATGGCCACCGATGCCATAAGACCTGCGGTGATATCCCGGTTAATTATTAATCCTCTCGCGGCGAAAATGAATAACGGTGTGCCTCCAACCAGTGCTGATAGCAGGAAAGCCGCGCGGCTAAGCTGGTATTGGCCAGCTACTAGCAGGAAAAAACCAACCACTAACAATAGTGCATTCAAAAAGGTCAGGATCGAGTCGCGCGAGAGCAGAAAATCGCGATACCGAACAAAAAAATTAGGCTTTGGAGGTGCGCAGGATTTGCATTCTCGTGCGCTGGCTTCGTTACCGATCATAAAATGATGCCTCTTTCTAAAACAGGTGTTGTGGGGAGGATAATGCAATATCTCCATCCCCCCCATGGGGATATGATAATTCTAAACCTGTTTCTAGGCTGTGTCAAGAAAACCTTATCTGGGAGTTAACTGATATCGATGAAGAAATTCTCAAAGAAATGAATCACAATAGCTTCAGCTCACGGGCGCGGACGATGGCTTCAGTACGGCTATGGACATCCAGCTTGCCATAAATGTTCTTGAGATGTTTATGGACTGTCTCGCGGGCAATCACCAGGTTCTCGGCGATTTTCTTGTCCGTGTAACCTTGTGCTAAAAGTTTTAATACATCCATCTCTCGCTCCGAGAGGGGCTCAACCAAGCCAGACGTAGCAACCACCTTGGTGGGTTGATTTTTTACGCTCTGCTCGGATGCAGACAATAACTTATCGACATAGGTTGGCATTATTCTGGCGATGCGTGCCTGATGGAGTAAACTGATCATTTCGGGCTGTGGCTTGATGAACGTGCGAATAAAGCCTTCAGGTGCTGCCAATGCCAGGACGCGCTTCAGAGTTTCCAATGCCTGTGCATCTTGTTTCAACCCGTGATAAGCCAGAGCTTGCCATGTTAGCACACGGATGACGTAGTAACCGATCTTTCTGGTAACCAACTCGTCAATAAATAGCTGAGAAATGCTTAAAGCTTTAGCGAATTGCTTTTGGGCAAGAAAAATCTGGATGAAGGTCAATGGCAACATCTGGCTTGTATATGTGGTGAAGGATATTTTTGATGCCTCATCCATTTGCACATGAGCCATGCGTAAACTTGCTAATGCGGATTCCAGATTATCCTGTGCAAGGTCCCATTCAACCTCTTGGGAGATTGTAATCTCCTCAAACCAACGAGAAGTTCTAAGGGCAACCTGCCACGCCTGGTTGTGGATATTTAAAGCCCCTTCGATATCACCAGCTGCAAACATTGCGTTTCCAAGATTATCAAGCGCAAAGTGTAATGCATCTGCCTGCTCCCATCGACGCGCAAGGTTAACTGCCTCGTTTGAGTAATACAATGCACCTTCCAGGTCATTCCACTCGCATAATACGAAGCTCAATGTGGAATAAACATGGCTGAGGGTCGGCAGTGGTTGATGTGAACTGCCAGATTGAGACCATTGGATTGCTTCCTGACAGGCTGCGTTTGCTTCACGCAGTCTGCCTTGCATGGCTAGCATCCACGCCCAGCAACCATGGGCAAAGACGGTTACATGAGATACGCCACATGCCCTGGCATCCACAAGGGCTTGCTTTAGGGCTTGTTCACGGGCATCGAAATCATGCAAAGTTAATCCCAACAGGGTGGATGCCTGGCAACGGATCAAATGCTCGCTTTCAGGGAGCCACTCAAGGGCTGCCCGTGCTGCGCTTATAGAAATTTCTCGATTGTCTCCAATCCAATTTGTATAAGCTCGGATCGCGGCAATATGCCCTCCCAGTGTTTGCAGCTCCAATTCGCTATTCAAACCACTGATCTCATATTCTGCTAGCTTTAGAAAAGGTTCTACAGAACGTAATTGCCCGGTGTATGCCGCCAGCCAGGCGCGGCCAATTAACAACCAAGGACGGGCACTACTCTTTACGCTCGTCATATTATCGAGTTGCCTTGCTACACTGTTCAGCTCGTTTTGCTCCAGCAGGGCGAATATATTCGTACTCACCAACCTGACCACTCCCTCCCAATCATTGGCTGCAAATAAGTGCCGGATAGCATCAGCGTATAACCCCTGGCTTTCAAACCAGGCACTGGCGCGACAATGCAAGGTTGGTATTTTACTGGCTTTATTTTGCTGAAGATAACCCCTTAATAGTTCGGCAAATAAAGGATGGTAGCGATACCAGCGCTGTTCATGATCCAGGGGAATAATAAACAGGTTGGCATGCTCAAGTTCCTCTAGAATGACAGAAGAAGAACGATTGGATGCGGATTCCTTATCGAACTCCAGCATGTAATCGCATAATGGAGCAATTAATTGCTCGAGGATGGATGTCGATAACAGGAAGGTGTGAATCTCAGGAGTTTGCTGCTTTAGGATTTCCTCGATCAAATAATCGAAAATATAATGATGCGTACCGGTGAGATTGGTGATAAAACTGGAGAGATCATCGGTGTTCTGCATCGATAAGGCTGCCATTTGTAAACCAGCGATCCATCCCTCTGTACGCTTGGTTAGACGAGAAACATCTTCTGATGTAATTTTTAACCCCATGGTGTGATTTAAGAAATCTGCTGCTTCCTGTTCTGTGAAACGCAAGTCAGCTAAACGGAGCTCCAGCATGTCAGATCTTGCGCGCAGACGAGCTAACGGCAAAGGGGGGTCTGCCCGTGTGGCGATTACCATATGCATTTCGGGGGGGCGATTTTCAAGGAGAAAATTGACTGCTTGGTGTACAACCTGGTTTTGGATCACATGATAATCATCCAATATCAAGCAGAATGGAGTTTCTAATTGATTTAGATGATTAATCAATGGGGTAAGTAAGGATTCAACATCTGGTTGTGTATTGAAGCCAATGTTATTAATAAAAAGGTTATCCATTGAGGGATAAGCGCTGTGAAAGGCAGCTGATAAATATGTCAGGAATCGCGTGGGGTCATTGTCGCTATCGTCGAGTGAAAGCCAAGCGGCAGAACACTCATTCCGGTTCAGCCAGGCACTCAGCAAGGTACTTTTTCCATAGCCGGCTGGTGCCGAGATTAGCACGAATCCGTATTCCAAACCCTGCTTTAACTTTAGAATCAATCGTGGTCGCTGTACCAGCCTGGAGCGGAGAGGAGGAATGGATAGCTTGGTGGATATGATCTGCACAGGCACTCAACTTTCCTGAGTAGCTATATACTATCGTATATTGGCTTCTCTGGCAACACTGAGAATGACCAAGTTCGTTTCTACGATAAAGCTATTGATACCGTGACAATAAAGTACTCATCCCTTAACTCATATGAAAAGTAACCAGGAGAATTATAGAAAATTGTGGTTATTTTAGTGCTTCTAGTAATAAATCATCCAAGAACTCTCCACCTGGCAAGGCGCGCGATTTCCATTGAGGCATCAAGCGATCAAGCAAAACTGCCAGGGCAAACCCAGAATAGTAAAAACGGGTGTCACCAGATCGTCCTTGGGTCTTTTTCGCTTCTTTTAGCTGATTGGACCAGAATTGCTGCTGTCCAATGTAATTCTTAAAATCATCATCTTGAACAATACTTTCGACGGGATGATATCTATCGCTGGTTCTCGCCTGACGGGTGATTTCAAGCTCTGCATATTTGGCAAGTCCTTCCTCCCATTCTCGCAAACGCTCCAAATCGATCTGTTCAGGGTTCAAGCCCTCCCTGCGAGAAGCTCGCATCTGAAGGAATTCACGGGCGAGCTCAATCGCTTCAGCCTCGGTATCGGCTTGTACAGCCTGGAGGAGCACATCCATCTCCTGTTTCCATAGTTCTTCCATCTTATCGAATGGATAGTTTTCCTCCACCGAATACATGCTCTCGGCTTCTTTCAATCGATCAGAAGCCAGTATTCCCTCATACGCATGAAAAGACTCGTGTTCCAACGCAGCGATATAGTTTTCTGTTTTTCCCATTAAAAGTCCCCAAGCAAGACATAACGGAACCAGATTGGAAATAAAAGGTGGTAAATTATTACGGAACTCCCGATAAAAGTGGACCTCACCATATTCTCGGGTTTGGAATGTTGCCACCCAACGGTTACCTACCAAGACGGTAAAGCCTTCAGGCGTTTTTTGTGGGTCAATGATGGGGGTGCGGTAATAGGGATGCCCTTCGAATGTGTCTTCAGGGATTTCTTCCCACGGAACACCACGCGGCTCCAGACCAGGTACCTTCATCCATCCATCAGGCGGGCTGGGGTATCCCACCAGGAAGGCGTATTGCTCGTTATAAACGATTAGAGGGATTTCTGCTTGAGACCATCCTGGCCAGGCCACATCACCTAAAGTAGTGCGTAAGTGGATTATCTCTAACAGGCGGGCTTTTTCCAACTGGTTTAAATGATCCAAAGTTGTAGAGCTCTGAGGGAGGTTGAGGTTGCTAAGTGCCGAGGCTGCGACCCCAATAATGCAGAGCATGAACAAGACCAGGGGAATAAGCAGGCACGTTCTCTTGGATTTGAATGATTTCAAATTCATCTATGCAAGATCGTCACAATCGATTTTGTTCACCCATATGGGTCGTATCATATCCGGTCAAAGCACCAACGCTATGTCGGAAGGAGCGGGTTTGAATCATGTCAAGAAGTGGTGCCAGCGAGCTACTCTGCTCTTGCATAAATACTAGATCATATCGTTCTTGAAAGAGTGGGATGAAATCCAACCCAAATTGGTGGGCAGATGCCCGTAAACCGAGTGCTACATCTGCTTTACGCGTTTGAACCAGATTAGCACAAGCAGTGTGAGTACTGACCGCGTTTTGGTAGCCGTGAATACTATCCAGGGCAATGCCTTCGGCGTTCAGGTAATGGTCAAGCCAAATGCGTGTCCCTGAACCAGGATTTCGGTTGATAAAAGTAACGTCTTCACGCCCCAGGTCTGCCAGCGATTTTATCGCCTTCGGATTGCCAGGTGCAGTCATCAATCCCTGCTCACGGTGAGCCAGTGTGATCACTTGCATTGTTCGGTCTGGGAAGAAATGACGGATGAAGGGCAGATTGTATTCGCCGTTGGAATCGAGCAGGTGAGCTCCGGACAGGTTGCACAGATTTTGGCGCAGGGTCATCAATCCATCCAGACTTCCAACAGGAATGGTGAGTAAATCGAGATGATCGGAGAGGAGATTGCTCAGCAGTTCAACAGCCAGGTCGTGGCTTCCTGAAAAAACAATCATCGGGCGCCCTCGATTCTGCGGAAGGATGAGCTCCTGAATCAGGAAACCACCGGCATGCGCCTGGTAAAACTTCTCAATTACGCCGCCCTGGATATGTGTCTCAACAAGTTTGACCAGCCCAGCTGCTTCCAGCTTTTTGAGATGGTGGCGTACCCAAGCTGGGTGTTCCCCGATAACCTTCCCCAGCATGGTCAGTGAAGCAGGGCCAGACATCAGCTCCTGTAAAATTGCCCGTCGGCGTGGGTCTGACAGGAGTTTGAGCTGTTCGAATGATTGCAACGTCTGAATAGATTTCATTGCTTTTAATTATTTCCTTAACCGGTTTGAGTTTAACAAATCCAAGATGCTTTGTCAAATCATAGTGTGGGTTGGTGGATTAGTGTGTCATTGCGGATCGGATACATTTGTGTCAAAGGTGAAGTAAAAGTAGATTTTCTTCTTGTGAAAAGGAAGGCGTTGAACCTTTGATATGTGGTATAGACAGGATGTGACGAAAATAATCCCCAGACCTCACAGGTTGTTTGTAGCATCATGTGAGGTCTGGTTCATTGAAGATAACATTTATAATAATTGAACTGCTCGCCGGATCCTATCCACGGCTAACTCGATATTCTCAATCGAATTGGAATAAACCAGGCGCAGATATCCCTCACCAAATTCCCCAAAGGATGTACCAGGCAAGACGGCCACTCCAGCATTATCAAGAAGAAAGTCTGCCATTTCTGTTGATGTACGTCCGAACGATTTAAAGTTGGGGAAGACATAGAAAGCACCCTGGGGACGTTGGCAGGTCACCCCGGGAATGGAATTTAACCCCTCCATGATAACATCTCTCCTACGTTGATATTCTTCCACCATACGTTCAGCCTGTTCCTGTGGCCCGTTCAAGGCTTCGATCCCGGCTACCTGCACGAAATGAGCTGTACACCCCACCGAATGGGTGAGCAATAATTGGACTTTATCAGCTAGCTCTTCGGGCATGATGCCAAAGCCAAGGCGCCAGCCTGTCATGGCATAGGTCTTGGAGAAACCATCCACGATGATTGTCCGCTCCAGCATACCAGGCAGTGTAGCAATGGATGGAACCTTGGCATTGTCATATACGATCCGAGCATAGATCTCATCGGACATTACCCAACAATTGTGGCGCTGGGCAGCTGAGGCGATCTGCTCGAGATCAGCGTACGGAATCCCCCCGCCGGTGGGATTGCTGGGAGAATTCAAGATGATCAGCTTGGTCCGGTCGTTGACCAGGTGGTTGAATGCAACTAAATCGAATGAGAAGTTATTTTCTTCCTGCAAAGGCACGGGGACAGGAGTGCCTCCTGCCACAC
>Ga0208980_10000764_pt1 | contig 18727 bp, 25 predicted proteins | sample WetSurMetagenome_3_FD_187993 | JGI IMG/M metagenome (GOLD analysis project Ga0208980, IMG submission 187993) | Wetland microbial communities from Twitchell Island in the Sacramento Delta, sample from surface sediment Aug2011 Site A1 Bulk (version 2) | ecosystem: Environmental > Aquatic > Marine... | reverse complement strand
ATTTTACAGGCTCTACTGCAAACCATACCAATAATAATATTGTTGAAAATTCTAATGTAAATAATGTTAATGCTAAGTACCAATTAGTAGAATAAATTGGATTCGTGTATTCTATATTTGTCCACAATATCCAGAATGTTACAGGAAATTCAATATAAGCTAATATCTGAGTAACATAAAACAATCCAATTTTATACATATTATCTGCCACTAATATACATATGAATGGTGTAAACCATATAATATATCCCGGACTCCTGACTTTAAATGATAATACAATGAGCATAATTGCACATAAAATAAATTTAAGAAGTATAACAGGTTCCTGTTTTTGATATTTAAATGCAAAATAAAATAATAGTAAGAATCCAATTGCCATACAGATGTAACTTACCATTAAAACATTTTCTATAGCAATATTAATTTTAAAAATATCATGTAACCATACAAAGGTAGTCCAGATAATAGTATTTGGGAAATATCCAATATCTATACGTGCAGGAACATATGTCTTAAAAACAGATCCGGGATTTAAAATAAACAATGGTACAACTAAAACAAGTGATACTGGAACAATAACTTTTAATAAATCTATAATTTCTTGTTTTAATGATGTAGATCTTGATTTATACAATATTACAAATGGTAATGCAGCAATAGGATATACTTTTGTAAAATATCCAAGAACAATCGCAGAATATTCATTTAACCTAAAAAATCCTGATAACTCTTTACCATAAAATAAAATAGTAAGTCCAATCATCAAAAGACAACTTGGAAACGCATCATACGAAATCATTACAAAATACATGGCACATAAAGCTGTGAGATAAATAAACGCAGCTATAAATGCTGTTTTAGAGTTATTCCAGATTTTCCGTGAAATAAGATAAATACACGTAATTGTAATACAATCACAAATAACCATTAGTATTGAAAATGTTACTATAAATATCGAAATACTATTAAATATTAACGATGGAATTAATGCAATAATAACTGGAACAAAAAGTAAAATTGGATATTCATAATAATAACTTATATAAGGATAATTCCCCTGAAAAATACCCATGACATGTTCATAATAATAATTGATCGCATACATATCCATCCCGGAATTCAAAATAAATACCGTTAAAATAACAATAGCAACTTTAGCTATTAAAGACAATCCAAGCAAATATTTAAGATGTTGTTTCATACCAACAGTTACCAAAGGCTCATTAACTTCTTTTTTAACAGATTTCCTCTTTTTAGACATATAATTCCCCCATTAGCATAAACATTATAAACAAATAAGATCCTATTATTAAAATTATCATAGCAGCAGAAGAATTTAAAAGAAAAAATAATGTAGGATGCTCTTGATACAGTTTATCATCTATATATGTATATGAAATCGATAAAAAAACTATAGCCATTATAAGAGTTGCAAAAATTAATATCATTTTTCAATTCCAAGATGACTCTCAATTCTCTCTATAGCTTTTTCGATCCTATCAGTACGTTCATGTATATCAACAGCCATAGGTGTATTTTTCCAAGTAATATTCATATCTTTAGAATATAATCCACTCTTAAATGATAATATCCCAATTACTAACACCCCTACAAATGCTACCACCGCTGCAATTTCCGGTGGGATGTTAAATGCCATTTTAATAACACCCAAAAATGTAATAAGGGAGAAAAACGGATAAGCAAGATTAACTCCGTATACCATGTACTGTTTAAATCTTGCAACAAAATCCATTATTGTATCAAATTTTATCATCATAATTAAATCTGTTTTGAGATATATTAAACATTGTGATTACTTTTAATTTTTACTTTGATTTAAGTTCTTTTTTCATAATATATTTATATTTCGGCTCCCACTCTTTAATACGAAAATCACGTGTATCAACTTTTATCTCTTCTTTAATATACATCTTTAATAATTCATTAACGACATACGATGGACTTTCAGTAAGAGTACTCTTAACATCATGATCTACAATTATAGGATATTGAAATTGAATAAAAGAATTTTGTGGCTTATGCAATAATCTGTTTGCAGCTTTAAGCTCTGTTAATTCTTCAACAACTGTACCAGCTTCAAATCCGACATGCCCATATGCCATCATATAATCACTTAATCGTTGTTTGTCAATTTTGAGAGGCTTAATTTTACCAGTCGTATATTTAACCATAAGTTCATTTACAATGTAACTCTCATACAATTTAGGATCCCCAAACTGGGAAATATATTTTATGAAATCATCATGTACTTTTTTCTCTAGTGTAAACAAACGTATTGCAATACGTTGTTTAGGCTCTTCCACTATAACAGGCTCAATTGGTTTACCCGATATTATTTTATCAGTAACATTTTTTTGTAATTTCTTTTCTTTTAATATGGTCTTTTTGTTTTTAGCGCCTTTGGTCCTTCCCATACTCCACACCTCCGACTGTACATACTATTGAATCTCTGATATTATAAGCATTGCGATCAGTTTGACTACCAAAACAATCACTAAACTTAAATATGATAGCGAATAACATTACTATGGTGATTTTACCATGACAGATACTGTAAGAAGTAAAGAATTAGATATCAATGGAATTCCTAAACTTGTACACTCCTCTTCAGGAGTACCAAAAACCACTTCTAATAATGCAAGTGGTAGCGTAACGAATATGTTTGGAGTAGCCCAAATTGATGTAATCGTTGATCTTATTAAAGCTCCCGGAGTTCTATTCAATACAAATGCGTATGGACTTAACCCCGGAGTAGCATTCTTAGCTATTATTGGGACAATTTTGGCGGTTACAGCAATCGCACTCGGAGTCCCGGATACAATGGTTCAGGCTCCCCCAAGTATGATCTTTGGATTTGCTCCAAACTACTAACTCTTTTTTAATCCTTTTTACGTGTATTTATATTATTACACCATTGATAATCGATTTAAACTTCAATTTGACCACTATCTTTAAATATAGTGAAAAACCATATTATTATGGTGATTACACTATGGCAACAGCAAAGAAAGCAGAAACTAAAAAAGCAAAGTCGATTATTTCAAAATCGGCAGTTGTAAAGATTGCAAAGAAGAATGGTGCTGAGCGTATTGGAAAAGACGCAGCAATCAAACTTGCTGAGCAGGCTGAGAAATTTGTAGCAGAACTTACTAAGAAAGCAATTGCGGCAGCATCTCATGCAAACAGGAAATCCATTCGCGGTGAAGATATCGATTTCGTAACCCAGTGATTTCCAATATCAATTAATCTTTTTTAAACTTTTAATCACAATATTATTATATCTTTAATGATAATTTATATCTATGATAAAACATAAGCAACTTATTTATTTTTGTATTTTATCAATATTAATGGCATGTGTGTTTATAGCAGGATGTGCTGATCCCCCAACTGATCAAACTGATAAATCCACATGGACAACATATGGAGATAAAGCAGATGGTTTTAAAATATCACATCCATCAGACTGGTCACTAACAGTGACTAAAACCTCACCAATGCGAATTATAGATCCATCAGCACCATACTTAACAATGGAAGATGTTATACATATCTATTCTCCAGATACCAAAGCAGCAGTTAATATAATGGGATTTGCATATCCTCCACCACTTTACTCAGATGATGGGATAACAGATGAAGCTTATGATTTATTAGTAAATGCTATCAGCTCATCTAAAGAAAATGCTAAACCATTATCTATAGTAAGAGATGAAGATTCATATGTACTTAATGGAAATTCTGCAAGACACTTACAAGCAACAATACCCCTGAACAATAAAGCAACATTTACTGATAATTATATTGTAAGACATGATAAAGTTTATTATATCATAACTTACGTTATGTATGAATCTTCAACAGAAAAATATTCACCAACTGCTATGGAAATAATAAAAACATTTAAAACTGCTGAGTGGAGCGTATAAATATTTTTGGTGATTTATGAAATGTACAAAATGTTTTAAAGATATATATCTTCAATGCTCTGACAATGAACCACACAGAATATCAGGTGAACCTGTTTGTGAAGATTGTTATTTCAGAGAGCTTGGAGATTTGATGGAAAGACATCCTATAGGGTTTCATTATAAATATCGTAAACGCTAAACATAAATAAAGCTAAATCAAAATTATATTTATGAGAAAAGCATTTATTACAGGAGTAACCGGGCAAGACGGTTCATATATGATAGAATTACTACTCTCTAAAGGATACGAAGTTCATGGATTAGTAAGAAGATCTTCAACATTCAATACTAGCAGAATTCACCCAACAATATTACATCACTCAAATTTTACTGTACATTATGGAGATTTATCAGATTCAGAACAAATAACAAAAATTATTTGCAATAACGAACTTGATGAAATTTATAATCTTGCTGCTCAAAGCCATGTACAAATAAGTTTTGATAACCCCGAATATACCGGAAATATTACTGGTCTTGGAGTTACACGATTATTAGAAGCTATAAAACTCAGTAAATATCCAAGCAGATTTTATCAGGCTTCATCAAGTGAAATGTTTGGTGCAGCACCATCCCCTCAGGATGAATACACACCATTACACCCAAGAAGTCCTTATGGATGTGCTAAAGTTTATGCTTATTGGATGACACGGAATTATCGCGAAGGTTATAATATGTTTGCATCCAACGGAATACTGTTTAATCACGAATCACCACGACGCGGAGAGAATTTTGTTACAAGAAAAATAACTCTTGCATTAGCAAGAATATTAGCAGGAAAACAACACTCACTTAATCTTGGAAACCTTGATGCACAAAGAGACTGGGGATTTGCTCCCGAATACATAGAATGCATGTGGTCAATTCTCCACGATAAATTTCCCGGAGATTATGTTATAGGTACTGGAGAAACACACTATGTAAAAGATTTTCTCATAAAATCGTTTGAATATGCAGGTTTAGATGCATTAAAATATACAAAGTATGACGAAACCCATATCAGGACAACCGAAGTGGATAAACTTCAGGCAAATACAGATCACGCCAAATCCAGAATTTTGTGGAACCCAAGAATAAAATTTAATGACTTAATAAAAATCATGGTTGATGCAGACATGCGTAAAGAAGGATTAGAACCAGTCGGAGAAGGTGATGAAATTCTTAAAAAGAAATTTCCAAATAGATGGTGGATAAATGATTAAAGGTATAGGAATTTTTACACTGGGTTTTATGATCTATATTGCAAATCGATATATGAGTTGTTCATCATATGCGGCAGGGTATTTAGGAGTTATCATACAGGGAGTTGGAATTGGAATGGTAGCATCAGAATATATGTTATCAGTTGGTGGAGAATTATAACCACAACCCTTTTAATATCAGACCGTACAATATATCATTATGACACCAGAAGAGAAGAATATTGAACTGGAGAAACGAGTTACTCAACTCGAATCTCAGATTGCCGTATTGAAGCATACCCTTGCTATGAAAGATATTATCAAACCATCAACATATCCACCATATATTCCATGGACTACCCCAATGCCGGTAGAGAGTATGTTCACCCCATCCCGCTGGCAGTACATAGAGATCAAAGAAAGAAACAAAAATTAAACCTACACATACTTTTATATATAATTATTACTAATAATACTGTATGCCTGCAAAGAAGAAAACACCTGTCGTCAGACGTTGCATACGTCCAATGCTTGCAGACGCACAGAAAAATAAACTCTATACTCATAACAAAACCTACGTTCTTCAGGAGAAATTTGATGGAACGCGCGGAATGTTATATAAGGTCGGTGACAAAGTTACAGGTCTTATTAGCAGGTACTGTGATGCCGATTTCACGATTAACTTCCCCGAAATCGTTAAAGATGCAAAGTACATTAAAGCTAATCAATGCGTACTGGATGGAGAAATAACATTTTTTGATGAACGTAAAAATCCGTTTTTCTTAACAGCAGCAGCTACTCCATCCACAAAGAAAAAATATACGGTTCGATACATGGTCTTTGATATTATAGAATATGACGGGCAACGGGTTACAAATTTGCCCTTAACAATGAGACTGGAGTTATTGAAAAAAATCATACCTCCATCTCTTAAACATATCAAGGTTATAAAAACATATACGGATCCTAAAAAATACCTATCCATATACAAAGGTATAGTCAAACGAAAAGGCGAAGGTGTAATGCTCAAGAAGAAAGAATCAAAGTACGTACCGGGATCTCGTGATGACTGGGTTAAAGTCAAAAAAGAACAAACAGAAGATTGTGTTGTTGTCGGAATAACTCATGGTCTTGGGCGAAGAAAGAAAACATTCGGTGCTTTACTTCTTGGACAATACGATAAAAATGGAAAGTTAATTTATGTCGGAAACGTCGGAGCAGGATTATCCGATGCAATGCTCAGAGAATTCTTAAAAACAATTCATGCTATGCCAGAAGCACCAAATCCATTTGGTGTACGGGTAAATTATGTCAAAAAATTTGTCAAACCAAGTCTTGTAGTTGAAGTTAAAGCCATGGAAAGAACAGATTATGGCAGGCTTCGACTACCTGTTTTTTTAAGAGTACGGAACGATAAAGAACCGCAGGATTGTAAATTTATAAACAAATAAATACCTATTTATACTTTAAAAATAATTATATTACTCATTAGGTGTGAGACTATGAGAGATAAATACTATAGGATATGTGGCATATTATTGCTGTGTTTATTATTAATTACTACAGTAAATGCTGAAGGGACAAGTATTATATTAGATAGTGACCAAACAACTCAAATGTCAGGAAGTGCACTTGTGATGTGCGCTCTTGGACTTGCTATTTTTGCAGCACTCATTATTATTAAAATTTTAACAATGAATAGAGGTGGCTGATGAAATTCAAGTACCTTTATATTACCATTCTCATTCTCTCACTTATATCAATTACAGATGCAACATTATCAAGCCCTTCAGTTACACCAGATACCACAGTCTATGCTGGTGATGCAATATCTGTAAGCTGGAACGGTGGAGGGTCTCCCTTACATTGGGCATTATGTTCAGTTGATACTGTTTGTCAGAATGAGGGGAGTGTTGTTGAACAATATGGTGCTGGAACAAAAACATCTACGGTTCCGGGTTACGTTGCTGGAAAATGGTTTGTTGTTTATGAATATTATTCTACTGCTAATCATTATCACTGGTATGTATCATCAGGAACGAGACCTACCCCAACAAATGCAACTTTTAGCTCAAATGTAACATCTGGAGTAAATGCAACTGCTGTCTTGTTTACTGATAGTTCATCCGGATCTCCAACTGCTTGGAACTGGTCTTTCCAGAATGTAGTTGGAAATAATACTCAGGTATGGTTCAGCACAACTCAGAATCCAACTAAGGTATTCGGAACAGGTAATTATTCTATTGTGTTAAATGCAAGTAATACCGGGGCATCTAATATCTCAGCTCAGAAAACCTTCATCAATGTAAGCGAAGTACCTGCTCCAATAGCAAGTTTCAGTTCAAATGTAACATCTGGAGTAAATGCAACTGCTGTCTTGTTTACTGATGGTTCATCCGGATCACCAACTGCTTGGAACTGGTCATTCCAGAATATAGTTGGAAATAATACTCAGGTGTGGTTCAGTACAACTCAGAATCCAACTAAGGTATTCGGAACAGGTAATTATTCCATTGTGTTAAATGCAAGTAATACCGGGGGATCTAATATATCATCTCAGAAAACTTTCATCAATGTAAGTGAAGTACCTAATCCAACAGCAAATTTCACAATGTCTAATACGACAGGGATAACTCCTGTAATCATAAAATTTACAGATACTTCATTGAATTCCCCAACTACATGGAATTGGTCATTCGGAAATGGAAATTACTCAAGTAGTCAAAATCCAACATATATTTACAATTATAGTGGAAATTATACAATTATATTAAATGTATCCAATGGTATTAGTCAAAATAGTATAACAAAATACGCTCAGGTAAACAATACATTTGGATTTAACAATTCTGGATTTGAAACAGGCAGTTTTACAAATTGGGAATCCGATGGTGCAGAATCATCTGTTACATCCACACAACACCACACAGGATCTTATTCTGCCACATTGACAGGAAGCGGTGGATATTTCCAACAAGAAGTTAATTTAACAGATTCTGAAAATATAACATTTTGGGCAAAAAGTGCAACTGGAAACTTTAGTGTATGGGTTGGCAGTTCCCAAAATCTTTACACAGCAGTACCAAATGTATGGACACAATATTCAATTGACACTTATCCATTTATTGGAATAACTCTTATAATGATATCAGATGACTATGATGGAATACCATCATACTTTGATGATTTCAATGTTACTATGAGTGGACCACAGCCAATATCAAACTGGACACCTGTTCAAACGATTTATAGTACACCACCAACTATTATAAACTTTTTAGATCAAAGTACTCATTCCCCAACATCATGGAACTGGTCATTTGGTGATGGAACCTATTCATCATTACAAAATCCAACTCATATATATAATTCAACTGGATATTACACTGTTATATTAAATGCAATAAATGCTAATGGAACAGGAACTCGCACAAGAACTGAACAAATCCGTATATCTGATACACTCTACTATGGTTATTCCAATCAAGGTATAGTTGTTTCAGAGGATGGAATAAATTGGGTACAGTCAGGTCTACCTGTTAATTATACACCACCAGATCCACTTGTCAAACAAGGAATCATATATATTGGAGATCAGATAATTATTGCCGATAATACTTATTGGAATAATGATCTATCACAATATAATATATCTATTGCCCGTTCACCAAATATAGGACAATCATGGTTTACTATATTCGATGCAGGTACTTCTGATCCCATTCCACCACATTTCAGATTTGCATATCTTGGGAATGGTGAAGTAATAGGAGGGGCTACAACATATGGACGTATTTATAAATCTACAGATTATGGTGAAACATGGACATTAAAACAAACAATTGGAAATGAGGGAGAAGCTGGAACTATTCAGTCATTTATAACAATAAGTAATAGTCAAACCCTTATATTCATATTAAACTCTACAACAGGAATGGGACTTGATGTATACAGATCATCAGATAATTTTAACACAAATATTAATTATATAACCACATTATCAGCAGAATGGTCATCATCAACAGTATCAGACAGTATATATCTTGGAAATAGTACTATTATATTATCATATGATAATAACAAAGTATTCAGATCTACAAATAACGGATTAACATGGACAAATACATCAGAGACTGAATTTTATAACAGTACTGGAATTGCTTATTTCGCAAATCTTGGAAATGGTACTATTATAGGTGTATCAGCACCAGATGGTCCAGCAGCTTCGTCAACAACATATGTTTATAGTTCAACAGATTATGGTCAAAGCTGGTCACTTCTTTCAGATGATATCTCCAATGAATTAATTAAAGATGTCTTATATATTGGAGATGAAACAATTTTAATGACTGGTACTGGAATAGCAGGTACGATCTTTCAATCTACAGATGGTGGATTGACATGGACACCAATATCTACAGATTCTCCCGGAGATTTAAATGATTATACAGGATTAATTAATTTTACCTATACTCCGGTATCAGGAAACCCACCTTTGACTGTTTACTTTAATGACACATCGACCAGCAACCCGACTGCATGGAACTGGTCATTTGGAGAAGGTGTATATTCTGAAAGTCAGAATACTACATGGACATATACATCAATTGGGAATTATACTGTTAATTTCACCGTATGGGATTCAAACGGAATGTTTATGAAAGATGGGTATGTCAATGTCACAGATCTCCCACCACCAACACCAACACCAACACCAACACCAAGTACTGGCGACAGGATTGCAAGTAAATTAAATGACATACAAAGTATAATTATAATAGGAATCGGAGTGGTAGTTGCCGCCTCTTTAATAACATTAGCAGCATCAATATTGCTTGGATCAAAGGAATAAATACCTATTTATACTTTCAAATAATATATATTAGTTCATAGGTGAGGTATGAGAAACTGGTATAAGAAATTATCGATAACAATAATTTCATTTCTTTTGTTAATAACAACGGTCAATGCGACGGGAACGGTGATTCTGGATACCACTGAACAGTCTATGAATATATCCGGAGAAGTGCTGGTTTTATTATCCCTTGGAGTTGCTATCTTTGCAATGCTGATTATCATTAAAATTCTGATGTGGCACAGGGGAAGTGGCGAATGAAATTTAAATATTTATATATAATTATACTGATATTAGCGTTAATACCATTTGCTAATGCGGCTGCGCCAGTTGCTGACTTTACCAGTAATGTAACATCAGGGTCAACCCCACTCCCAGTTCAATTTAATGATACATCAACGTGGACACCAACAGGGTGGGCGTGGTATTTTGGTGATGATAATTGGTCAAATAGTTCATGGGTGCAAATGAGTACTGCTACAGAATTTACTCCAAGATCATATGCTGCAAGTGTCGTATTGCCAAACGGAAGTATCCTTATAATGGGTGGATATGGTGGAAGTATTTACAGGAATGATACATGGATATCAGTAAATAATGGAACAAACTGGACAGTAGTGAATGCAAGTAGCGGGTGGCAAGGAAAAGGCGCTCCCGGTTCTGCTGTTTTAACAGATGGAAGTATTGTCATAATGGGAGGATATAATACAGGAATGTCTCCACAATATTCCAATGACACATGGCGTTCTACCAATAATGGAAAAACATGGACACTGATGAATGCAAGTAGTGGATGGAAAGCCAGATCTGCTATGGCTACAGTTGCTTTGACAGATGGAAGTTTTATAATAATGGGTGGATATGATGGAAGTACTTTCAGAGATATATGGAAATCAAGTGATAATGGTGCAACATGGTCAAACATCACTGGATCATCTGTATGGGGAGTAAGACGTTATCCAGTGGCTCAATTAATGCCAAATAATAGTATATTATTAACAGGTGGATCTGGTTTGAACGACACATGGATATCTATAAATGGTGGTGGAAACTGGACACAGGTAAGTGCAAATGCCCCATGGATGGGAAGAGAGAGTTTCGGTTCAGCAATAATGCCCGATGGAAGTTTTATAATAACCAGTGGTCAAAATGGTGCTGCTTATTTTAATGATACATGGAAATCATCAGATTATGGTAAAACATGGACACGCGTAAATTCAAGTAACCCTGTATGGATAGCAAGAGGAGCCGCATCAATTTTTGAAAATAAAGCCGGAAGTTTAGTAATCGTTGGAGGGTTTACAGCATCAGGAACAAGACCAAGTGATGTATATCAACTTAATCCTTCTGCATCAGTTACACAAAATCCAACACATATTTATCCATTAAATGGAAAATATAATGTATCATTACGAGCATTTAATGCTGATGGGTGGGGAGATATTCAAAAACCTGAATATATTACCCTTGGAATATTAACTGCATCATTTACTGCAAATAATACAACAGGATACGCTCCATTTGCTGTTAAATTCAATGATACATCCAATGAAAACCCAACAATATGGTTATGGAACTTTACCAATGTAACAGGAAATAATACAGCAGTACCATTTAGTAATGCACAAAATGTAACATATACTTTCGGTGTTGGTAATTTCTCAATTAAGTTAACTGCATCAAATTTCGCTGCTAACAGTACATCACCACAAACTACATTTATTAATGTATCAAAATATCCACCACTTACAAATTTCACATCTAATTATACAGTACCGGGTACTATATACCCACTTGTTATCAAATTTAATGATACAACATTATATTTACCTACAACATGGAACTGGTCATTCGGAGATGGAAGATGGCTTAACACGACTGACCCATCTATAATAAATACAACATATCAATATGCCGTAGCAGGAATTTACAATGTCAGTTTAATAACAAATAATACTGCTGGTAGTAACACATCAACACAGAATAATTATATCAATTTAACATCTGATGATGATGCTAATGTAAGTGTATGGACACATATGAATGGAACAAATGGATCTACAACATTTTTAAGTGAAAAAGGTATTGCTTGGGCTACAAATGGTGGTGCTCAAATTTCAACACTTAATCCTAAATATGGAGGAGCATCTGGATGGTTCCCATCTGCTTCAAACAGTTATATATCAACACCAAATAGTTCGGCTGTCAGTTTTGGAACAAATGATTTTACTATTGAATTTTGGGTAAATGTAACAACAGTTACTGGCACAAATGAACACATTCTCTCTAAAACAAATAATCCAAGAACTCAAGGGTGGGGACTTGATCGTACAAATTCAGGATTGGGGGATGGGGGATGGGATTTCTGGATGGGCAATGATAGTGCTGGTCAAACTCCATTTTTTACTATACCAAATAAAACATGGACACACATTGCAGTAGAGAGAATAAGTGGAACTTTATATGTATATGTAAATGGAAATCTCACAGTATCTCAGGCTGGATATAATGCAAATTATGATACATCTGATCCATTATGGATAGGAAGGCAACAAAATACTTATTTCAATGGATATGTAGATGAATTCCGTATAAATAAAATTGCCAGATGGAAATCAAATTTTACCCCTCCTTATAATGAATATCGTGGGCAACTTGAAAATTACTTCCCGGATATAAATCCAAATTCAACATTCAGGTACAAAACAGATCCAACTGGAGATGCATATATTGACAATGTAACAGGAACAAGAAATAGAACTATTCAAATCCAAAATGTAACAAATGCCAGCTATGTTGTAGGATCTGCTTATTTTAATCCAACATTCAGTGAAGTAAAATCAGTACAATTAAATCTTTCAACATACCCTACAGGAATGACATTAATAAGTTCATCAATTGATAATACAAATGGTATTGTCGAATTTAATATTTCAAAATCAACGGGATTTAATAATGGCACGAGTAGAGCAAGTATTCTTGATTATACTATAGCCTATATAAATTATACCGATGGATCAACTGCACTTACTGATTATTTTGGATATGGATATTTGATTAATGAAAGCACAGAAAATTCATATGGTATTCACAATTTCTTAGGAACCCCAATTACCGTTGGATCATGGAATTTTACTGCAAATTTTACTGCAAATAATCTCACAACCCCAATGGGACTTCCAGTAGAATTTGTAAGTACATTCAATGGCTCTTATCCAAATCGATGGAACTGGTCATATAGTGATGGCTATTCAGATAATGGTACATCTTCTACAGTAACTCACACATTTACATCAACCGGGCTTAAAACTATAGTATTAACTGAATCTTTATGGCAAAATACAAGTGTTAATAGTACAAAAACCAAAACTGATTATATTTTGGTTGGTACAGCTCCAGAATCGAGTTTTACAGCAAATCAATCCTTTGGCACAGCGCCAATGGCAGTTGAATTTAATGACACGTCTTATGGAGATATAACATCGTGGAATTGGTCATTTGATGACACATCTTTCTCTATAGATCAAAATGTAACTGTCCTGTTTACACTTGTTGGGAATTATACTGTTAAATTAAATGTATCAAGTATTTTTGGTAGCAATCTTTCTACCCAATATATAAATGTAAGTTACCAACCTATTACTAATTTTAGTATAAGTAACCAAAGTGGTAATATACCATTAATAGTCAAATTTACTGACGATTCTACTTATGGTCCAATTATAGCTTATAACTGGTCATTCGGAGATGGAAATTATTCCAGTGATCCAAATCCAATATACATATTCACTGGAGTAGGAAATTATAATGTAACATTATATACAGCAAATATATTTGGAACTAATGCTACTTCGCATTATGTAAATACAACCGGACATCCAATTGCCAATTTCACTATGAGTAATGTAACAAGCAATTCACCATTGATTGTTAACTTTACTGACGATTCATTAAATTTCCCAATTTCATGGAATTGGTCATTCGGAGATGGAAATTATTCTACAAGTAAAAATGTGACATATATATACTATTATACTGGAAACTATACTGTTATATTAAATGTAACAAATGCGGCTGGAAGTAATACTACTACTAAATATGCAAACTCAACCCAAAATATACCACCAATAGCAAGTTTCACTATGAGTAATACAAGTAGTCCATCACCATTGGTTGTTCAATTTAATGATACATCAATAAATTTCCCAACTGCATGGAACTGGTCATTTGGAAATGGGGTATATTCAAATGATAAAGATCCAATATATATTTTTACAGGACAAGGTAATTATACTGTTACTTTAAACGCCTCAAACTTTATAGGAAATGGATATACATCCCACTATGTTGAAGTACTTGGACCACCAACTGCACAATTCACAACAAATGATCAAGTTGGAGCAGAACCATTGACAATTAACTTTACTGATAACTCTACAAGTTATCCAACTGCATGGAACTGGTCATTCACTGATAAAACAGGGAATAATACAGAAATGTGGTTTAGCACATTACAAAACCCGGATTATACATTTAATGCTGGTAATTTCTCCATTAAATTAAATGCAAGTAATATCTATGGATATAATATTACTCCAGATGATTATTGGATTAATGTGAGTGTTCTTATTGCCCCAATAGCAGATTTTACCAGCACATCAACGGGAGGTCCATATCCACCAGTAAATGTCCAGTTTAATGATACCAGTCTGAACTTCCCAACTCAATGGAATTGGTCATTTGGTGATGGAAATATATCAGCATTAGAGAATCCATTACACATATATAATGTATGTGGAAACTTTAGTGTATTATTACGAGTTGAAAATGGAGCAGGAGTTAGTTGGAAAAATATGTCAAATTATACTACTGTAGAATGTGCACCAGTACCAATTCCACCAGACGAAAGAATAGCCATGAGAATGGCAGATATCGGAGCCTTTGTAGTGATAGCAGCAATCATTCTTATAGTTGCCCTTGTTGCAACATTCATTTACGTATGGGCAAAGAGAAGATCCTGATAAATACATTTTTATAGTTTTAACAGCAATAGATTAATGGAGATGAATTATGACATTCGTATATAGTGGATCAGGTCCAACTAAATTTAAAGATGATTTACAATCTTTGGTAACGCAAAAACTAAGAGCTTTTGCAGTTTTCCCGATTAATATTACACCAACATTAAAAGACAGGATTAGAAATTTACAAGAAGAATTTTTAGAGCTTCGGCAATCCAAAAAATTCACAAAAGAAAAAGGTATTGCCATCTTGACAGAAATTGATTCAATTAATGAAGATCTTAAAAAATTACCAAAAAAATCAAACGATGAAGAAGAAGAAGATGAATTTGAATTTAGAAAACGTAAATCAACAAAAACAAAAACAAAACGAAAGACTACAAAACGCAAAAAATAGAGGTACATATGATTACTGAAGTATATATTATAAGGAAAGGACTTGGGGAATTCTTCGTATTAGATCCGGAATCTGATAATTGGTCATGGACACCAGATATTGAGGAGGCAACTATTTTTTTAACTCCTGCAAAAGCAGAAGAAACCATAGTCAAAAGAAAAACAGGTAGTGATACATATGTTTACCAAATGCCTTATTCAGTTCCAACCCCTCAGCAACGTAAAAAGAAACCATATAAAAAACCAAAAAGAAAAATAAAAAGCAGGACAATAAAAAAAGGAAAGCCTGCAAAGAGGAAATAATCATGGGATTCTGGAAATCCAAAAAAGAGAAGGAAGAAGAAGAAGAATGGGACGAAATAGAGAAATTTGCAGAAGATATTTTAAAACATAATCCAAAAAATACTAAATCTCGTAAAAAGAAAAATAGTAAACCAAAAAAGAGGAAAAAATGACTATAAGTTTTATCAAACCAGAAAAACGCGCTCTTGTTAAACGTCTCATCAAGATGAATCCATTGGATGTAAAATATAATGGAAAATATATTACTTTCAGATATGACCGTCATACTATAAAAAATAAAGTGATTGCAAAAAAACATTTGGGATGGGTTGGTCAATGGAATCGAAATACAAATACAGTCTATTACGATCCTGACCTTGTAAGCCAGCCCAAAGAGGTTTTATCAGTACTTGTACACGAAAGTATTGAAAAATATCTCCACGATACGTATGACCTCAGTGATAGCGCAGACGGTCATTATGTGGCAACCATGGTTGAACAGGCATTCGCACGCCAGATAGGAATAAATTGGGACGATTATAACTGGCGAGTAGAATTTATTTGTAAAAAAGAGATAAAACATAAAAAGAAACCATCACCCTCGTAACTTTTAATCAATATCTTTTTATATCATCGCATCACATACTACTGTAGGTGAAGTTTTATGGCAAAAGGCGAAAAAGGCAACCTTAAATGTAAAAAATGTGGAACGATTATGATTGCAACCAGCGATCCGTTTATGGGAACGATTTTTGGAAAAGGTGGAAAGAACACCAAGAAACTCTCTCAGTTTGTCCAGTGTCCAAAGTGCAAAGCACGTGGCATTGAAAGACTTGAGTAAAATCTTTTTTAATTACTTTTAAATAGTTATAACTCTTATTATGTATAGTGATAACTATGACAAAAAAATTAAAACAAAAATATAAAACTACCCATTTGAAAATACCATGCGATTGTGGTCACAAATCAGCAGGTTACCCGGAAGAAGTATTTGATGAACGAAAACTTCACCGTGGAGCAAAAATTGAATTTGAACACACGTGCAATAAAGAAGTGGCTGAGCGCATTGCAGCAGATCATATTACAGAATTCCCTGTTGGTTACTACGAAGAATTGGAAAAGATGGAAAAGAAATTAAAGAAAATCAACAAAACCCACAAACCGAAAGTTGCAGTTGGACCCGTCAAGAAACAATGTAAACCCAAAAAAAGAAAATAACCACAACCCTTTTATGAAACTTTTTACTAATATTATACTGGATGACTCAAAAACTTATTTTACCCAATACTTATAAAATTGCAATCGTTGGATCACATTCATGTGGAAAAACATCTCTTGTTAAAGCTCTTGCAAAACGCATTGAAATTCCCATTATTCATGAGGTTGCTGCCACATTTATACCAGAAACCCGCGCGCATATCGATACTCAATACAAAATAATGCGCCGCCAGATAGAAACCGAACAGGAATACAAATCTTTTTTATCAGACAGGTCAGTAATGGACAATCTTGCTTATTCGACTCTTATTTACAAAACAAACCCAACAGATTTTAAATGTACCTATGAAAAATGTACAGATATGGCATACAAACATATTGTTTTTAAACCATATAACCTGTTGATAATAGTTGACGAACTCCTCCCGTTAAGACCGAGCGCGCACAGGAACTTTATGGAGAAATCCGAGCAGGAATTTATCTTACAATTTATTATCAATGAGCTCAATGGGGATCCAACACATTATTTTGGAATGCCTTATATCAAAGTAAAAGGTAATATCGGCAATAGGATTAAAACCACCATGGAATATTTGAAATCCATAAAAAGTAATCATGCCTAAATTAAATAACAAACTTTTTTATACTTTAACCTCTATTATTATGTAGGTGAATTAAATGGTCAGAATTAGCAAAACAAAAATTGTTCGTAAACCCGGATATTTGTATTATCTTGGAAAAGATGGTTATGTATGGGGATCTCCTATGAAGAGTAATTCAAAAGGAAAGAAATATAAAGCTGGAACAGAGAAAATTGAACGACCCAAAGGCTTGTGTTGGGTTGGAAAAGAAGGATATGTAGAAACAAAATAATTAACAAACTTTTTTATACTATTACACCATATAAAATAGTAGGTGAAAAACTATGAGAATGGGAACATTAGAGGAAGTAAGTGAGGATGTCAGAGGTCAACCAGCATTTGCTGAAATAAGAGAAGGGGTTACTGCAATGAGTCAAGGAGTTTTACCAAAAAGTAATCTCCGTAAGAAACAGGGTAAAAAATCAAAAGCAAAACGTAAAACCAAAAAGAAAGATTGCGGTTGTAAATAATTAACAAACTTTTTTATACTCTGTTAACGATTATTATATAGGTGTAATATGGGTAGATGGGATACTAGAAAATATACAAATATCAAAGATCTCGCACATATGCATGAATATGACCGAGAACTAATGGAATTAAGACGCTTAAGAGACTTGAATAAAGAATCTCCGGGTACATACAATGAGGAAATTTCTGATCAAATGAAAAATATTCATGTAGCCGGTCAAACGGCAGGTGTTTCAAGAAATACAATTGTGGAAGATATTAAATTAGCACTTACATCTGGTAAATACCGGGATACTTATGATAAAGCTCATTGGAATATGCAAGAAGATGCCAGTTTAATAGAGAAAGAAATGGACTTAATTGCAGAAATTCTTATGTATTTACATTCATTTGTAGAAGATTTTAAAATATATCCACAATTAGAGGATAAATATACAGATAAGTTAAATAAATTTACTGATATACACAGAAGGAAAAATTATAAAGAAGATCCGACTCCAGAAGATATAGATCGACTAAAAATAGCTTTAAAAGAACTCAAAAAAAATGATGATATATTTCTGTTTCTTGGTAATAGCCAAAGGACTCTCCCCCAATATAAAATCTGAATTGATAATTCGATTAAGAATACCAGTATCCTGCAAACAGCAAAATAATGATCACCAGGATA
>Ga0208980_10000763_pt1 | contig 18739 bp, 17 predicted proteins | sample WetSurMetagenome_3_FD_187993 | JGI IMG/M metagenome (GOLD analysis project Ga0208980, IMG submission 187993) | Wetland microbial communities from Twitchell Island in the Sacramento Delta, sample from surface sediment Aug2011 Site A1 Bulk (version 2) | ecosystem: Environmental > Aquatic > Marine... | reverse complement strand
TCATGTGGCCTCCAGTGTGGTCGTTGTTAGACGGAAACTACACGACCAAAGTTTTACACTGTGAGGCCCGTTCTGTCATATTTTCACAGGCCGGTGCTTTGAACATGCCGTGCGAATAGGACATCGATGGGAGCCAAAGGCGGCACGCACGGCATGTTCAAAGCCCCGGCACACGGATCTAAGATGTTTTCTCCGTGTCCGCAGGCAGCGTACTTCCGTGTCCCATTTTGTCACCCAAAACTGACGCATTGCTTATGCATGCGCGTAGAAAATTATTGACAGATCCCAGCCATAATTGATAGCCTTCCAACACCGTCTATGCGGGCGGGACCAGGATGAAAAATGTCTGTTAATTTTGCTCAGCAAATCATTCATAATGCGCGCGGCATGTTTTCTGGAGTGCCGGTACTTGTTGTTGTAGGCAACATCAGCATCCGGAACAGCCGGTTCGGATGATGGCATAAAAACCTTGGGATTCCAGGGGCCGTCAGCCGGACCGGCTGGCGGCCCTTTTTTGTTGGAATCACGAATTTGCGGGAGAAGAATTATGACCAACGCACCATCGCCTGCGGCGGAAACGCGGAGCCAGAGCACTCGCACGCTATCCATTCTTGTGGAAAACCGTTTCGGTGTACTGTCAAGAATCGCCGGACTCTTCAGCGCACGCGGCTATAACATTGAAAGCTTGACCGTTGCCGGAGTCGCCAACCCCGGGCTATCGCGCATTACGATGGTTGTACGCTGTGATGCGCAGCTTGCCGCCCAAATGCTCAAACAGGTCAGCAAACTCCTCGACGTTGTGGAAGCCTTGGATTTGACGGATGAGAATTGCGTCGACCGGGAATTGGTGCTGGTGCGCGTTCGCGCTCCCGAAGGGAAGAGAGCCACGCTTTTGACCGAGGCGGAAATATTTCGCGCCCGGGTCGTTACAGCGACGCCTGAAAACTATGTATTTGAGGTCACAGGTGATTCGGGCAAAGTGGAAGCCTTTCTCGATGTGGTGCGTGTTTATGGCATCGATGACATGGTGCGCACCGGAAAGGTGTCTTTGCACCGCAGTCTAAACAACGGAAGTTCCAGCGCAACCAGGCACGCATAAAATTGAGTTCAGGAGGCATGCAGGCAACTGTTCCTCCTTGCAGGGATTTGTCATTGCTAAATGAGGCCAGACCTCTTTTCCCGCGAGAATTCACCGCGGTAAGGGGATTTTGCTGAGAAATGAAGATCGGGCCGGATGAGGAGAGAAGAATGAGAACAGAACCGGAGCAAACCCGCCACCCACACGCAGGGGAAATCATGTCCGGAGCCGAGATGATTATGCTCGTTCTTGCTGAGCAAGGCGTTGATACAATTTTTGGATATAGCGGCGGTGCAATACTTCCGGCCTACGACGCGCTGTTTCGCTATAACGCCGAACAGGAGAAGAACAACGGCGAACAGATCCGGCTTATCGTGCCCGCCAATGAGCAGGGGGCGGGTTTCATGGCGGCCGGATATGCCAGAGCCAGCGGCAAAGTTGGTGTCTTTATGGTCACTTCAGGGCCTGGAGCTACCAATACTGTTACGCCGATCCGGGATTGTATGGCTGACTCCGTACCGGTTGTGCTTATCTCCGGACAGGTGGCGCGCAAATCCATCGGGACAGATGCATTTCAGGAAGCGCCGGTTTTCAACATCATGAGTTCTTGCACTAAACATGTTTTCCTCGTGGAAGAGCCGGAGGAGCTCGAGGCTACGGTTCGTACGGCATTCGAAATAGCGCGCTCCGGACGGCCGGGCCCGGTTGTTATCGACGTGCCAAAGGATGTGCAGAATTGGAGAGGAGTGTTTCATGGCAACGGCAGGATTAATTTCAAGGGTCATGATAGCCGCGTAAGCGCGCTCGTCCAGTCGCACGTTTCTGAAGAGAAGTGTGCGGCATTCTTTGAAATACTGCGCAAGAGCAACCGTCCCCTGATCTACGCAGGAGGAGGGGTCATCATTGGGGAAGCCAGCCACCAGCTGAGAGAGTTTGTGTCCGCACTGCAGATTCCAGTGGTTACGACGCTCACAGGCATCAGCGCCGTTGATTCAACCCATGATCTTTCATTGGGAATGCTTGGGATGCACGGAACAGCCTATGCCAACTATGCCGTTGAAGACTGCGATTTCCTGATTGTTGCCGGTGCGCGTTTCGATGATCGCGTTGCCGGAAAGCCGCAGGATTTTGCTCCCAACGCACGCTTCACCGCGCACATCGACATCGATCCAGCGGAAATAGGCAAGATAAAGGCTGTGGATTGGGCGCACATTGGTCCCATGGCGACGGCCTTTGCGGACTTGCTCCAGGGAAGGAAGAACTTCAAGAAAGACTTTTCCAAATGGTTGTCGCATGTGCGCGCATTAAAAAAACGACATGCACTCAATTACGATCGGGAAAGCCCTCTGATTCAGCCCAATTATGTGATTGAATGCCTGAACGAGATTACAAAAGGCGAAGCCATCATTTGCACCGGAGTAGGGCAGCATCAGATGTGGTCAGCGCTGTACTGCAATATCAAGAAGCCGCGCTCCTGGATGACATCCGGATCAATGGGGACAATGGGCTTTGGTTTACCAGCTTCCATTGGCGCCAAGGCGGCTTTCCCGGACCGCCTGGTGATCGATCTGGATGGGGACGGAAGCCTGCGCATGAATATTGGCGAATTGGAAACCGCATCGACTTATAACCTGGGAGTGAAGGTTTTGCTCTTTAACAACCTTAGCGACGGCATGGTGCGTCAGTGGCAAAAACTCTACTTCAACAACCGGTTCTCCGGAAGCGACAAGACCCAGCGCACAAAAGATTTTGTCAAAACGGCAGAGGCCGACGGCTTCCAGTTCTCCACGCGGCTGAGCGATAAGGCCAAGGTTAGGGAGACTCTCAAAGCATTCGTGGAATTTGCAGGACCGGCTTTCCTCGAAGTCATGATAGATCCCGACGCCCTGGTTTATCCCATGGTTGGCCCGGGCGCGAGTTACAAGGAGATGATAACAGGGGATTTCATTACCAGCCGCCCAACCGCGGTCCCCAAGGCAGCCGAACCCATCGATTATCTGAACATATTGGATTCGTTTTAGAAAGGCCACAGAAGGGGAGTCAGGATTACAACCAGCGCAAAGATCATTAGAGTCAGAAAACTCCCCACCCTTGCGAAATCTGTGAATTTATAGCCGCCCAATCCCATGACCAGTATGTTTGCCGGATGGCTGATCGGGGTCAAGAATGCGCTCGATGAGCCGAGGATGACTGACATAAGAAGGGGATAGGGGCTGATGGCCAGTTGCAGGGCGGCGCTGAATGCTATCGGCGCGATCAGGACGGCCGTCGCTGCTCCAGATAGGACCTGCGCAAACAACATCGACAACAAGAAAAACCCTGCCAGCACAGCCAATGGTCCCAGAGGCCCCAGGGTTTCAAGGAGGCTGCGCGATAGAAACGCGGCAGCTCCGGTTTGATCCATGGCTGTGCCCATGGACAGCATTGCAGCGACGAGGATCACGGCCCTCCATTCGACCGCCCGGTAGCCTTCCTCCGCTTTCAAGGATCCCGATAGTATGATCACAGTGGCCCCCAGCAGGGAAGCCACAGCAATCGGCTGCAGGCCCACGCTAACAAGGACCAGCATAAGCGCCGTGCCCAGCAACGCCCAGGGAGCTTTTTCCGGCCGCTTGATCTCTTCGCCTGTATCCGGCTCTTCAAGGAAGATAAAATCCTGCTCGTCCCGCAGGAGCTTGAGTCGCGGCCTGGGACCTTGAACCAGCAACGCGTCGCCAAAGCGCAACGGCAGGTCCGGTATCCCTTGCCGGATGGGCCTTCCCTCCCTGCGCAGCGCAAGCACGGTTAATCCGTACTTTTCCCGAAAGTGGATTTCTCGCAGGGATTGTCCCGAAATTCCCGCATAAGGCGATACCACAATTTCAATGATTCCTACATCACGGTCTGCAAGCTCGACGACAGGGGCGTCCGCAGTTACCTTGCAATCCAACCCCATCCCTTCCTGACTGAACCTTAGGTAATCAGCATTTCCTTCGATCACCAATATGTCGTCGGCGCGGACGATTTCATCCTTGGTTGGTGACAGTTTGATCCGGCCGCGTCTTATGATGCCGATGATATTCAGATTATAGACGTAACCCAACTGGATTTGAGCGATTGATTTGCCATCCAGTGGAGACCCCGCCAGGATGCGCGCTTCAAATATTTGCTCAGAAAGCTGATAGAGCTTGGCGAGATCCGCCGGCAAGCGGCGGGAAGGAAACAGTGAATCAATAGGGTAGTCTGGTAAAATCTTCCGGCCCAGTGTTGCCATGAAGATGATGCCGGTCAGGGTCAGAATGCTGCCGATGCGCAAAAAATCCCATATTGAAAAGGGAACAAATCCTTTTTGTTGCAGGGAATTGTTGATCAGGATATTGACGGTGGTGAAGATTGTTGCCATGCCTCCCAATGTGCTTCCGAAAGAGAGCGGTATCAGAAGTTTTGAAGTGCTGATGCGCGTCTGCTTTGCGATGCTTACAAGCCCGGGCATAAGGACGGCCACCGAAGCGATGTTGTTCATCACAAGGGATAGGGCTGCGGCCGATGCCATACCCACGCAAATCAGACGCCTCTCGCTTGCACCTGCAATGTGCAGAATGTGCCTGCCGAGCCAGGATGCGATTCCGGTATTGGCCAGACCGGCTGTTATTATGAATATGGCGCCGATCGTGATCACGGCTGGATTCCCAAATCCTGCCAGAGCGTCCCTGGTGCTGAGAGTCCCGGTCAGCAGGAGCGCCAGCAGCATAAGCAGGGCTACGACATCAGGCGCAAGTTTATTTATTGCGAAGAGAAGAATTGCACAAGCAAGGATGCCCAGAACCATGCCGATTTCAGGAGTCATTGGCTTTAAAGTGTATCGCACTTCCGATTATTTTTCTTGACATTCGTTCCGGCAGGTAATACTTTGTAATACAAAGTACTTTGCACTATTGGGGGCAGATCATGAATGAAAGAGATCAGCATCTTCAAAGCCTCGCTGAAATCAGGCAAATGATGGAACGGTCGTCGAAGGTACTCTCGCTGAGCGGACTCTCGGGCGTCAGCGCAGGGCTCGTTGCACTTGCGGGGGTTCTGCTGGCCCGGTGGATTGAATCGAGGTTCTCTTCCGATGAGCTTGTGATGGCTTTCGTGGCCGATGCCGTTTGCGTGCTGATCCTCGCGCTGGCGCTGGCAGCTGTTTTCTCGGCGCGCATGGCGAACAAGAAGAATCTGCCGGTCTGGACGCAGACGTTAAAACACCTGCTTTTGGATCTATCAGTGCCGCTTGGCGCCGGAGGAGTCTTCTGTCTCGCGCTGGCGAGCGCCCGCAGCTACGCTTTGATTCCCGGGACCATGCTCGTGTTCTATGGCCTTGCGCTTGTGAGTGGCAGCAAGTATGCGCTGAAAGAGGTCCGCTACCTCGGAATGACGCAGCTTGTCCTGGGGTGCATGGCTCTGTTTGCTCGGGGGCAGGGATTGACCCTATGGGCGATCGGATTTGGTGTGATGCATATCGTGTACGGCGTGTGGATGTATGTCAGGTACGAAAAGTGAACGCAATACTCTCAAAACTGAACAAAGTCTTTGATAACCGCATCCGGCTGGCGGCGATGTCGGCGTTGATGGTCAACGAGAGCGTTGACTTCATAACGCTGAAAGAAACCCTGGCGGTTACTGACGGCAACCTTGCTTCCCATATAGCGGCTTTGGAAGAGGAGGGGTATGTGAAGGTGACCAAAAGGTTTGTCGGGAAAAAGCCTCACACTTCCTACGCGCTCACTGCGGCGGGCAGAAAGGCTTTTCGAGAACACATCGACGCGCTTGAAAGACTGATCTGGGGGTCTCGCTGAGGCCGCCGCAAAGGGGATAGACCATGTCTGACAACATATTGAAGAAATCGGTGCTTTTGCGCATGGTGGTGATAGGAATTCTTGCGCTATGTCTGCTGATTCCATCGGCGCTGATTATCGCGCTCGTGAGTGAAAGAAAGAGCGCACGTGACAGTGCGGTCTCCGAAGTAAGTGATAAATGGGGGAATGCGCAGACTATTCTAGGTCCTGTCCTCACCATTCCTTACACTGTTACAAGCACGCCTAAGAAAGGGGAGGTTGTCCGGACAACAAATTGTCTTCATGTACTTCCGGAAAGCCTTTCAATGGCTGTGACGCTCAGCCCGACGATTCGCTACCGGGGCATATATGAAGTCGTGCTCTATTCCGCGCAAATGCTCCTTGAAGGAAGCATTTCGCTCCCCGATACCTCCCGCCTCGGCATTGCGGCGCAAGATGTCGAGTGGGATAAGGCTTTTCTGACGATTGGCATCAGCGACCTAAGGGGTATCCGCGAGACAGTCACCATGCGCGTTGGCGGCCAGAATCTCGTTGCTGAACCCGGCGTGAAATCGAACGATGTTGCCGAGACGGGTATTACGTTTGCCCCCGCGCTCGACCCGGCGCAAAAGGAGTGGCGATTCTCGGGGACGATCCAGCTCAACGGCAGCGGCCAGATGCTGTTCGTGCCGGCCGGCAAGACAACTGAGATACGACTCTCCGCTCCATGGGGAAAGCCGAGCTTCATCGGGAACCGGCTTCCCGAATCCCGCCCAATCAAGGACAACTCCTTTGCGGCAGAATGGAAAGTCCTGCACCTTAATAGAAGTTTTCCTCAAGTCTGGACGGGCAAGCAGTATGATCTCTCCAAATCCGCATTCGGCGTCGCCTTGCTTCCCCCTATCGACGAGTATCAGAAGACCATGCGGTCGGCGAAATATGCCGTCATGTTCATTGCCTTCACCTTCCTGTCGTTCTTCCTCACGGAAGTGCTGAGCGGAAGAATCATCCATCCTATCCAATACGCGCTGATCGGCTTTGCCGTGCTCCTGTTCTATGTCCTCCTTCTCTCGCTTTCGGAGCAGATGGCGTTCAAATATGCATATCTGATTTCAAGCCTCAGCATCATCCTTCTCATTGCCGGCTATACAAAAAGCATTCTGTCGGGCTTTGCTCCCGCAGCGATGATTTCCGGGATCCTCGCCGTCTTGCTCGGATTTATGTATACGTTGCTGCAGCTTGAGGACTATGTCCTTCTGATTGGCAGCGTCGGCCTCTTTGCGGCGCTGGCGCTGGTGATGTATTTGACTCGAAAGATCAACTGGTTTGATATCGGCACGCGGCAGACTTCCTAGAGGACGCGGAAAAACGCCGTTTTTTTTATCTGTGTTCGTCTGCGTTCTGTATCAGGGAAAATTTCCCGTTTTTCCCATTCCGGACTTTAGCTCTGATTTTGGCAAGTCATTCATAATCAATAATATATCCAAATCTGATGTCTGGCATGATGCTTGCATAATAAGGGTCTGGCGCTAAAAACAGCGCAACTCTAACGTGGAGGCAATTACTATGATGTGCAAAACCGATCGCTTGTTCGTTGCTACTTTTTTTGCGCTAATTGCGCTTACCCTTACCGCCCCTGTGTTTTCGCAAGGAGCGAGTCAATCTGTTGCGTCCCCGGAAGCCATCTTTTCCGCCGGCCAGAATGTCAAAATCGAAGGTACGATTGTGGAGCGCAACGCGGATGGATTCAGGTTGCGACAGCTCCAGGGTTCCATCGTGTCAGTCAACCTCACTCAAAATACCGAAGTAACGGAAAGAAAAAGCAACCCGTTCCGCCGTGCCAAAAATTACGGAGTTACGGAACTGCTCCCGGGACTTGGTGTTGAAGTGAAGGGACATGGCAGCAGCACAGGAGCTTTGGCTGCAGATGAAATTCGATTCCGACAGGACGACTATCGCATGGCGAGCGTTATGGATGCACGGGTAAATCCCGTGGAAAAACGCCTCAACTCAGATGAGACCCGGCTTACACAGACCGAAGAGAACGCCAAGAGACTCTCAGGGCAGGTTTCTGAGATCTCCGAGGTGTCTTATGCCGCGCGCGGCGGGGCCAAGGCTGCGCAGGAAACTGCCGATAGTGCTCTGGAGTCTGCCAAGGTAGCCGGCGCCGAGGCAAAGGATGCCAAAAACGGCGTTCGCCTTACTAATGAACGAATCACCGCCATGGATGACTACGACACGAAAGAATCCGTGACTGTGAACTTCAAGATAGGCAGCAGCGTGCTCTCTGAGAAAGGGAAGGAGGATCTGGATAAACTAGCCAACGCGGCAAAGACTGAAAAGGGCTTCATGATTGAAGTCGCCGGTTTCGCATCGTCCGACGGAAGCGCGTTTTTGAATCAGGAACTGAGCCAGCGCCGTGCCGATGCCGTGATCCGATACCTGGCGGAGAACCACGCGGTCCCGTTGCGGCGCTTTATCACTCCGTTCGGTTATGGTGAAAAGATGCCTGTCGGCGATAACACGACACGCGCCGGACGTATTCAAAACCGCCGGGTAGAAGTCCGGATCCTTGTCAACAAAGGACTGACGCAGTCTGCGATGACCATGACTGCGGCCAATTAACGCCAATTTAATATAATATGGGGACGTCCCCGCTTTTAACAAGGTGGGTGTCCCCATTTTTCTACGCAAGGATCTGCGCAGCTCTTCTCATTGCATTTCCGATCTCAATTTTATTGGGGCAGGCACGTTCCGCGGGCAAATAATCCCTAAGGGACAGACTCTCTTTCACAGCTGCCGGCAATTCTCCAAAAAGCCTCCTGGCATCATCTGTCTTGCCATAGCTGCTGTAGTACATCATATATCGAAGGATATCCGGTATCCTGCTCTCCGAGCTCATAGCGGATTCACAACGCATGCATCCCTGACAATAAAGGCTGCGGCAATTCTGTGCGAGGTTATCCAGCATCTCCATATCTCTGCGAGACAATTTCACGCCATCGACGGCCGCTGCAACGTTAGCTTTCATCATGGTGAGATTGGTCATTTCTGACAGACAAGTGACAATTCTCTTGTCTTCCCAGACTGCCTTCAATTTTGCCTGCTCGAGCGTATAGCCATTTTTCATGAAATGGCTTACGGCAGAGAGGTCATCGATCTCCTGAATCGAACCTTGAGTCTGAGTTCCAGGCGGCGGCCCCTGCGGTGAGCCCCCGGGACTCGGTTGACTTCCTCTCTGCTCTTCAGACATGTTTTGCGGCGGCCCAATCCGCTGGCCCTGTGTTTTCATGGCTATCAGGCCGATGTTCGCCTCAACGCAGGCGTCGAGAGCTTTTTTCATCTCATCGTTGTTCATCAGTTGATAATTGTAGGTAGTCATTACAGCATCTATCCACCCGAGGGTTGATGCGCGCATAAGCATCGGGGCCATGTTGCTATGGCAGCTGAATCCGAAAAATTTTATATTCCCTTCTTTCTTTTTCTGTTCGACCCATTCTTTGATATTTGGGTTAAGCAGCTCTGGATCCTGCAGCATGTGAATTAAATACAGGTCTATTTGATCCGTCTGCATGCGCTCGAGAGAAAGGTTGAGTTGACCGGTCATCCTTTCCGGATCAGTGGTCCTGGATGCCTTCGTAACCTGGAAAACCTTTTTCCTGTCTTCAGGATATTTGCTGAAGAACTGACCAATCACCTCCTCGTTCCTGCCGTTGCCGTACCCTGTGGAAGAGTCCCAGTAGTTGATGCCCATGTTGAGAGCCACCCTCAGAAGGAGCGGGTATCCTGCAGGATCAATACTGCCGCCCAAACCAAGTATAGAAACGGGGACGCCTGTTTTCCCCAGAACCCGCACAGGCATTTGTTTTAGTGAATTGTCATTTGTGGCTTCGGCAGCCAGAACCTTGCCGGTGATACCCGCAGAGAGGACCATTGAGGCGTTTCCCATGCCTGTGGCCCTTAGGAAAGTTCTTCGACCTATTTTCTTCTTTTTAGCTTTCATTTTCGGATCCTGTGGAAGTCCCTTATGATGAGGGCATTGCTATTGGCCTATCAGCTTTGCGATGCTGCTCACAAGCTGCCCTCGACCACTGTCAATATATAGGCCAAGTTGCGCAATGATTGAGTACCCCAATGCAAATTGGGCAAGTGCGTACCAGGCGACAGTGAACTGGCTAATGCTTATCAGTCCGACCCCGAACTGGGATATTGTTACAAAGCCACAAGCAAATTGACCAATGGCAAAAATCCCCCTGGCCACGACCGGAGCCCTGTTAGGACGATATTTAAATGAGATGTGGACAAGCGGCAGACCAAACATCACCGCTTTTGATTTGTATTCAAACCCCCACCCGTCCCATTTGTCTTTCGCCGGGTTTGGCGCCCCGCAATTCGGGCAAACAATCGCCTGCTCTGAAATTTCGCGTTTGCACTCACGACAAGCTTTCATATTCCTCCTGTTCTACAAATATGTTGGGCCGGCGCACTCTCGGCTGATGCCGGCGGCAGTTGCGTTAAATCATTGGATAGTACGGGCCTTTTGCAGGAGTTCTCGAACCCTTGGTGCTCTGCTGGAGTCCGGATGAAGTTTGAGAAATTCCTCCATCTCCAAAATGGCTTCGGGCACTTGATTCCTGCGCGCATAGATCTGCAACAGGAATAGCTGCGGGTATGAAAAGTGTCCCGGGTCCAATGATTTGGCCTGCTTGAGGTGGTTTTCTGCGGCATCCAGTTGTCCCAGATAAAAGTAATTCTGCCCCAATTGGGAATGAGCCAGCGCGTCTCCCGGCATTTTCTCCACGGATTGCGTGTTGAGGGGCAGCGATTCTTCAAACCTTCCCATCGACAACAGTGTTCCTCCAAGATTGACAATGGGGTAATACGAATCGGGATCGTGTTTCAGAGCTTCCCTAAAGTACTTCTCCGCCTGCTCGAATTCCTTGCTTTGATAAGCAATCGTTCCCAGGTGGTTCCAGGCTGCTACAAATTGAGGGGCGATCTCAACGGCCTTCTTCAAATGCTCAATCGCGCCCTTGATATCCTGGCGCGCAGTACATTCCAGAGCCTGAATGAATTCCTTTTTTGCCTTTTGCGGCACCGACAGCTCCGCCGCTGAAACGCTTTGGTTTCTGGTTAGGATATTGGCCCGTCCGAACAGCAGTTTCGTTTCGACAACCCGCCTTGAATCCGCAAAACTGGGACCCACTTCGACCGTCTTTCTTGTTTCTCCCACTCTCGAGATATTGACGATCAACATGTAAGTCCCTGCCGGCAGTTTCTTAAACTTGAATTGGCCATCCGGCCCGGCAAGTGCTTCGGCATGATAGGGCATCACGGCGCCATTGAGGACAACATCTATCCTTGTTGCCGGATAGGGAATGCCGTCTTCCTGGAGGATCTTGCCTGCCAGTTCATATCGGGCCTCCGCAGAGGGAGCCTCTATTGCAGGATGCGCTAGAATCAAAATCAAGAAGCTTAGGATGCCTCGCATACTCACTCCGGAAATTCTGAAGCTCCGACAGACATTATAATACATTCGCCGTGAGGCATTTGCTGCGATCCCGGGGACGTCCCAACTTTTGGAACTGGTTGTGATATGCTCGCTGATGTCCAAGGGACGTCATCTGCTGACGAAGCGCATTTATTGCGGACTGATAGGAACATGTGCCGTGTTCCTGGCCTGCTTTGCCTGCTTCTTCGCCTACGTCGGCTTCAACAAAATCGTTGCGAAATAAAGCGGGGGGACGCGGAGGCACGCCGACTTACGCGGAAAAAACACTCAAAATATATCTGCGTAATTCAGCGTAAATCCGCGTGCGTTTTCCTATTTTGTTTTCACGTTCAACGTGCCGCCGCTTGCCAATTTGTAATTGCCACCTTCGCCGCCAATAGAGGTAATGGTCACACCGCTTGGAGCGTCGATCTGGGCCAGGTCAACATCGCCGACGATTGTGACCGTGGAATCTGCGGTTGCGATCCACTTGCTGGCCGGATCAATCGAAATATGGGCATCTTTGATTGCGCCCTTCAGGATCGTGGACTCAAGGTAGACCAACATATTCCTCTGCTTATCTGTGTGGACGAGATTGCCCGCCACTTCCATATCCCTGAACGTTGCGTGGATGCCATAAAGCTTTTGACCCTCAGCGGGCTTGGGGAGGGAGTCATCGTCGGCCAGTTGTGATTGAATCAATATGCCTTTCTTGGAAACGAGTTTCGTGCCATCAAAAATTATGTCCGTGTTGGTGCTCTTTACAAGAATCGCGGCATCCGCCGTTTCTATTCTTCCGCCTTTGACCTTCAGAGTGCCAACGACTGAGACTGGCATCCCGGAATTGTGTATCAAAGCGCAGTATTTGCCGGCAGTGGCATCCACATTGTTTAGATACACCTTGCCGTTTTTATCCACGATGGCCGTATGCGCTGCGGTAGTCACTTTCGAGTTATTGAGAGAGACGATGCAATAGTGGTCTGCATAAGTTCCATATCCGTGCTTGATGGTCTGTATGTCACAGTGATTTGCTTCAACATAAACATAACCGCCGGATGCATCGGTCGACAGTGCGCCCCAGCCGTCGGCGATGATAGTCGAATTGTTGAAATAACTTTCCGAATTGCTCATCGTGACATGGGCGCGGGCGTTGCCGTCAACTTCCAGCTGCCTCTTCTGGCCGGTGTTTGTGATGTCGGGGGTAAATGGAATGCCATGGGCGATCAGAGTGGAGTTATTAACTATGAGGGTACTGTAATTTTCTGCCGCGGTGGCACTCCTGCTTTCTCCGTTGGTGACAATATTGGCATTTCGTATGATGAGCGTGCCGTGATCATCGGATATCGCTCCGCTGCCGGGGCCGCCCAGGCCGTTTACAGTTCCAGTAAGTTCGATGTTGGCGCCTGTAAGCGTATATTGAGATTTGCTGCCTTTTACATAAAAACCACCGATACTGTCTTCCTTTGCTGTGATCTTTACGTTAGAAGCGTAGGAATCCTTGATCTCTCCTCCGCTTACGACGGATGTCTTTGATTTACTCGCCACATAAGCCCCGTCGTCGATATAGACTGCCGGGGTTGGTTGCGCTCCTCCGCGTCCGCCCGGGGGACCGCCAGGTCCGCCTTCTCGTCCGCCAGGAGCACCACCAGCACCGCCCGCGGGCGCGCCACCTCTGCCTTCCATCATTGCTGCCGGATCCCAGTTCTGCTGCGCCGGCTGCTCGAACTTTTCCAAAACTACGCCTTTGATTGTTGTCTTCTGGCTACCACTCCCAGCAAAGGTCGAGAAGAACATCACAATCAATAGTGCGACTCCTATCACCACCAGAGCGGTGATATATCTTTTTCCCCTGATCATTTACTTTCTCCTTTCCAGCTCTACAAGAGGACGAGAAAAACCTGTATTTATTGTTTTGGCATTTTGCCGCTAAAATTAGCTGACGGCCTGCCGGATATTTTGGCGGATCATAACATAAATGCCGGGGATCTCCCCACCTTTACTCCTCTCGAGGTTCGTCATGACAGAATTACATATCGCGCCTGAGCGCGGGAAGACACTCTCTGAAGGACGCGAGGTACGCCGACCTACGCCGACTGTCATAGACGTCCATCCGCGTCATTCCGTATTTCCGCGTCCTTTTCCCTTTTTGAATTGGCTGGGGAGAGAAATAAAATATTGTGGGTATGAATTTACAGTCCGCGCCGCTTTGCGACGACACGCTTGATCGACTCTTCGCCGTAGCCTTTCAGAATTATCCCTTCAATATCGATGAAAGGCACGCCCCCGGTCCCGCCCTTCTGCATCATCTCTTCTCGCTTGGCATCGTCTTTTTCGACGTCGTATTCAACGAGATTCACTCCCAAAGATTTCAGGCATTCGCGTGCCTTCCTGCAGTATGGACACCAGTCCGCATAATAGAGAAGGGCCTTTACTTCCGAGGCCGGTCTCGTTGCCTTCTCCGCGGGAGCAGCTGTTTCTTCTTCGCGCGCCGCTGTGGGAGCGGCCGCGACAGTCCGCGAACCGGAAGACTGGTATATTTTGGCGGAGGGTTTCTGATCTAAATACTGGCACGGCACATACCCTGCAACGGATGACTTGCCCTCTTCAGCGATGGCGCACCACGTGCCTTCCATTCCGACCAATTCATACACGACCGTGACAGTTTCTCCCTTCGACAGAGTTTTCACGATCCTGCTATCTGCCGATGCTTTGGCATGCATGTCCAGGGAGTCGATCTTCACGGTCGACATTTCCTTCGTCACGCCAAAAGAGTCGGAGGGAAGACCGACAATGGCCATTGCGCAAAAACAAAAAAGCAGCCAATTCATCCAACGATGCAGTCGGATTTGTCTCAATTTGGTCGTTCCCACTTTCACATGCTGGCTGAGGTTTTGGGGGCGGTGTACTCCAGCAGATACTCCCGGCGCTGTGCCATAAATGCTTTCAGGCTAAGTGAAGGCGCTGAGTTCATTACTCCCCGGCGGCCCCAGAAACCACCGGATTCGTTCCCGATTGCGGACGAGTTTCCGTCGATGCCGTTGACGAAATTCTCGTAGGTGTCCAATTTGCGTGTATCGGCCTTGACGTCAGCATCGATCAGTGTTTGGTAACGGGATACGATGGGGCCGAGTTTCTCCCAGGTCATCCACTTTTCCGCGATGTCGCGGACATAGCCGAGGAAACGTGTGCGCAGAGAAGGAACGGCCAGCAACCGGTACAGTAGCGTCTTGCTTTGGTCGCTGGCGCCTGAAAGCGGATCCAGCTTGACCCCTCCCCTGCTGCTTCCGCCGCCTGGTCCCATGAATCCTCCCCCGCCCCGACCGCCGCCCATGCCCTCGCCGGGACGCATGGTTTCATTCATGTCATAAGGAATAACATGGAAGCGGCCCTTTTCGTCCTCATAGAGGCTGAAATCGGTGCCACGGGACCAGTAGCCGTCGTTGTTGATGAGACTTATGTCGATGGCCAGGTATTTCAATACGCTGTCGATATCCAGGATCGGTTCCAGGGCTTTTTCAAGTTGTGCCGAAGGAGTCTGATTAAGCACCTTGCAGAGCTGGATCAGGTCCGCCCAGGCTTTTGGGTCATCCTTGCTTTTGATCTCGTATGAGCGCTTGTAGGACTCCGCATTGTCGCCAAGATAAGTCAAAGCACCCCCGCCTCCCATGCCCATAGGAACCTTCCAACGGTTGCCCCCTGAGCTGCCGAAGGCCTCCCTCGTAAAGTCGGTGTTGAACTGTTGCTGGTTGACATATATTCCCCAGCTCTCACCGTTGATAACCACGCGTACTAAATTCGCCTTTGGCGCCGGGTAGTAGCTGCGAGCGATTTGAAGGTAAAGGATGGTCCTCATGAAAGTCGGATCGCCGATGGCGTTTAGAAGGTTGAGCGTGCGATACCCGTACAGGCGCTGGCTTTTGTTAACCAGGTCGATTGACAAGCCCAGGGAGCGCTTGGACCCGTTTCCAACCGACTGATAGGAAGTCATCCCTCGAAAGTAAACTCCGACTCCGGGGCAGACTTTGCCATCTACGGTCAGTTTGGCCGACACTTCAACATCTGTGTTGTGGAAGTCAACGAGCTCCTGCTCCCAGTCGGACTCCTCAAACTCCAGGAAAAGCGTCCGCAGCACACCCAAGTCGTAAAACGGTTCAGTTGTGTAGGGCTTGACATCGGCGGGGGTGAGCTTGGCTCCGGCCTTTCCGCTCTGTGAAGAGCCGCCACCGAAGCCGCCCCAGCCAAAGTTGCCGGACGTGCTGCTGCCCATGGACTCCCGGGCAGCTTTTCTCTCCTGGGCGTTCAGGTATCCATCCCCGTTTTTGTCGAACTGCTTGAGCAGCTGTGTCTCCCCGCCGCCCATGCCAAAGCCACCGCCCCTACCGCCACCGCGAGTGCGTCCCCCCCCGCCGGGGCCAACAAAGCCTCCCGGGCCCTGCGCCATTAAAACGGCACAACAGAACACCAGTTCGATTGCTATCTGCAGAGTGCTAAATGATCTGAATTTCATGTGACGTATATTTCCCCCTATGAATACTTTATACGCCTATGATACATCCGAGGTTATGAAAATATTAGAGCCAACTCCAGCCATGCCCATGATTTCGCACTAGTTTTTGTTTTTCCTTTAAACTTGTGCGGGCGAGGCTCCGGCCTGTCCGACTCAGCCCTTGAACCCGCAGCCGCATCCCAAGGCTATCCTTCCTATACACTTATATGGGCTAGTTTCTCGGCTCGACACGATTCCGCTCTGGGGTCGAAACGAACGAAAAGTTGCTGTCAGAATACCGTAATGTATTGAACATAAATGTATTGGAAGCTAAGCTGCTGATTGCGAGGTAGTTAGTTCAGTCGGTCATTATCGAATCCCTCCCTCTCCGCCATCTCTTTTCTAACCATGCCCGGATTTCCACATCTCCCGCTGATACCAAAAGCTCCGCCTGTGCGGCAGCGATACATCGCGAGCAGTAGAATTCGCGTTTCTCCAGGGAAGCCCGCAGCACGTGCGCTCGCCTGATTAAGAAAATCTCCGAGGCGGATCCCCTGCTATTCAGCTGCGGCGGGCGCATGCGCATAGTCTCTTTTATTACAGACCACCACGTCGTCAATCGTATCCTGCGGCATCGTGAAAGCGGATGCTGCAAAGCCCAGGATCCGGTCGAACCGAGGGCGTCTCCCGGTGCCACTGAAGACTCTCTGCAATAATTCCGAGGATACAGCAGATGTTTGGTTGCGGACCGGACGCCCGTTTGGTGGAGGTTTGTCTGAATGTCGGCAGCATCACCGGCCGCGCGCGCGGAATTCGGGACTGGCAAGGATTTGACGGGAGTGCGAACAGGATCTGCGCAATCTTTCAGCGGAAATTGTGAATCTTGCAGGTAAGGAAAAAGGCGGGAATGCATGGGAAGCGATTCAATCGCTGCGAAACATCTACTGCGGGACAATCGGGTTTGACTACGCTCACGTCCATTCACGTGAGGAGCGTGAGTGGCTGTATGAAACTGGGAATCGTATCGTTCTTTGTCAAAGCTGCGGTGGCTGCGCTGAAGGATAAAGATTGTCAGCCGCAGATGTACAGCAACCTTAATGTCCTAGCCCCGCCTGCTTTCGGCGGGGCTGCGAGCGTAGAGAAGCAATCTCCCATGGCATATGTAATTCTTCGTTGATTTTGCGATGAGGTTGCTTCGGCGGAAGTACGTCGCCTCGCGACGACAAGCGCTTATAAAATTCCACCCTCAGTCAATCGTCTTAGATTGCCCAGCACTTCCTCAATTTCATCCACGGTTACCGGGTGGTCATCGTCACGGTGCTTAAGGGTTCCCGCTTTCGTTTTTTCCATGATCAGATCACGAATTGAAATATTTTTGGAGAGCGACTCTTTGACCAGGGCAGCCCCTTGAGCATAGCCAATCAGAGGATTCAAAGCGGTCACGATGATCGCATTCCGCGAAAGCCAGCCTTCTGCCTTTTCGCGGTTTGCCTTCAATCCAACGACGGCGTTTTGTGTAAACGCGTTGACCGCGCCGATCATCACCTGCATTTCTTCAAAGAGACTGTGTGCAATGACGGGCATCATCACGTTCAATTCGAGCTGACCCGCCTGTGATGCGTATGCAACCGTCGTGTCGCATCCAACCACATAGAACATCGCCATGTTAAGCATCTCCGCCATGACCGGGTTCACTTTTCCGGGCATGATGCTTGAGCCGGGCTGCAGGGATGGGAATTGGATTTCATCTAGGCCGGTGGCCGGACCCGAAGCCAGCAGCCGGAGATCGTTCGCGATACGAATGAGAGTCAGCGCCAGAGTCCGCAAAGAGGCCGAGAATGAGACGGCGTCCGCCATGGACTGCATGGACTCGAATAAGTTGTCAGAGGTCTGCAGCTTGAGCGCGGTCAATTCGGAAAGTTTCGCCACCATGCGGGCGTGATATTCGGGGTGAGCGTTCAACCGCGAGCCGACGGCCGTCCCGCCGATGCCCAGGCGGCGCAGTCCTTCTGCGGAGTCGCGGAAGCGCTGTCGGTCGCGTTCCACAGCGTTCGCATACGCGCCAAACTCCTGTCCGAGTCGCACAGGTACGGCATCCTGCAGGTGCGTTCTTCCGGATTTGACGATATCATCAAATTCCCGGGCTTTTGCTTGTAGTGCAACGACCAGATCATCCAGGACGTTCAACAGCTTCTCGACACGCCACAGGCATCCCAGACGGATGGCTGTAGGGATCGTGTCGTTTGTGGATTGGGACATGTTAACGTGGTCGTTCGGGTGTATCTTGTACTCACCGAGCTTCCCGCCCAGAATCTGTGTGGCGCGGTTGGCGATCACCTCGTTGACATTCATGTGGTGGCTGGTCCCTGCGCCCGCCTGGATGGGGTCGACGACGAATTGATCGTTCCATCTTCCCTCAATGACTTCCTGTGCCGCTTCGATAATGGCGTTTGCTTTTTCTGCATCCAGCAAACCCAAATCACGGTGCACCTCCGCTGCAGCTCGCTTGATCATCGCCATCGACCAGATGAACGCGGGTCTTGGCTTCAAGCCCGAGATGGGAAAGTTTTCCACCGCGCGCTGGGTCTGCGCGCCGTAGAGCGCATCAGCAGGGACATGCACTTCCCCCAATGAATCGCATTCGATGCGAGTGTTCTTGGTCATACTTATGAACCTCCTGCCTGCCCATAAAGTATAGAACTATCACTGCACGGAGAGTACTTTGCTCCCCTCGCAATGACAGGTTGGTTTGTGAATGATAACACGCCGAAGGTTCGGCGTTACAGAGTGCCGCAGAATAAGAGTGTCTACAAAGATGGGTTTCCGAATTCTTCACCACAGAGAGCACTGAGTTCCCGGAGAAAATGCGTGAGAAACTCTGTGTTCTCTCT
>Ga0208980_10000762_pt1 | contig 18748 bp, 9 predicted proteins | sample WetSurMetagenome_3_FD_187993 | JGI IMG/M metagenome (GOLD analysis project Ga0208980, IMG submission 187993) | Wetland microbial communities from Twitchell Island in the Sacramento Delta, sample from surface sediment Aug2011 Site A1 Bulk (version 2) | ecosystem: Environmental > Aquatic > Marine... | reverse complement strand
AGCCGGCATCGTTCGCCTTCTGCAGTGGCGCAATCATGGCTTCCTTGTCGACGGGCGCGGTAAACAGGTACTTTAGATCGCCGCGCGCGACCATCGCGTCGAGCATCGGGGTCTGGCTGGTCACATCCCATTTCGGTGGAATCTGCGCGACCAGGTCAACGCCAAACCGATCGGCTGCCAGCTGCGCGCCGCGCTGCATGGTGAAGTAGAACGGGTCCTGCACGCCGGCCAGGAAGCCCACCTTGGTGCCCTTCGTATTGTTCTTGGCTTCGGGGACATTGGAGGTGTAGAAGAACTGCTGCACCGCCGGATCGTTCATATTGTCTTTGGTGATGACCTGGTAGCCGGTGGGGATGTGCTTGGGCAGGCTGGTCGCGCCGTCGAGGTAGGCCACAGCCAACTCGGTCGCCAGATAGCCCATGTCGGACGGCTTCTGCGCGATGACCATATCGACGGTGCCGTTCTTCAACATCTCGATGGCGGTCTCGGTGGCGTCGAAGGCCACGACCTTGACCTTGCCGCTGAGGCCCTTGTTCTGCACGACTTGACCCGCACCCTGCGCGCTGAAGACGTTGGTGCCGAAGATGCCGCCCAGATCAGGATACTTCTGGAGCATGGCTTCCACCTGCGCCTGCGCCTTGGACGGATCGTCATCGTTGTAATCCACGCCGACTAACTTCACATCGGGATTCTTCGCGATGACTTCCTTGCAGCCGGCTTCGCGGGCGTCGGTGCTGCTGATGCCGGGCCGTACGTTCTGAATGTAGAGATTGCCTTTGCCGCCCATCGCTTTGATCAGCGCTTCGCAGGCGATCTCGCCACCCAGTTTGTTATCGGAGGCGATGAAAGACAGCGGGAACTTGACCGGGCCGTTCACGTAGTCGCCGTCGCCGACGAACGTATCCACAGTGATGATCGGAATGCCGGCGTCCGAAGCTTTTTGCAGCGGCGCGATCATGGCTTCCTTATCCACCGGGGCGAGGAAGATCGCGTCGAGGTCGCCACGGGCCACCATCGCGTCGAGCATCGGGGTCTGATCGGTGACATTCCAATTCTTCGGAATCTGCGTGACCAGTTCTACGCCCATGTCCGCCGCCGCTTGCTGCGCGCCGCGCTGCATGGTGAAGTAGAATGGATCCTGCACGCCGGCCAGGAAGCCGATCTTGTAAGATTTCTTCGGTGCGGGCTGTGCAGGGGCAACCGGAACATCGGTTGGTTTAGCGGCGGGTTCTTGTGGCTTGGCCGTTGGTTGCGCGGGCTGTGCCGGTTGCGCAGGTTGAGCAGGCTGCGCCGGAGCCGGGGTCGCTGTCGTGCCGCAGGCGCTAAGCACCATCGCGGCGATGATGAACACACACACAATACTGAATAGGCGTTTGGTCTGCATGACTTCCTTATCTCCTTCTTGTGGGATTGAACGAGAGGTTGAAACTGAATTGGTCAAACACAAGCTGAGCGTGATAGTTGAAATCGATTGGCGGTTTGTTCCTCCTTGAGATGCGAGTCAAATGCAACGGAGCGGTTCGTGTTCGACTAATGTTCATACTATCACAGAAAATTTATGAGTCAATACTTTTTTGATTAGAATGTGCGATTTCTAACCGAATCCCCATTGACTTTTCGATTTTTGACCTTATAATCTGTTTGACTTTGAACAAATCGAGAGATCATATGGCCGATCGAGATCGACACGAGAAGATTGTAAACCTGGTAGGCGAGCGCGGTTTCCTGTCGGTGCGCGAGTTGAGCGAGCAGCTCAACGTATCTGAGATGACCATCCGCCGCGATCTAAGCCGACTGGAGCAGCAGGGACGCGTGAAGAAGACGTACGGCGGGGCGGCCTCCCCCCGATCGGTTGGGGCGGCAACCGAGAGCGCTGAGGCCGCGATCGAGAAAGCGGAAGGCCCGCTGGTCGATACGATCGATGTGCTGATCGCCACGTCGGTCAATCCGCTCTACGATGCGCTGCTGCTCGATCGGGTGCAGAAGCGCCGCATTCCCGTCATTGCCGAATCGGTGGAATTGCCGGAAGGCAAGACCGTGGTTGCCGTGGATAACATCAAGGCGAGTCGCGATCTGGGGCAGTGGGTGGGACATGAACTGCAACGGCGCGGGCAAGACAAGGCGCGTCTGCTCGATCTTTCGTTTCATTTGCGCAACACGCAGACCCGCAGTCAAAGCTTCTGGGAAGGCTTGCATGAGATTTGCCCGGACAGTGAGATGATCCTGTCACTCGACGCGCAGTCCACCTATCACACGGCATATCAACTGGCGCGCGATGCGCTGACCGTGTACCGCACCATCAACGTGATCTTTGCCATCAACGACTCCACTGCGCTCGGCGCGATTCATGCCTGCCGCGATTTACAACTCGATCCGCGCAAGATCATGGTGGTGACCTTTGGCTTGGAAGGCGACGCGCTTATTGAAGAGCTGCTAGCCGATCGGTATTGCAAAGCCGGGCTGGCGATGTTCCCGGAGATCGTCAGCCTGGCTTGCATCGAAGCGGCGATCATGGCTTACAATCGTGAGCCGCTGCCCGCTAAGCTGGTGACGCCGCATGTGGTGTTGACTAAAGAGACGCTGCCCGAATTTTATACACGCGAGGCCGACGGCTGGAAGTTGAATTGGGAAACGGCGCGCGCCCGCTTGTCCATTCCCGTCCCGATCGATTTTCAGATCGATCACGAGAAGGTGAAACTGCCGCGCCAGATTGGCGTGACGGTACCGTTCAGCGAACATGACTGGTACAAGAATCTCTCGGCGCAAATCTACGAGTACGCTACCCGCTACAAAATCGACTGCCAAATTCTGGAACCCGACCAGAGTCTGCGCGATGAAGTCGATCTGCGGCGGCGGCAAATCGCGCATCTGGCCGCCGAGCTGGTCAATCCGCGCGATGTCGTCTTGTTGGAAGGCGGCGAGATCGCGCACTACCTGGCCGAGGAGTTGAAGCAGAAGCAGGACATCACGGTCATCACCAACTCGTTGACGGTGCTCAATACTTTGAATCACACGCCGGGCATTGTGTTGATCTCGACGGGCGGGGCGGTGCGGTATAGCAGCCAGGTGCTGGTGGGGCCGACGGCGGAGAATGCTCTGCGCGATCTGCGTGCCGATAAGCTGTTTCTCACCGTCAGCGGCATCGCGTTGGAGTTCGGCCTGTCGCACACCAACATCTCTGAGGTCACGATCAAACAGGCGATGATCCGCGCGGCGCGCGAAGTGATCTTGCTGGCCGATCATTCGTCATTTGGTCAGGAGTCGATGGTACAGGTGGCGCCGGTGAATGCGGTGCACAAAGTCATCACCGACGATGCGCTGCCAGCCAGCGTAAGGCTTGATCTATCGAAGGCGGGGATTCAGATTATTCTGGCGAAGGAATAGAGACCTGTCAGGTGGGCCAGACGGCGCTTGAATCTCACGGGGTGTTGTGGCCCATCTGACAGGTCTGCATCCACACTCGCAATCCATATCGACTCAAATACAGCGGAATATTCCTGCACAGCGCATTCTCCTGCTCGATCTCGCGGATCATCGCACGCTTCACTTGCGAGACGTCGCCGCATAGAATCGTCACCGATCCGCCGTCGCCGCCCGCGCCGTTGACCTTCCACCCCAATGCGCCATGCTCCCGCGCGATGTCGATCACGCGTTGATGTTCAGGACTGATCAACGCCGGATGTAAGCGGCGCTGCGCTTCGGTGTTATCCGTCATCGCCTGACCCAATGCGACAAAATCTCCCGCATACACCGCATCGCGTGAGCGCGGCGCAGTGCCGCGCAAATCCTGCAGCTGCTGACAGTCCGGCCCGGCATTCTCCAAGCCGCGAATGACCATCTCATGCACCGATGAAGACTGGTGCGACTTCCCCAGATAGATCAATACCAGTCGCCGCTCCAACTCCCACCAGATCGAATTCGGCACGACGATGGGGGATACCGAGGCGTGCGGATACTGGTACATCTCGATGTAATTGATGCCGCCGTACGCCGCACACAATTGATCTTGAATGCCGCACTGCTGATGCAACATCTCCGTCTCGATGCGCTGCGCAGCGAGGGCGACTTCGTGCGGTGTCATGCGCCCCGGCGTTAGCGAATCGAGTGCGCCGATCAATGCCACCGTGACGGCCGCCGAGGTGCCCGTCGATGCGCCGCCGGGCGCTTCGGAATAGATCGTCACTTCAAAGCTCAGGTTCTGCGGTACGCGCATGTAGGCAATGGCCGCTTCCAGCAGGGGATGCTTGTCCCACTGCTTTTCGGGATTGACGGCATAGCGTTCGCCGTAGTTCTCCGCGTTGATGATGATGCGCTCTTGCTGCTCGCCGTCGGGGAAGACGGCCAGCTGCACTTCGGCGTACGGATACACGCCGATGTTGAAGATGCGGCCATGTCCGGCGAACCACGTGTCCGTCCAGCCGCCGTTGTCGCACACGCGAATGGGTGCGACGCTATTGATGATGGAACTAGGTTGGCGAGTGAGCATCTGTTTCTCTTTTCGATTCGCCCTTATCGCGCCCCGTCACATCACCAGTGATGTTGACGGTGCCGGCATTAATGGTCACTCCGCCAGATTGAGAATAGATTGAAGAAGGCGAGGAGGGTGCTCCCTCGGCGTGTGGAATTTCGGCGGAATGACTTTCAAGCCATCGCTGGAATAGTTCGCCAGCAATCCGCAGAGTACCCTCATCTCCATACACCAGACCATAGTCTTCGAAATCTGATTCGATGTTCTTACCGGCAGCGACTGCAGGTCCCTGGGCTAGCCGGTTGAGAAAAGAGCGTTGTCCTACGCTGAAATGTTCCCAATACCAATTGAATTGACGGCTAATCTGGTTGCTAGGCCTGAGCATCGCCTTCAATATGATTTCACGACATTGCGATACAGGTTTTCCATCTTTCCGTAATTCCAGCCATTTTTCAAGTACGGCTTGGATGAAATATGGCAAGGAACCAGCGATTTGCAGGATAGCATCAAATTCTTCTTCGTCGAAGAGTATGTTCTGATGTTCCGCGCTATCGGCTACTAACGCTCGGGCAGCCTGGGTTTCTAACGGGCCAATCATGATTGGCTCATGATGAAAGATGTTCCAAAATGGCGAAACCACATCATCCGCGATGCCCAGTTGATGTAGATCGATAAAAGAAGCCGTCACCCAAGTAAACTGCTTGCTAGCTAAAGAACGCAAGTGTCCCCAAAAACTTGCGGGGATCTTCTCAGGATCCTTGCAAAGTGCTTCAAGTTCATCTATTAGTACCACTAGTCGGAGGTCGGATTTGGCTTTGAGTATCAGGTTAAGCCACGCATCAAATGCCTGGGGAGTAGAAAAATCCCCGGGCACTTCAGGCATCGTCCAACCCAAATGATCTAAAGCTGCTTGCGAAATAGCAGTAGCTGTGTTCAGATAAAAGTCACGCGGTGTCGCAACACTCTTCGCTGCGTCTACGTAGGCAACAGCCATTCTGCGCGGAGTATCCTTCAGCCATTCTTGAAGGACCTCTTTGCTGGATAAATGCTTCAGGTAGGATGTCTTTCCTGACCGCCGTAGCCCCAAAACACGAAGTGGTCGTAAGTCTAAGCGTTGTAATCGGAAGAACCGTTCTAGCTGTTCTTGACGGCCATAAAAACACTCAGGCTCCTCTATGGGCAGGCCGGCACTAAAACTGGTGCAAGGCTTTTTCCCTGTCATCCCTCACCTTTCATATCTATTGTTGCGCTACCCACAGTCTTAGCATGTCAATGCGATAACAGTAACACTTCTCCGTACCGGGTTCGAGCTGTCGTTGTGCGATGAGCTGCTGTGTGTGCAATGTCTGAAGAGACTGGCTAGCCTGATCGTCAGTCATGCCACTGTGGGGCACAATCTTTGCGAATGGAATCCAGAAACCAGTGCTGCTTTGTAGCTCCGCTAACGTCCGCAATACAACTTGATCCTCTTTACTAATCTTTTCACTCCATAGGCTTTGCAGCACCATATTATGCTTTAGCGCCCTTCCCAAGGCGTCCTCTAACAGACTTTCTGTGATCTGGTAATCCTGTTTACGACTGTTTAATAAATCAACGCAATTGAAACATAGCTGTTGAATAAAGTATGGGTGATTCCCCGACAGCCCAAGGATACGTTCAACCACGGCCTCTTCGTAGGTCACTGCCGAATCCTGCATCGGATTGCGGATTAGCGACCTTGCTTCTGTTGGTGTCAAAAAACCAACTTCATGATGTAATGCTACGTTGAACAGGATATTCCGGTACTCCAGCGTCATCTCATCGAGGCGATGACGACCCGCCAGGATGAAGGTAACGGAGCGTTGGTGTTGCATGATCGAGCGTAGATAGCGAAATACTTCGCCATCAATCTTGCCCTGCTTTACAATATCGTCTAGGATTTCGAATTCATCCAACATGATCGCCAGTAACCCATCAGCCTTCTCTGTGATGACTCGCACCACTTCTTCCAGGAAGCGATCGAAAGCAAGGTAAGGCTCCGTTCTGAAGCCGTCGTCAGCCGGCTGGGGGCACTGGATGTCACGCGCGTGCAATGCAGCTTTGATACGAATAGCAATGCGCACGAGGAACTCGTAGATACTACCTACTGGCACCTGCAAATCGACAAATACAGGATAGACTGGACGGTTGCGCCGCTCCCGCAGTTGTTGCCCGTATATCCCTGATTCGATTTGGTATAAAATGGAAGTTTTTCCTGTATGCCAACCGCCGTGCAAGATCAAGGCATTCTTTTGGGTTTGATTGTGAAGGTTATCTTGGATCCAGCGGAATACATCTTCCCGTCCCACAAAAACTGGGCTGTTAGCTTGTAACGGCATGCCAGGCATGTAGGGATTGAGCACGGGGTGGAACTTTATAAAGGCGGTTTGCACTATCTCCCGCCAGATTGAGAATATGCGCCCCAGGACGCTCTTCTCGAAGAGGTCCATGGTTTCAATTTGACTGCGCCGCTTGTCGAGCAGTATGAGGCAATCCAACAATGCAACTCGTTGCGTTTGTTCCTGCGCATATTGCTCCAGGCGTCCATCGACCTCGCGCAGTGTATCGAAGAGAATGGCTGCACACTCGTGCATGAAAAAGTCAGCACGCAACAGTCCGGCCACCTGCGGTGTCTTGAGTGGCAAAGTTCGAATCTCTTCAAGCACTTCAGCACGAATCGCGGCCACGAAGAAGCTCAGCAAATCATTCAAGGGACCTCTCATCTGGCTTGCCAGCTGTTCCAAGATGGTGATGCTAAAATTGGGTTCCAATAGACTGGCGAAGCTTTGAATGGCGTCGGCTTTCGTTCGATCCTCACCGCGCACTACATTAGCGGTGCTCTCTAGGGTGCTGACCACTTCTACGCGAGCTCGGATGAATTCGTGCAGAGCGGACATGACCTGATCGAGATAAGGCAAGCTTATCAAACGTTCTGCCAGACCGCGTGACTCCAGTAGGCGCGCGTTTTGGATGGCAATGGCAGCGCTTTTGGCGATCAGTTCAAAGACTAATTCATCTTGTTCATTGAAGTAAGCGACCTCCTTGCCCGCTTCCACGCTGCGCTGCTTCGTCTCCACTTTGAGGACACCAACTAATTCTTTCTCTTTGCCAAACAACAAGGGCGTACCCATAAACGATTCACAACGTTCTTCCTCATTGAAGTTGTGTTCGTCGAAGGTGCCTTTGTGATGGGGATGTGATGTAAGCTCCAAATTGCTCTTAGCGGTGAAATTGGTCTTCTTTACGGCAATCCAGACGGTGAGACCTACTTTCTGATCCGGGGTTGGATTGTCTACAACTTGGTCTGGGCGAACCAGATCATATTTACGCACCTGCGGTCCGCGCTGGGCCCAACCGTAAGCTGCCCAGGGCGGCTGAATCAGCTGATTGCCTTCTTTAAGGAAAAGAGCGCAGGCGCGTGCGTCGAACAGTTTGGCAGTTTCCCCCACAACTCGCTCGACCAGTTTGCGCACATCCAATTCGCCGCGTAGGATCTCAAAAATGCTCGGCATAGCTTTTTGAATCACTTCGTAACGAGCAGGACTCTGGATTTGCAAACGCTGAATGGCTAGCGCAATATCTTGAGCCAAAACATCGAGTCGCTGTTGAATGTCTGGCGTGAAGTCACGTTCGTCCAAAACACCTACCATCGAGATATTTTCAATCTTCAATACCCCGACGATTGTTCCACCCACTAGCAGTGGCACGCCTAACCAGGCACCACACTGTTGATCGCTCTGATAATTCGGCCCGTCATATTGTCCGCGGTGGTGGCAATGTTTCCGTAGCTCTTCAAAGTTGCGGGCGTGGTAAGATTTGCCGGTCGCCGCGACCCACGCGGTTACGCCCACTCTTTCTGCGTAGGGCAGATCGGCTCGGTAGGCGCACTCAGCCGGAGTACAGATCCTGGGGTTTTCGCAATTCACGAGCTGCGTGCTATCAGGCAGCCGGTAAGAACGAATCACCTTGCGCAGCACTTGTGATCCGCAGCCGGCCCGCTGGGTCAACGTCGCTTTGCTTTCATCTATCAGAAACACTGCGCAAGAATCAGCTGATGTTGCTGCAGCCGTGGCGCGTGCCACAATGTCCAAGAAGGCGTCGAGCTCGCCTTCGGCCGCCACGGCTTCAGCGATCACATCCAGTGTCCAAGCGGTGATTGCTGCGTCAAGTTGGCCGCTAAGCGCATTGTCAATGTAGGTAATGCACCTTCCGGCAACACGAGCCAGCGTTTCGAGCGCAATTTGATTGTTGACGGTGAAGACAGTGTTACTATGGGCAAGTGTTTCAGGCGCGATCTGTTTATTGACGATGGCTGTGCTGCTATTGGGCAATCGTTCAGCCTTGAGCGCACCGATGATCTGGCCTTGCGGGCTGCGCAGCGGCACCGCCAGGAATGCGGCCGGCTTAAGCTGCGCGTCGGGCAGTTGGTCCTTGTCATACTCGCCGGACCAGTAGGGGTGCTGGACGAGCTTGTCCGGCGATTCTGCTAAAAACGATCGTCCGGTGGAAATAACCCAGCTGGTCAAACCCAATTTGGAGTAGCGCGGAATCTTTTCGGCTGGCAAGACTCTGCAGATCGCCTTATCCACGGCGATTTCCTGGTAGCCTGTAGCAGCACGCATCGTCGCCTGGCGCTCGCCGTTGTGCTCTGACATATGATTGTCAATAAGGTAAATCGAGCAGGCATCGGCTTTGAGTACTTCGCTGGCCTTGGCGACGATACTATCCAGCATCTTCACCAGGTAGTTAGGCTGTTTGGTCAGATCGGCCTGAGCCGCAAGGTTCTTGATGAGTTCAGATTGCAGGTCAGTTGACAGTCGCAGAATATTCATCGTCATCGAAACGCCTCCGTTTGTGATCTGGCCGCTTGTGGTAAATCTGCGATCAAGGGCTTTCTATTGTTACAAGTGTAGCGCGAAAGAATTCAAAGTCAAATGAGGCTGACCGCCTCGTGTGAAGGAAGGCTTTCCACGAGAAATTAGCTTCCACTTCATTGCGCTCGATTGATGATCCGTTGTGCCTCCTCCGCGATTTCATGTAACTGCTCTTCGCTCTGGCGGTACTCTCGGCGGCGAGCAAGCCTAGCCGCAAGCCGTCTTTGCCCGTCGTCCACACCGTACCATCGCGGCGTAAAAACTTACGCCGCATGACAGATCAATACTATGTCACTTGAGCTTTGCCATGTTTTCTGAGATAATGAATTTGCCAAACTCTAGCGAGTTCGATGGCTCATGGTGAATGTTGGGGTTTAACTGTTGATCATGGACAACCCCGCAAGTCCTTAGCTGCTCTATGCGTAACGCAAATGATCAAGTATCCTTGGGAATATCGCAGACTGTCTCGCCCCACTCTCGGCGAACGCTAGTGGGCGATGGTCGGACACAAGCGTTTCCCGGTGAAGAACTAGAGCATTTTAAGTATTGCACAAGTCACCAAGCCAGGCGTCGCCAAGATGCGTGATGTCCCCTAGAAGGGCAGGCGTGGTTGCAGGAGATCATTCATGAATTATCGCGACAGAATTAAGGCGCTCTTAGGTGTAGCAACTTATCGTACCCGGCTTGTTTTTTTCGGGGTGTTGGGTGTACTGATATTTCTTGTCTCGTTCCTCGTGGTTGATCAAGTGCTCCGTGAAGTGCTGCGGGGCTTTTCTTTGACCTTCATGGCCGTCGGCGCGGTTGATTTTGTGTGGGATATCCTCGGCGGCGACCCTTTGGAACTCCAACTTACACGCGACTTGGGCAACATCGACGCCAAGTTGGATAATATTCACCGCTCAATGGCAGTTCTATCTGACGTTGTCGATGCGAATATCGGCCTTGAGCGGATCTGGGTCAACCGCCGGGCCTGGGAACAGAATTCGGCTGCGGGGCTAGCATTTTGGAAGACACTGGTCTGTCACGCTCGTACCGTGGACATTGTAAGTAACACGTTATGGACCAGATGGTTTCATGATGAGGAGTTTCGCAAGCAGTTTTTTGCAAACATCGCCCGCGGTGCGACTGTCCGAATCCTAATCTACGATCCGCATTCAGAGGTTCTGAAATTGCGCGCCTCCGATGAAAATGATCCCGGCGCAGGCAAGCAGATGCGCAATGAAATTGAATCGACGCTAGAAGTGATGGCGCGTGATCGCGCGACATTGGATGATGCAGCCCAAAAGCGAATTCGGGTGCGCCTGACTAATAAACATTATCACCTGATGCAGATCGTTCGTGCTGACGAGAAAATGCTCGTCGCCCTCTATTTGACCAGCAAAACCGGCTCCTCCGCGCCGACGTTTCAATTGCGAGGTCCTGAAACAGCGTATTTTTCCACGTATCTTGAGCAGATCGAAAGCCTGTGGCTAGACGGACTTGAGGTGAGTGATGACGATATTCAACAGCTACTCCTGCCCGTTCACGGGGCGCAGAATTAGTGAGGCCGATGATGAGCGCATCGACTACACGTTTGAAGCTGATGACGTATAACATTGGCGGCGGCCGGGACGATGACAACCTGACGCAACAGGGTGAGTTCGATCAGGCGCTGGCGAACATTGCCGGAGTCATCTACAACGAAGCCCCTGACGTTTTGGTCCTGCAAGAGGCTGTCGAATGGGTGGATGAGAATCAGGTGCGGCACAACACCGCAGCAGAAATTGCGCGCGTGCTTGGCTATATGGAGGGCTTTTGTTACGGCCCGACACTCTCTCTGCAACAAAATTTTCATTCGGGTAAAGCCATCTTTGTGCGCAGCGTCTTCAATGACTGGGAGGATTTTCGACAGGGCAACGCTTTGCTGTCGCGCTGGAACTTTGTGCGGCTGGGCGATCCAGCACAAAGTGGTGTGCCGCGTAACCTCCCGATATTTAGGCCCGCCCAATATGAAGGCAATCGCGATACCGATCCGCGCCATGCCTTACTCGGACGCGTGAATTGCGGCGTCGTGTCTCCGTTCATCATTGGCACCCATCTCAGTACGCTGCGCGGGGAACGGGGTAGCGGGCAAGATCCCGACAAGGTCAGGTTGGCCGAAGAAATGCGCCTCACGCAAATTTATCGCTTGCTGGATCTCGTGCGCGAGCGTCTGCTTGAGCGCAATGAACTCGTTTTCTTGCTTGGCGATTTTAATGCTCAGGCTAACGATCTCTGCCTTGCCGAAGTCTTGGTGGGCGAGGCAGGCTTTCAACGGTTGGTGCCGCAGAACGATACGACCCGTACTCATCTCTTCAAGGTCGACAAGCCGATCGATCACATATTTATTTATCCGGCAAATCGCCTTGTCGAGGCGCACTGCAGAATTGTCGATACGGAGCTCGCGCATAATGCATCAGACCACTTGCCCGTCGTCGCGGAAGTTACCGTGGTATGAGTCGGTGCGTAGCGTTATATTCGAGGGAATAGAAAATGTCGGATGGAACCGGAAAGAAACTGAAACTGTTTGGAACAGATGGAATACGGGCGCAGGCAGGCACCGGGCCGTTGGTCCCCGAGTTTGTGGTGCGCTTGGGCCTGGCCGCGGGCAGTGTCTTGGGTGAAAGTGACACCGCCAATACCATTGTTGTCGGCCGGGACACGCGCCAGTCTGGCCAGATGCTGCAGAGCGCATTGACCGCCGGGTTGCTTGCCCGGGGCGCCACGGTGATTGATGTGGGCGTTATTACCACGCCGGGGGTGGCTTACCTGGTGCAACGACTTGACGCTACGGCGGGCGTGGTAATTTCGGCTTCACACAATCCGGTGCATGAGAACGGGATCAAGTTCTTTGATCGAGGCGGGTTGAAACTATCGGAAGCCATCGAATATGAAATCGAGCAATACTTGGAATCGTCCGGCACGAGCCGCTCTTCCAGCCCATTCGGCCAATTAAGTAGCGACCAGGTCAAGCATCATGAATGGTATGTTGAAAGCTTACTAGCTGAACACCCAGATGTGCGGCTCAACAACCTGCCAGTCGTAGTCGATTGTGCGAATGGCGCTGCTGCGTGGTTCGCGCCAGAATGTTTCAGGCGCTTAGGCGCACAGGTGATCGATCTTCATGCCTCACCGACCGGCCTGAATATCAATGATCATGCCGGTTCCGAATATGCTCGTCGTCGGCCGCAAGAGATCGGCCAGTTGGTTCAGCGGCACGGCGCGAAATTCGGTGTAGCCTTCGATGGGGATGCCGATCGGGTGGTGTTTATTGACGAGCAGGGGCAGGTAATCGATGGCGATTATATGCTCGCCATTCTGGCGCAGTATTTTGCTGCTCGCGATCAATTGGCGAGCCGCACGATTGTGACCACGCACATGCGTAACGAAGGATTAGTCACGTTTACCCGCGCGCGGCAGCTGGAAGTCTACAACACCCCAGTGGGCGATAAATACGTGGTGGATAAGCTCATCAGTCTGGGGGGACGATCTTCGGCTGATAAATACGGTTTGGGCGGCGAGCAGGCCGGGCATATCATCCTGATGGACAAGGCTCATACGGCAGGCGACGGCATTCGAACCGCACTATTTACCATTCGTGCTTTTTTGGAATCCGGCGCCCATTCATTGGCTGAGCTGACCAGCGTCGTCCAGAAAACGCCGCAGGTGATCGCTTCGGCCTATGTGGGTGCTGGCCCACGTCTTGATCAAGCCGCCCTTGATGATCTAGAATATGAAGCCAGAACTGCACTTCCCGCGCTGCAACGGGTAAACTTGCGATATTCTGGAACTGAACCGCAGTTCCGGGCAATGATGGACACCGACGCGGGGACAGCAGAGTCGTTGTTGTCGCAAGTAGCCTGGGACATCTGCCGAAAAGTGCAAGCGGTTGCCGGTTTTGGCGATGGCTTCCTTGAAATTTTAGACTGTGCTCATGGCGGGTTGCTCGTTCCACCACGACCATAGTTGGGACAAGTGCCTGAGATCGTGGATATACTTGAACGTTAAGGAAGCCCGAAAGGCATTTCCAGACACTCGTTTGCTGCGTAGAGGACAATTCGTCTGACACAATTATTGCCCGATGAGTCTCGATGCTACTTCCACCTGACTTTACCAAGCATCTGAATCTAATCAAGAGGAGGATTTTCAATGTCAACCATGCCCACCCCCGATCGCTTTATCGATGAATTCAAGGAGATCAATCGTGCGCTGATCTGGGCCGAAGATATGGCGGCCTGGCGGCCGGCCGCGCAAGCGATGCATCAGGCGCTGGAAAATGTAGAGGCGACGCTGAAGCGCGATGACTTCGAGACGGTCTGGTCGCCGGCGGCTTCTAGCAAGCTCTTTAGCATACTACTGACCATCTTGGCCGAGGCGGGGCAGTATCGGCATGAAACCGTAAGCTCCGGCTCAGGAGATCAGCAAGCTCGCTATTTGATGTTGTCTCGCGAACTACTGCCGGGCATGCTCGCGATCCGTATAAAAGCGCGCGATGTGGCCGTGAGCTATCTCAGCCGCCCGTCATTCAAGTCACTCGCGGCTGACATTCAAGCCGAAATCTTCCCTCTTCTCGATAGCATGACCAAATCCGAAGAGCCTGAGTCTGATCGCTTTATGCCCTTCCGGGTCATTCAGCTGGGTAATATTGCCGAGCGGCTGTGCAGCTTTGTCTATCGGACCAGCGATCCATATCTAGTGGGCGATGGGCAGAAGCCGGGGCTATTGACTGAAATCTATCAGCGCAAATACCTACGCTTCGGAACTTCCGGTGTGCGCGGGCGCTGGGGGCGTGATTTTACCGAGCTGCGGGCCAAGCAAGTGGTTCAGGCCATTTGCGATTTTCTCAAGAATAAAGACGTGCCGCCCTATGTCCAAGGTGAAGACCTGACGGGCAAACGTATGGTCATCGGGTATGATAGCCGGCTCAATGCGCGCCTGGTGGCTGAGTGGGCGGCCGAGGTGTGTGTGGCCAATGGCTTCACGGTCGATATGGCTTATCGCGATACGCCGACGCCGGCCCTGGTTTATTACCTGACTGACTACCTCGATCCCAACGAAGTGGCCGGCTTGATCAATTGCACGGCGAGCCATAACCCGCCCGAGTGGCAAGGGATCAAATTCAATCCGCGCCTCGGTTATCCGGCGCCGACCAATCTCACCGACTTCATTGCGTCGCGCATCAATGAGATTAATCTGCTCGATCAAATGCCGATGAAAGCGGATTTGGCACTGGCGCGGCAGACGGAGCGGTTGCGCGGCTTCGATCCGATTGACCACTACGTGCAGTGGGTCATGAGCAGTGGCAAACGTAACCGCCGCATCGAGATCAATTTCGATCGGATCCGCGAATACTTCGGCCAACAGTTGGTAGTCATCGACGAAATGCACGGCGCAAGTCGTGGCTATCTGGCTCGGATTCTGGGTGAGATGGGTATCCGGTGCACGGTCATTCATGCTGAGACCGATCCCACTTTACCCGGCTTGGACTATGCCAATCCCGAGGAGCCCTATATCAATGCGCTCAAAGAGAAAGTCAAAGAGACCGGCGCGATTTTAGGTTTGGGCATGGATACCGATTCGGATCGCTTTGGCATCATCGATGTGGGTGGCGTGTACTATCGGCCCAATCAGATTCTTCCTATCCTGGTACGCTATCTGGGCATCGATCGCGGGCTTACCGGCAGAGTCATTGCCACACAGACAGGTTCGCCTCTCATCGAGCCGCTGGCGGGCAAGATTGTCGGCAATGAAGAGTTCAGACCTGACGCCGACGTCGTCCCGGCCTATATCGATCATCCCTTCTATCGGTTCCGTTTAGGCAACCGCGAGGAACGTGTTTATCGCAATACATTTATGGTGCCGGTGGGGATTAAATATATTGAAGAACAACGCCGGACCGATCGGCGCTATCGGAATTTGCGCACCTTGCCTGATAACTGGCGGGAAACACTGCTGATCGGAGGCGAGGAAAGCTCCGGCCTGACCACGCGGGGTCATGTGACCGACAAGGATGGCATTTGGGCGAATCTCCTGGTCATGGACATGCTGGCTTACTACGGCACTCGCGCGGAGCGGCCACTGCGATCGTTGCGCGAAATCTGGGAGGACACTTGCACGCTGGACGGCTGCTGGGTATCGTACGGCGGACAGGAAGCGCGGGGCTCTAACGTCGGCCGCTCGGACGTTGATGCGATTCTGGAGGCCAAGGAAGACCTGATCAATTACTATCTCGACAGTTTCCTGTCAGATACGGCGGCCAGTGCTTCGCTAAAGGGCCTACAGGTTATCTATGCCGGAGGCGTACACTATGACATCGCTGAATTGCAGTTCCGTGACACGGACGGCGATGCCCGGCACTTCTTGCGGGTACGTTCGTCGGGCACGGAACCCCTTAACCGGATCTACGTCGAGTCGAGCCAGCCTGAGACGGCGCAGCAACTGATGACGCTGGCGCTCAACAAGCTGGAAGAGCTCATCTCGCGAGAAATTCGGGAAGCACGATCTGAATGGCGGCTGGTGGATGTTCTGACTGTAACGAAGTTATCGCCACAGCTGTTGGCCGTAACCCGCGCCGCAATTGCGCGGCAAAAATGGGCGGCCGAGGATGTGGCCCACAAGCTGCAAATCATGGTCGATGATCCCGAAGGCCTGGAAGGTCGAACGCGCCGCATGACGCGCCTGTGGATCGAAGCGTTGCTGTCCAAGGGTTAATGAGCTGCGCCTGCCCGCCGCCCAGTGGCGAACGGCGAGGGTGCGATTTTAAGCGGATAGGTTGATCATGCTACTGGGCCGATCACTTACACAGAACATACTGGTGATCGGCTCGGTCTATCTTGATATCAACGCCAGCGGCTTCCCGTTCCGAACCGGGTTGCTGGCGGAACAAGAAATTGTTGGCGGACAGTATCAGGCGATTCCCGGAGGATCGGCTGCCAACTTCTCTGGCGTGACGAAGGCGTTGGGGATGCGCCCCATTCTCGTCGCGAAAACCGGCACTGATGCAGTGGGACAATTGTTGGGGCAACTGCTGGTTCAGAACGTGACTGAACTTGACTTGATCCAGGCGGAAGATGTAGCCACCAATATTGGGATCAATGTGGTTAATCAGGCCGGTCACCGCGTCATGGTCGTGCTTGGCACGGCGAACCAATCGCTCGCGCCCGAAGAAATCAGCAGCCGACTCGAAAAACATGTCAGCCGATCGGATTTCCTCTATCTGGGCGGTTACTTCAAACTGAAGTCACTTCGGTCATTTTTCCCCGCCATCGTGCAGAACGCACAGCAGGCAGGCCTGAGCGTCATCATTGATCATGGCCGTGTAACGAATGTCGTTTCCAAGAGCGAGGTACGCTTGCTCAGATCTCTGCTCAAGCAACTGTCGGGCGCCGATTATTACCTGCCGGCCGAGAAGGAATTTCTTGAAGTTTTTGAGGCGCCGAATCTTGAATCAGGGTTGACGGCGTTCCGCCGTATTTCTCCGGCAACTGTCGTCGTGAAACAAGCCAGGCGCGGTGCGACGGGTATGAGGGCCCCCACGATCATTCATGTTCCAGCCTATCCAGTCAAGCCGCACGACACCGCTGGAGCAGGTGATGCGTTTAATGCTGGTTTTGTCAAGGCTCAAGCAGAAGCAAAAGCGTTCGAGGAATCCATCCGCTTTGCCAACGCAGCCGCCGCAGTGAAGATTTCTCGCCCGGGCGATTTGACTATTGGCAACATCGAAGAGTTAGCCGGGATCCGTATTTCACTTCACAAAGATCATCCGTAAAGATAACAGCTGCTCTGGTTGAGGTGGACCCGTGCGTCAAGACACCAAAGGTACTATTCGTAAAGTGCATATCTCCTTTGTATGAAATGTTGTTGATCGGGTCGAAATCGTAGTAGTCGGTGCCAAGTCCCACGGCATCTTCGCCGGCGACGTTGACGAAATCGTCAATAGCGCACCCCCCGATTGAGTTCCTAGCCGCGACCATACAGAATTACGACATGAAGATCGCCCTGACCACTCTGTCGTCGCGTGCTATGCGCTTCACTTCCTAGTCGCGCAGATTGAAGAGCGTGGAATTGAAATCGTATACTTCGACATGCGGAGCGTTAGCTTAACAAAGTTTGGCTGATAATCTGCCGTGCTTCTTCCACGATGCTTTGCAGATGCTCAGCTCCCTTGAAACTTTCAGCATACAGCTTGTAGATATCTTCTGTGCCCGAAGGCCGCGCGGCGAACCAACCGCCTGCCGAGATAACCTTCAGGCCACCAATGGCCGCATTGTTGCCCGGCGCGCGTGTCAACTTGGCCGTGATTGTATCGCCTGCCATCTTGTTGGCGGTCACCACTTCTGATGACAACTTCAACAACGCGGCTTTCTGTTCCGATGAAGCGGGCGCATCAATGCGGGTGTAGTAATACGCGCCGAATTGCTTCACCAGATTCTGATAGTGCTCGCCGGGATCGCGTTCCGTCACAGCGGTGATCTCTGCGGCCAGCAAGCCCAACAGCAAGCCGTCCTTATCCGTTGTCCACACGGTGCCATCGCGCCGCAGGAAGCTCGCGCCCGCGCTCTCTTCGCCACCAAAGCAAATTGATCCATCAAGCAACCCGGGCACAAACCATTTGAATCCAACCGGTACCTCTACAAGCTTACGATTAAAGAGAGTGACCACTCGATCGATTAAGCTGCTGCTGACGAGCGTTTTACCCACAGCTGCCAATGGAGACCATTGAGGGCGATGTTGAAGCAGATAATGTATTGCTACTGCGAGGTAATAATTGGGGTCCATCAAACCGCTCGAGCGGGTAACGATCCCGTGGCGATCGGTGTCAGGATCATTCCCCCACACAATATCGAACTGATCTTTCAATTTCCTCATGCTAGCCATAGAATATGGACTGGAGCAATCCATGCGAATCTTGCCATCGTGATCGATCGTCATGAAACCAAAAGTCGGATCGGTCTGGGCGTTGACCAGCCTCAGATTGAGGCCGTACTTTTCAGCCAGTGGCTCCCAATAGGCCAGTGATGCACCACCCAATGGATCGACGCCGAGCTTGATCCCAGCCGATCGGATGACCGCCAGATCGATCGCACTGGCAACATCATCGACATAGCCAGGGACGTAATCATGCAGATGTGTCGTGCTAGTTTTCAGGGCTGACTCATACGAAAGACGTATTACATACCCGTTGCCGCTGCGTAACAATTCGTTAGCGCGATCCTGAATCCGCTGTGTGATGCCTATACTAGCCGGGCCGCCAGTAGGTGGATTGTATTTGAAGCCGCCATCGGTTGGTGGATTGTGCGACGGCGTGATCACGATGCCGTCGGCCAGCCCGTCCGTGCGACCGCGATTGTAAGCTAGAATCGCACGCGAG
>Ga0208980_10000761_pt1 | contig 18759 bp, 31 predicted proteins | sample WetSurMetagenome_3_FD_187993 | JGI IMG/M metagenome (GOLD analysis project Ga0208980, IMG submission 187993) | Wetland microbial communities from Twitchell Island in the Sacramento Delta, sample from surface sediment Aug2011 Site A1 Bulk (version 2) | ecosystem: Environmental > Aquatic > Marine... | reverse complement strand
GGCGGGAGGGGTTACCCTCGGAGGTTCTGCAAACTCCTCTTTCTCCGTAGGCACTACTACTAACGAATACACCGGCTCCGGTGGTATCACAGTCTCCGGGCAGGCACCTTCCCAAACTTCGTCCCTCTTTGTTTACGAAGGTGGGGGACAACTTTTAGCCTCTGGACAGGCAACCTTCTCCCTTGCCAAGACTTACCCGAGTATGGGTGGCTTGGTGGTGGGAGATGCCAGTGCAATTAGCTTCACTGCCTATGCAATTCCCGAAGGGGGTGTCACCCTGGGGGGGCAAGCCCTCACTGCCTGGACAACACAAACAACGTATCTGGGTGATGGGCAGGTTCTGCTTGGTGGTGCTGCTCTAGTCCATCTAAGCAAGTCACCGTCTATTGATGGGGGTCTTGTTCTGGGTGGAGCAAGTGAACTTAACTTCACTGCTCTCCCGGAGAGTACCGGTGGGGCAGTGATGGGTGGCTCAGCTACTACTGAGTCTGTCCAGGTTCTTATCTATGAGTACCCTGGGGCCGGTGGTCTTCTGGTTAATGGGGAAGCTGGGGAGTTCTACTTCGCCAATGGGGCACGGGATACGCTATGGGTAACGGCTTCATTGAGTATGTCCTTGCCTCTGGAGATGTCGATTGTCAAAGAGTACCAGAAGGATCTGTCAATTACCAGGGACCTTCCCATTGACAACAGGATCTCCCAAACTTACTACGTGGAAGTGGAGTTATAACGATGGCAACCACAACGTCTTGTTCCAGGGAAATTCATGTGGGTGATATTGGCACCCTCATTGAGGTAACTCTGTACGATTGCACTACAGCGGTTGACCTTACTGGGGCAACTTCCACTGAGCTAATTTTTGTGAAGCCCTCGGGCGAAAAGGTTACGGTAGACGCTACGTTTAAGACTGATGGTACTGATGGGATTCTTCAGTACATTGTTCCTGAAGCCGATCAAGAAAATGATCCTGAATTCTTTAATGAATATGGCACTTGGAAGATTCAGGGCAAGGTAGTCTTGCCTACTGGTACATGGAACAGTGACATTGCTAAATTCAAGGTGTATGACAACCTATGACTGAGCCAACTGCAAAACCTCGCACTCCTCGCACCAAGAAGACTTCTGCCACCATCAATTTTGATGGGTTCAGGATGTCGATTTGGTTGTTATGGACCATACTAATTCTGGTCTTCGTTGCCTTCTCTCAGCCACAGCAATTAGAAGTAGTGCTGTACAAAGCCGGGCTGGTGACTGGAGCAGCATGGATGGGCTACTGGATTGACCGTAGTCTATTTACTCGATTCCGAGTTGCTGACAATAATCCTGACCTTGCCGTATCCATGATTCGAAGAGCAATCGTGGTCGGCTGTGTCATTTTAGGTATGACTCTTGGTCTGTGAAACGCCTCGTTGTTTTAGCGGCTCTACTACCCACCATGGTATTAGCCGATGTGCCACGGGCTTCCCTTGCTTATCGAAACGATCTAATACGAAACGCCCGACTTGTGTGGGGACTTGGTGCTCCCGTAGCAACATTTGCGGGCCAAATCCATCAAGAGTCTGGTTGGAACCCCTCCGCACAAAGTCCTTATGCTCGGGGGCTGGCCCAATTTACCCCAGCAACTGCGGATTGGATTGGCAAGACCTACTCTGACTATGTTGGCAAGGGTAATCCTTTCGAACCCCAATGGGCATTACGGGCTTTGGTTCAATACGACAAGCATCTGTGGAATGCTGTAACAGCGGACACTGACTGTGACAGGATGGCTTTTACTTTATCTGGCTACAACGGTGGTGCTGGCTGGGTTACTAGGGATAAAAAGAAAGCCAAAGAAGCCGGGTTAGATGATGGAAGATGGTTTGACCATGTGGAGACCATCAATGCTGGAAGAGCCCAATGGGCCTTCAAAGAGAATCGAGATTACCCCCGAAAGATTCTGCATAAGCATCAATACGTTTATGAGGATTGGGGTCCATTAACTCCGTGTGGAGGTGACGATGTTCGGGCTTCTCGATCCAATCAATATGGCTCAACGGATAGCCCTGATAGCATTGGCAGTGGTCTTTCTAGCCGTAGTAGCCTTCTTTCAAATCAAAGTGACTCTACTAAAAAACGAGGTGGAGTCTCTGACGGAAAAGACGGTGCAGCAAGCCAATACAATTGCTCAACTCCAGTCTGTGAAGAAGTCACTGGAGGAGGCAAATCAGGCATGGGCTACATCTGTAGAAGCACAAAATGCCAAGATCTTAGCCCTGCAAAAATCCCAGGCGACTCAGAAGGGGAAGCTTCAAACAGAACTTCAGAAGGTACAGAAGGAGGTCCAGAAGCATCAATCGGAAGCCGTCAAATGGAAGAAAATAGCTTTGTCAAGTTCTTCCGCAACCGAAAAGCAATTGGAACAGAGATACACTGAGTATCTAAAGGAGAGGCAGAAATGAAACTGATTGCACTTCTGCCGGTCTTGGGGTTGGTTGGGTGTGCTACCTGCGAGCCCACCAAAATCTACGTCCCCAAGGAAGTCCTGGTACCGGTCCCTGTGGCCTGCAAGAACCCCATCTCGAAACCCGAGTACCTGCTTGACGATCCGCAGGTTCTCACCCTCCCCCTCTACTCCAAGTGTGCGGCGACCCTGAGTGAGGTGGAACAACGAGAAGCATATGAGAAGCAACTAGAAGCAGCATTCAAAGCTTGTGAGAATTGACCATGCCCTACAAATCCAAAGATCAGCGACAGTTTTTCCTTGCCTGCCAACATGGCTGGGACCCTCCAACTGGAAAGAAGTGCCCTCCGAAGGAAGTGGTGGACCGGTGGGAAGAGGAGTATGGCAAGAAGAAGACCAAGAAAGCGTGTAAGAGAAAGAAGGTGAAGAAGCTTCTCCCCCTCGATTGACAAACTACCATCCTTATGGTAGGGTTCCTTCAAACAGGAGGAACCATGCTGTACTACGCCTTGCACGGTGGAGTGCCACTGATTGCACTTCAGACTACTGACACCATCCATTGTGTCCCGTTTCTGATCTCCCAGTTCGGTCCCGCCTACTCCTTTGAAGGAGTAGTGGCTTCGGAACGGCTCTACTACGCCTTCGGGACCATCCCAGGGAAAGATCCCCCACGGGTCCTGATCCCCAAACTGGAAAAAGCCAGTTCAGTCTTGGTGGTCTTCAATCCTGACGATGCGATCCCGGAAGCCTTCGATGCCGGGGTCCTACATTATCCCAAGGAGTTCATCGTTACTGCGGTGCAGCAATCCCAGGGAGTGAAGATCCCTGAAGAGGTGGTGCGGGGGATTACTCCCAAGCAAGCCATCGAACTCACCAAAATCCTGCTCTCCAAATATCCCGTGCTGTCTGCCCATGGGTTCATGGAACTGCGGGCAAAGATTCTCGGGACCAAGAAGGGACTGTTCCTGGTCGATACGACTCTTCAGTTCTACCATCCCATCGAAAGAGTGGAGGAGTGGTTAGCGAAGAATTCCCAATTCTTTATGGGGGGCTATGACCCTCGATTGGTGCCCCGTGGTTTGCTGTTCAATGGTATGCCTGGGACCGGCAAAACTCTTGCGGCAAAGCGTATTGCTGAAGTGCTTGGTGTGCCGTTGTATCGGCTCGATCTATCGTCATCCATGAGCAAGTGGCATGGTGAGTCGGAGTCCAACCTTGCCCATGCGTTGGCAAGTGTTGATCAGGAATCTCCGTGCGTGATGTTGTTGGATGAGGTTGAGAAGTTGTTTGCCAACAATACGGAGGAAGTTACCTCAAGACTACTGGCTCAGTTGCTATGGTGGTTACAGGAGCATACCAGCAAGGTATTGACCATCATGACGACCAACAACCTCGATGGGTTACCCCCGGAGATCTACCGCAGCGGTAGGATTGACAAAACCATTCACATTGGTCCGTTGTCGATAGTGGATGCGAACGAGATGGCACGTTCGCTGATTAGGACTTTTGATCTGGCTACTAAAGTCTCTTCTTCTATTCTGAAAGAAGTAGTAAGCAAAATACCAGGGATTACAGACGGGCTCACCCCGGCTCAAGTTACGTCGGTAACCTACGAAGCCATCAAAAATTTCTTTGTGGTCACACCGAAACAAGCTTGACAAACCCTTGGGCTTACGGTGTAATGGGCTTGCCTTAATAGGCACTTCTTAGTAGTCTTTCCCCATAGGAGGGGGCGAACATGTTCAGTGCAGATTTCCAACTGAAGCGTATCACTGGTACCGATCCGAAATCGGAATACTTTGTCGTCACTGAGACCAATGGCTACACCGTTGGTGTCAAGCCGTTTCTTGCCATTACTCCTCAGGGCAGAGTCAAACTGGGGGTCCGAGTCCGTGCCAATGGTGATCCGGAATCGGCACAGGAGACGTTAGGTCTTCCCCTGGCACCGAAGTCCGAAAAACATTCCTCGGCTACGTTCGATATCGACCTGGGGTTCGTCGGAGAACTTGCCTTGGCGAAAGCCATGGAATTGATCGACTCCCAGAAGCTGGTGCGAAAGCTGGCTTCGGAAATTCTCTCCCCCCTCAAGGGCAACGTGGAACTGACCGAGAAGGAATTCATCCTGAGTGAATCCCTCATCTCCGTTATTGACGACCTGAAGATGAAGATAAAGGAATCGGAGGATGCCAAAGAGTTCAAACTGGAAGCCGGTCTGTAATTAATTGCACGTTGAAGAGCCCACCAAGACGGTGGGCTTTTTTTGCTCAACAAAAAAGGAGGAAGTAATGCTGCTGTCTGATCGAAAGCTTCAAAAGCTTCTGGGCAGGGTCCCGACTCAGTTCCTGTTCCAGTTGGCTTACTGGTCAAAGAAGTGCGGACGGAAGGAAGACGGCAAGCTTTGGGTCTACAACACCCAAGAGGAGTGGGCTGACCAACTGGGGGTCACTCGCAAGACTCTGTGGACAGCCACTGACAAACTCAAGAGGTTGGGGCTCATCAGCACTGCCCACCGAGCCAAGGACCGGTACAACCGTATTCTCTCCTATGCCCTGGAGGTCAACCCCAACCCCTCTACCCTGGGCAAGGATATTGTCACCAAATTACTCAATGAGACTGAGTACAAATTACTCAATCAGATTGAGTCAAAATTACTCAATGAAGATATACAGAAGAATACAGTCAGGAAGAGTACTCAGAAGAAGTTGTCGCATCCTGCTCCAACAACTGCGGGGGAAAAAGAAAGGGCTCCAGGGAGATTGGAAGATGGAGAGATGAAGAGCATAGGGAACATAGTAGAAGACTGTTCCGCTCCCGATTTGACTAAGGATAAGGTTGTTGGAGGTGGTATGAAAGGGTCTGTCTCTGAGATTGCCAAGGGGTTGAAGAAGAAGATCGAAGGGGGACCCGACCTGAAGGATAAGGGACCTTATGCTCTAGCCATCTATTGGAAGGAGTCCGTTGCTGCCAAGACGGGGGAGTTCCAGAAGCCTCCTACCGGGAAGGAGATCGGACAGTGCAAGTATTTGCAAAAGCACTGCCCTGGGTCCCCCAAGGAGATGGTCGATAAGGTTATCTCTAATTGGCACGGGTTCACCAAGAAGGTGAGACTGGATAAGGGTCTTACGGTGAGTCCAGACCTACCCTCGCTTGACTACGTGATTTCTCATTTGCAGGTAGCCATAGCATGGGCTACAGTTGTCAAACAGGTACCCAAGACAGCACCCACGATTGCAACTGATTTCACTCTGCCGCCCAAGATCAAGATCCCTGAGAAGAACTACTGTGCAGACGCTTGGAAAAAGCCCGGTCAGTCCAGTCATTGATGAGCAGTACCATGCTCAGCTACTCGCATCTATTGATGAGGTGACTGCTCATGCCGGTTTTCCCAAGTCCTTCATCTACAAATCCTCCAAGGAGTTTTGCACTCCTCAAGAGGTGGAGTGGATCGTTAAGTACCGTGCTCATCGTGCTAGGAATAGCGGCGGCTTATGTGTTTATGGTGGGGGGGATCGTATTACCTCTCGTTTTAGCGCAATGGCTGCGGCATTAGTCCGCAACTATATCCATGCACGGGTGGTGTCTCTTTCGACGTTTCTGGACCCGGATGAAGCCCTGGATGGGACGGTTCTTTTCATTCCTAACTTCTACATTACTGCGGAGGGAAAGCCTTTAACGTCTTGGCAAATCCAGGTGGTGTATGACCATCTAACAAAAAGGTTCTTGGAGGGGAAAATGACGGTGGTCTACGTAGAAAACCTGGAGACCATGCAAAAGCATTATGGTCCTCTGGTTGCGGATTTTATTGGCAGCGAATTCACTCTTCTTGGAGCATAACCATGGATGTGGGTGGCTATGCTCTCCTGGCTCTATGCCGTGAGCAGGATGTTACCGGGTATCTCAATGCCCACCTTACCGAAGACTATTTCTTCGATGACGAAGAAGTAGCCCTCTTCAATCGGTGCTCAGACTTCGTTCTGAAGTACCACAAACTCCCTAGCCTCCAGACGTTGGAAGCGTCCTTGATGGACCTTCCGGATTGTCCGGAGCCCCCTGAATTTTATCTGGACCTGACTCGGGAACGGTACATCCACAAGACCTTGAACACTGGGCTGTACGAATGCTCCCAGTTGGTCAAGATGTCGAAGCTGGATGATGCCATCACCATCATGAAACAGGTGCTGAGTGAGGTCATTCACACCAAGTACCGCAGGCTCATGGTGGAGTTCGGGGAAGAAGCCCTGGGGCTAATCGAGGAAGCCTACCTCAAGGCTTGCCTCACTGGACCTGGGGGACCTATCCAATTGGGCTGGCCCACCCTGGATACCATGTCGGGGGGCATAGGACCTGGGGATGTCGTCTCCATCGTCGGAAGGCCAGCTACCGGCAAGACATGGTTCTCCCTGTATCCGGCTCACCATGTTTGGCTACAGCAGCAACGCAACGTCCTGTTTGTCAGTATGGAGATGGGGTCCCTCCCCGTAGTGCAGCGGTTGGCTTCCATCCATGCTCAGGTAGCCGTCCATGCTCTCAAGCAGGGGTCCCTGACCGACCTACAGCAAAAGCATCTGGGCAATAGCCTCCTGGAGGTCCAGGGACACCCCTCAAAGCTATGGATAGTCGATGGCAACCTCGCAGCCACCCCTAGTGAGATCTTCTCCCTAGCCGGCCATTTGAGCCCCGATCTGGTGTTTATCGACGGAGCCTACCTGCTCAGGCATGAGAACTTGAAGCTGGACCGGTTTACCCGAGTAGCCGAGAACATCGAGACCCTGAAGCAGGCTACCGCAGCCTTGAAGATTCCCACCGTCTGTAGCTTTCAGTTCAACCGAGAGGCATCCAAGAAGAAGAAGAAGAATGAGGAGGTGGGCATGGAACACATTGCCTACAGTGATGCCATTGGTCAGGTGTCCAGTATCGTCCTGGGACTGATGCAGCAAGACAACCCGGAGACCATGATCTCCAAGACCATCAGCATCCTCAAGATGCGAGAGGGACCGATTGGGTCCTTCGATGTCCGGTGGGACTTCCTCAATATGGACTTCTCCGAAGGTGTGAAAATGAAAGAAGGAGACATACAATTTCCCTGATGCTATAATTTGACGACGGGTAGCAATACCCACCCAAACCCCGGTTCAGGTTCTCCCCTCCTTTCCTGTTCCGGGGTTTGTTTTGGGAGGAAGGTTGACAAATCCAAACCCCTGAGGTAGTATGCTTCTGGGTACTGGGAACTAAGGAGTGTCGGATGGCTGAGAAGATCTGTGGTGAGGTTGAGTACCTTATCGGTATCCTGTCTGACACGTTCAAGGATGCCCATGGGTTCCGTCCCACATATCTGTATCCCGTCTGGGCTACGTGGTCCTTGGCTGAGCTTGAGGCTGAGTTGTCCGTCCTCTCCAAGGAGGCAATGGAAGCAGAGGACCTGTGGGAGGAGATTGCCGCCAAACATGAGGCTGAGTACAACGCTACTCTTGAGGCTATGGTGGAGATCTCCGAGTCCGAGAAAGAGTACTGGGCCGAGTCGTTGGTTCCTTCTTCCTATTCGTTTGCTCCCTTCTGGGTTCACTAAGGAGTGACCATGTTCGAAGAGTTCGATAAACCAAGTGTCCTGACCAAGGCTGAGCGAGTACGGCTCGCTGAGCTAATGAACAAGCCAGTCATGACCGAGGCTGAACGGCTAGAGGTTAGAACCCTGATTGCCAAGGTTGATGTACCCAGCAAGTCGGTGGTTCGTCGGCTTTCTGTCCAAATTGGAGGGGCGAAATGATTGTCCCCCAGGTTATCGAAGGCGTGGAAAGGGATATCCAAGCCTTGCAAATCGAGAACGGCAGATTACGGACTGCACTGGAGAAGTCGCAGTCTGATTTGCGTAAGCTCAAGAATCTCATTGCCCACATTCACTGGGCTATCAAGGTTGGTCTGCCTAAGGAGCCCTAATGAAACGGATGGTGGTTCTTACCCCTTTGGGGGTTTTTGAATGTTCTCCAAGTCCTGAGGCGCAGAAATTGTCCTTGGAAGAATTGGCTGAAGAAGTGACCAAGGTGATTACCAAGCTGGAATACATGTATGTCGAGTTGATGGATGGGAGTTTTTTGGGGTTTGGTAAAGAGGTAATTGGGAAGTCTCTTTTTCGTTACGTTGATGACGGGAGTTGACCATGGTTGTTAAGGTCGTTACCAAAACAAAGGCCGCAACAAAATCCGTCTCTCTTATTTCGGAAAAGGTGGAACGTCTGGCTGAGTTGAGAATACTCCTGCGGGAGTATGAAAAGCTGGTCAAGGAGCAAGATACCATCAAGGAGGGGCTGAAGAAACTGATCCCGGATGGGTGGAATCCGGCAAGTCCATTCGTCTTCGAAGGCACTGAGCATGATGCTGAGTTCTCGGCTCAGTCTGAGGTGCGATCCGTTACCGATTTGATGACGGTGCATAAGCTGTTGGGGGACGATGTGTTCTATGCCATTGCTAAAGTGTCCCTCAAGGATTTGGATAAATACCTGTCAGAAGAGGAGCAAGGTGAGTTTGTAGCGAAGGAGCGTACTGGTCCCCGGAAGTTGTCCCTTAAGGAAAAGTGATGTCAGACACGATTTTGAACAAGGCATTGACGAAGAAAGCCATAGAGATTACTGACAGACGACGCTGTTCGTCTTGTGGGATGTATCGGCCAATGGAAGGTGGAAAGTTATTGACCGGGGGGCACAACGTAAGACGGTGGATGTGCTCCCCATGTTTGGAAAAGCGCAGGGTGTTTTTGGAGAAGATTGAGGAGGGTAAATGACTAAGGAGTACATTGCCTGGACTCCCGGCACACTGAAACGGTTAAAAGCCGCAGTAGAGAAGGCTAAGGCAGAGGGTGTTGAGGTTTTTGTTTTCGAAGACAAGGAGTTTTTTGTGCCCTACGCCAAGTACTTGATCGAGTACCTGGAGGGGGAGTTTTTCAAGGTGCAGTGATGGACCAGGACCTTGCCCAAGATTTTCTTGCGGCACTTGGCTGCGATGGAGTGCAGGTATCGGATGCCTGGGTGCGAGCTAGTTGTCCTTTAGCACAGTGGAACCATACGTCGGGCAAGGATTCTCACCCCTCCTTCGGGGTGAAGCTGGGGCAGAAAGCGTTCTGCCATTGCTTTGCATGTGGGTTCAAAGGGTCACCTACCGATTTGGTCTTTGAGCTTAAGCACAAGACGCAATACACAGGAGTGCCGGTGGGGATGGACCTGGGTTCGGCGTTGACGTTGGCTCAGTCGGAAAGTGCAATTGGTTTCACTCTGCAAAAGGACTGGTCATGGAAGCAGTCCCTACCCCATGCTCAGGTGTGGCCCGAGCAGTGGATTACGTCTTTCTTCCCGGTGCATTTGTTCCCTGAGCCTATGGAGTATTTGCTGGGCAGGGGAGTGTCAAAACTTCAAGCCATGCACTTCGGTTTGCGGTATGACCAAGCAAGGAAAAGCATCCTCTTTCCCTTGAGGAATCGGCAAGGGTCCTTGATTGGCGCACGGGGCAGGATGCTGCAAGGGGACCTCAAGTACTTCGATTACAAGTACAAGAATCTGAGCAACGCCAAGTTTGCTTTGTACAACCTTGAGCGAGTTACGTTTGCTCAGCCTTTGGTGTTGGTCGAAGGCACCTTTGACGCATTGTCAGTGGCACGGGTGTATCTGAATGTGGTAGCCTCTTTGGGCGTTTCCTTGCCCAAGGAAAAGCTGAGCCTCCTGAAGAATTTCCTGGAGATATGGGTGTTCTTCGACCAGGATCAGGCAGGCTTAGAAGGGTATCGACGGGTCAAACAGGCTCTGAAAGGCATCCCGGTGAAGCGGGTCCCATATGAAGTACCCGACAAAGATCCAGGAACGATGTCAAAAGAGCAAATAGCACATAGTCTATCTCTTATGGAGACACAGAAATGAGTTGGTTTCAGAAAGGTGCAGATGCAGCGGCAGCATTCCAGAAGGATGAGCATGAGGCTCAGCAGAAATTCGAAGCTGGAAAGCGGGCGTGGCGTTTTTGGGTGAAGGAAGGTGAAGAGGCACGTATCACGTTCGTTGATGGTGGTCTCACCAAGGATGGCTTCCTGGATGTGATTTCGTTCAAGGAGCATCGGCTGTACAGAAATGGGAGTTGGAATAACTTCTACGTCTGTACACTGGAACCTGAAGGTGGTTGCCCGATTTGTGAAGAGGGTGATGCTCCGTCTCGGGTGGCCGCACTGACGGTTATCGACCATCGCAAGATTGTTGGCAAGAAGAAGAAGGAAGACGGTAGTCCGGTTATCTACCAGAACGTCCCCAAGCTTTTCATTGCCAAGCAAGACACGATCAAGCTGCTGACTTCCATGGCTCAGAAGCGTGGGGGTCTTCAGGGCTGCACATTCGATGTGATGCGAGTGGGTAACCGGGCTCCGAGTGTCGGCAGTCAGTTTGACTTTATCGACAAGCAACCGGCTACGGTGCTGCGGGGTCAGTACACCACGATGGTTGAAGGCAAGAAGGTGACGCTCTTCAAGCCCCTCAATTACGAAGAGGAGATCAAGTACTACTCTGCTGTTGAGCTTCGGAAGCTGGGGTTTGGTACGTCCATCGTTGCCAAGGGTTCTGCTGTGGAGGAAGAGGAAGAGTCCATTCCGTTTGATCCGGATGCGGATCTCCCTGACTAAGTGAGGTGGGGGGCGAAAGCCCCCCTACCATGAAAAGCTACTACACGGATGCAATGACTTGGCTCCCTTACTCGAAAGAGCTAGAGGATCGGTACACTTTTACCTCTCGGTTTGATGAACGCATCAAGCTATGCGTCAGAGACATTACTACCAACCTGTTGGGTGTTCCACGGGGAACATTGCCCATTGCTGAGGATGATCGGCGGGCTTTGGGTCAGCCTGTTCAGTTTTTCATGCGTAACCCTCCCCGCAATGACACTCAAGCACAGAAGATTCAGCAGTCTGTTTCCCTACTCAAGGGAGATAGGTCACACATCTTTCGAGCCTCTACTGGTTTCGGTAAGACCTACTGTGCCCTGTCGATTGCCCAAGCCATGGGGCGGGGGACCTTGGTGGTTGTCACCAAGGATGATCTGATGGCTCAGTGGAAGTCAGCCATCCTGACGCATACCGACATCAAGGCAAGTGAAATTGGTTGCATTCAGCAGGATGTCTGTGATTACGAAGGCAAGAAGATCACCCTTGCCATGGTGCATAGTCTGTCTAAGGACAAGTACGGTGAGGCTCTGAAGGATTACTTCGGGCTAGTCATTTTTGATGAGGTACATCGAATGGCTGCGGAGACGTTCTCGACGGCTTGCACCATGTTCAGCGGCAAGTACCGGCTGGGACTGTCTGCAACTCCGCAGCGCATCGACGGCAAGGACCCGATCTTCATTGGTAACATCGGTCCCGTCCTGGTACAGACAGACCTGTTGGCTTTGGAACCGGTGGTGTATCTGGTGCAAACCGGGTGGAAGCCGTATCGCCAACTCTGGTATTCGATGGGCAAGATGATGCCGGTCTATTCGGAGATGGCACGGGACCCCAACCGCAATGAACTGATTGTGAAGTATGCCAAGCTGGCCTGGAGCAAAGGTCGGAGAGTCATTGTGTTCAGTGACATCAAGGGCAATCACTTGAAGCCGTTGTTCGCCATGGCAAAGGAGATGGGAGTGCCGGCAGAGGACATGGCTTTCTACGTGGGGGGCATGTCCGAGAAGCAACGAGAGGAAGCCAAGACCAAGAAGGTGCTCTGGGCTACCTATTCCATGGCTGCGGAAGCTACTGACATTCCCTGGTTGGATACGGCAATCCTGGCAACTCCCAGGGCTAACGTGACACAACCGATTGGGCGCATCCTGCGGGAATGGGAAGGCAAGCCCATTCCTCTCATTATTGACTTGGTAGATGCTGGTCCCGAGGAACTGCGAGCCTTTGCGGGAAAGCGAACCTACACCTACCGCAAGATGAAAGCCTCGATTACGAATGTAGCTTTGTGATAGACTTGACAAAACCTAAAAGGAGGTTTTGACAGATGTTAGGAGTGGCTTACCATGACGACCAATACCTTCAAGCGGTGGTACGAATCCCACAAAGAGGACTTCAACGAGTTCCGGCGTAGTAGATACCACACGGACCCTGAGTATCGTGAGAGGGTTATCAACTATGCCAAGGTAAGTCGGGAGCGAGCCAAAGTAAGACCGAAGCCGCCTAAGAAGTTCTGGTCCATCTCTGAGACAGCAGCATCTGCGGAAACGTCAGTTGCTGCCCTGAGGTATTGGGAAGGCAAGAAGGTAATTCCACGACCTGACACTGGCACGGTAAGACGCTACACCATGCACCAAGTCGCCTTAATCAAATTCTTCTTCTCCGAGATGAAGCGTCTACAGTCGTTGGTGGAGAGTAAAGAACTAACCAAGACTAGGTACGATTCTGAGCTAGATTCCGTATCGAATACGATACGCAAGGAGTGGGACAGTGGCAGTCAAGATTATTAAGCAGCAGGAGACGGGGTTTGTTGTTGAACAGGTAAAGCATTCTTCTGGTGCGGTAAAGACGAAAAGCACTACGGTACCTGTTACCATGGAACAAGCTGGACCATGGTGTGAGGTAGGAGTTGTTGCCGGTCAGACCATCAACCTGGGTAACTACAACTCGGCTAGGATTTCAGTCAGTGTGAAGATGCCTTGTACCAAAGAAGACTTGGATGCCACATTCGATCAAGCCATGGAATGGGTAGACGAACGCATGTCTACCTTGATTAAGCAGGCAACGAGTGCGGTGGAAGATGGCACGGATGAGGAGGTACAGTTTTGAGCACAGTCCAGGAATCCCTAAGCCATCTGCAAAAGCAAATGGGTTCTACCATCGGATCTAAAGGAGTTGTTCTTCAGGAGTTGCCGAGAATACCCACCGGCATTTTTGAGTTGGATCTGGCTATTGGTGGGGGGTTTCCGGTTGGGCGAATATCCATGGTGTACGGTACCGAGTCTTCTGGGAAGACGACTCTGGCTTACCTGACCATGGCTAGCGTACAGAAGCTGGGAAAAGAAGCGGTCTTTGTCGATATCGAGGGTACGTTTGACCCTATGTGGGCTACTCATTGTGGAGTAGACGTATCCAAGGTGTACGTGTTGTCCCCTTCTACGGCTGAGCAGGCTTCGGACATCATCGAATCCATGCTGTATGCCGACGATGTAGGCATTGTGGTCCTCGATTCGATTGCGGCCATGATGACGCAAAACGAAATCGAGTCTGAGTCTACCAAGCAGATCCCTGGTGGTGCGTCTCTCCTTGCTACCAAGCTTATCAAGAAAGCCACGGTTGCAATTAATGCCAACCGTAAGCAGTCAGTGCATCCGATCTTTCTGGGCATCAATCAGATCAGACACAAGATCGGCATGATGTACGGAGACCCGGAGACCATGCCGGGTGGCAATGCTCTGAAGTTCCATTCCACGTTGGTTGTTCGGTTGCATGGTAAGAAGAAGGTGGACAAAGCCATCCATCCAACGCTTCCGGCCTATGCCACCATGTCTGCCACAGTGAAGAAGAACAAGATCCCCATCACTGCCCTGACTTGCGAGTACCAACTTGCTTTGATGCCGTACAACGGTCTTTCCATTGGGCAGTCAGATTCTTGGAAGCTGGTGCAGACTCTCCTACGCCAAGAGAACATGTTGGTGAAAGGACTGAAGGGCTGGGAGTTCGATGGTGCGGTGTACCAAACTCTGAATGAGATCCGGGACCTGTACTACGGAAGTGCTGACCAACGGAAGCACATACAGCAGAAGGTCATTGATGCGGTGAAAGTGAGTGGTGCCATCAATACTGAGCATGATGATCCCGAAGATTGATGGACAGTCCCTTGTTGAGACGATCCGCCAAGTTGGGCAAGGGCGGGGCAGGAAGAAACGCTGAGAAGAAGACTGCCAAACGTCTCAAAGCTAAATTGACTCCGGGTTCCGGGGCCTTCTCCCAGAAGGGAGACATGGTGTACCGGAATTTCCTGGTAGAGAACAAGAGTACGAAGAGCCAGACTCTTGGACTCAAGAAGGAGTGGATACTGAAGATTCAGCATGAAGCCATCATGGCCGGCAAGTTACCGGCATTGGCTTTCACGTTCACGTATGACTCTGGGGAGGTTGCTCCTCCTGGTCCCTGGGTTGTTGTGCCCGAATGGTGGTTCAAAGATGTTTTGGAATCTCGGTACTCCGAAGATCAATCCGCTGACCCTCTCTGACATGCTGCATAAGCGGTTGGGGGGTCACGTTCCTGCCCGTGGGTTCAGGACCATCAGGGCATCAGCAGTCACCAACCAATACACTGCCTTCTGCCCTAGAGAAGTTGCGCTACTCGATATCCTTAAGCGCAAGCCTAAGGATGAGTACCTTACCGTGGCTACCCAAGTCGCATTTGCTCAGGGTGAGTCTCTGCACAAATTGGCTAGAGAGGTATGGTTCAACGATATTTCTGTGGGGCATTGGTCCTGCAAGCACTGCGGTAACGTCACATGGTTTAGCAAGCGTCCCAAGGTGAAATGTACGCAGTGTGGGCATCCAGAATACTCCTACCTTGAAGTGCAAATTTCAGGAGACAAGGACATCCATGGGTCTCTTGATATGCTGGTAGACGAAGGTGATGGTCAGCATGTCCTGGTAGAAATCAAGACGATGGACAAGGACCAACACAAGGAGTTGGTTGCTCCCTTAGCTGAGCATCGTATTCGTACCAACCTGTATCTGCATTTGCTTCGTACTTCCGAGAATCCCTACGTGGATTTTGTGCAGAAGGATTTTGCCAGAGTGCTTTACATCTCCAAAGGGTATGGTTCCAAATCGAGTGGCGGACCTATCTCTCCCTTCAAGGATTATCTGGTGATGTACGATCCGAACTCTTTGCCCTTCTACCTCTCCAAAGCAGAAGAGGTGAAGACCTTTCGGCAAGAGGGCACCATTCCTCAACGGATTTGTACATCTGGGTTCATTGCAAGAGCCAAGCAGTGTTCTTGCATGGCTGAATGTTGGTCGGACAATTTTCCGGCAGGGAGCCACCATGAAAGTCCTGGGGATTGACCCGAGTACCAAGACCGGTTGGGCACTCATTACCATAACGGATGCACGATGGTCCCACATGTCTGGTGTGCAGATACTGCGGGGGACCGGGTTTCAGCGAGTGGTCTACGCCAAGAAGTGGCTAGAGGAGTTTGTCCATTCCCATACTCCTAACCTGATTGTGATCGAGGGCTATGCTTACGCCAACCCCCATACCCTGGGGACCTTGGTTGAGGTGGGCACGGCTTTTCGGCTGGGCATGAGTGAGGAAGGGTTTGGGTGGATCGACTGCCCACCAACGACGCTCAAGAAGTTCGTCTGTGGCAAGGGGACTGCAAAGAAGGAGCACATCCTGTTGGATGTCTATAAGCACTGGAAGGTCTCCTTCGACAGTTCGGATGAGGCAGATGCCTTCGGCCTAGCCATGCTGGGAGTAGCTTTTGCCAAGTCTCCGGGGATTCCCTTCCTGGCAGACCAACAGCGGGTGGCTGATGCCCTGGTATCTAGGCAGTGACATTAGTTGCAAGGTTTGCTATACTCGGTTTGTCAAAGAAGGGAGTCGGCTGTTGACAAACCCATTCTCTTCTGGTAGCTTCTTCCATAGGCAACGGAGGGTTTAGATGGTCACGGCAACAAAAACCAAGAAACAGCAGGAGGTTGACCTTCTGCTCGAAACGGCCCATAGCATTGAAACCCTGTCTCAGGACAAGGCTTTCGAGGCAGTGGAGTCCATCCTGGAAGAGGCTGGCTTGAACGATTTCCGCCTTGGGGGTGTGCTCCAGGTAATCAACACGCATGGGTGGTATGAGCCATACAATTCGTTCAAGGCGTTGCTCAAGGAGCGTTTTAACCTTGAGTATCGTAAAGCGATGTATCTCATTAATATCTATAGCGTTTTGGTCGAGGCTCAGATCCCCTGGTCCAAGGTGTCCCACCTGGGGTGGACCAAGCTTAAGGAACTGGTCAAGGTTCTGACTCCGGAGAACGTGGATTACTGGGTGGAGGAAGCCGCCAACTGTACGGTACTGCAACTGATCGAGAAGATCAGGCAGGCTAAGGGGGTGGCATCAAGTGGTAAGGGTGATTCCTCCGACATAACGACCATTACCTTCAAGGTCCATCCGGACCAGAAGGAAGTGATTCGCACGGCACTTGACAAAGCCAAGGAAGAACTGAACACCGAAGTCGATACGGTTGCCCTGGAAAACATCTGCGTTGCGTACATGGGTGGTACGGTGACGATGCAGGTTGTCCAGAAGGAATCGGAACCGGTGGTTGTGGGTGGGGACCTTCCGCTGAACGAGTTGTTCTCCAAGGTGGGGTACGAAAAGGTCCTTGAGGCATGGGAACAGGCATTCCCGGATATGGATCTGACACTGACGGTAAGCTAAAATGGTTTATTAAACAGTAACTTACTATATAAAATTGTGAAAATATATAGCATTACCTACCCGGATGGGTAAAACACCAAACTCCATCGTGTGTTGTGTGGCATACGTTTGGGGGGCTGAAAAGCCCCCTTTCTTTTTGAGCCCACATTTGACAAACGCATAGGATTGTGGCAGTATGCTCTTGTGGTTGGTAAGGAGTGGGTCATGAAAAGCTACGACATCAACGGGCATCTGGTGGTTTGCGACAACCATGGTTACCGGACCCGGTTCTACTCTCCCACGCTCGGCTACATCGGTAGCTACTTCAAGGCTACCAAGTCGGTGGGGTACAGCAACGGCGGGACCTACTGGTTTGTTGCGGCTAGTGGACCGAAGACGGCTGCGAAGATCTGTCTGGCAAAGGCTCTTGAGCCTAAGGAGTGAGTCATGGGTTGGGACGGCATCATCGGTAAATCCAAGAAGGAATTGGTGGCTACGCTCAAGGGGCGGGCAGTCAAGTCCAAGCTGGTCGGCAACTGCCTTTGGTGTGTGGCCGAGTCCTTTGGCGAGCCCTACATCGGGCTCTATCTGATCCGAAAGGAGGGTAAGACCTACTACTACAAGGCTTTGACGGAGTGGGAGGGTCCGCTTTACTACTCCTGCCCCCTGAGCTTCCTGGCTGAGGTCCCGTTTCCAGAGAAGAGTCCTTACGCCAAGAAGTGGAGGGAGAAGGTCAAGGCATGGCACCTTGGCAAGGAACTGAAGAAGCTGGCAAAGGAAATTTGACAAACTCCCCACCTTGAGGTAGTATGTCCTTGGTGGGTTGAGAAAGGAGTGTGAGATGGAAAGCTTCTGGTTCGCTGCGTTCTTCCTGGTTGCCACCATCACGCTGTTCGGTGGCTCGATTGCCCTGGTCTTTGCGGCTGCGGAGAGTGCGTGATGTTCGGTCTCTTTTGTGTTTCTCCCCGGTACTGCTCTTCCACGGATGCCCTGATCGGTACTAGCTATAAGCTTCTGGCTGGGTCCAGTTTCCCCACGGAGTTGTTCTTTCTGAAGTGGGCGAAGGAGGGTGAGGACCCGGAGTACTGGGAGTGGGCTGCGGAGGATGGTGTGGCTCTGATGGTTCTTGAGACCACTAGCCTGAACCCGGTGTGGCCCGATTACCTCAAGCCTCTGGACAAGAAGCTGGCAGAGATTGGGAACGAGGATATTCCTTTTTGATTTGACAAACTGGTTAGGGGTTAGGTACAGTACGAATTACACCAGAGGATGGACACCATGTACCCACCCCTTACTCCATACGAAAAGCAGACGATTGACCATATTCGATCTAAGTCCGAGATTCTTGATTCGTTGCCGGATGCTGAGCTAGCCAATCTCTACCATCATTGGTCAGAGATCACGTATTCAGCGGGCTGGATGGTGGACAGTACTGAAGGGCTCATTTCTTTTGTCAAGTGGGCAACCACCCCTCCATACCTTTGGAAAGGTTCGTAGGTTGTTGGATACTCTGCCCATGTACAAGCAAATCCTGAAAGCCAATTCTTGCCACGATCCCCAGACCGGGCAGTTTTGTTCCTTTCAGGATGCTCGGGTGGAACTTTCTGTCCTGCACACCAAGAGCAAGGATGAGGTTTTACCTGCCTATCAGAGGCTGGCCCCTGTCTACATTGCCGAAGCTAAGCGTAAGAACCTTGGCAACTGGGCAGATGAATTGCAGAAGAGGCTTGACCTTGTTTCCTCTTCGGATGAGACGATTAGGAACAAGGCTACGGGGGAATTGGGTAACCTGTTGTATGGCGCAGATAAGGTCCTATCCTTTGGGCTATCCGGAAATGACCTTCGCTAAAATCCTCAAGGCTAATTCTTGCCACGATCCTAAAGATGGCAAGTTTTGCTCTGGAAAAGCTTCGTTCAAATCGTTAGG
>Ga0208980_10000760_pt1 | contig 18763 bp, 12 predicted proteins | sample WetSurMetagenome_3_FD_187993 | JGI IMG/M metagenome (GOLD analysis project Ga0208980, IMG submission 187993) | Wetland microbial communities from Twitchell Island in the Sacramento Delta, sample from surface sediment Aug2011 Site A1 Bulk (version 2) | ecosystem: Environmental > Aquatic > Marine... | reverse complement strand
GCCATGGTTTAATCCTCCATCCTATCATTAGTTAATGTTTATACGTCAATTACAGGTGTCTCTTCAGCATCCTCATCAGCTTCTGGAGGAACCACTGGTATTTGTTCCACTTCTTCTACTAACTGAGGCAACAGAGATTTATCAATTTCAATTTGTTCAAGTGCTTCTTTGGAGAGGGTAATAGTTAGATATCGTAAAATCGTTTCATCTAACTGATAATATCTTTCAAGTTTTGGAATGACATCTGGCAGGGAATTAAATCTGAAAATGGCATAATAACCGATTTTGCTTTTCTTTACCTGGTAAGCAAGTCTTTTTCTTCCCCAATCTTCTACTTCCAGTATTTCACCACCGTTAGTGGTAATATTCTCTTTGACTCTTCCTATGAGATTTTTTATGGCTTCATCATCAAGTGCGGCATTTATAAGAATTGCACTTTCGTAAACACGATTACTCATTTATAAAACTACCTCCCTATGGACTTAAGGCCTCCAGCAATAAAATTGCAGGAAGCAGGGTTGTTAAATAATATACTTTGGACAATAAATTTATTTAATTAATCGGACAAAAACAAGTAAAAAATACCAGCATTTGCTCTAGTTCTAGTTAAGGTGTCAAAAATGCCTGGATGCTACCTGAAAGTATATAATGTTTTTTTCAAAAATGGCTATGTTATGCGAACTGGATATCCATTAACAGCTTATACTAGAAAAATACAGCTCGATTTCGAACTTATTAACCTCAATTTTTAAATTTCTCTCAATGGGACTCCTATCGATTTGCAATCTGTTGATTTGATATTCTTAATATTTGACTAAGCCAATAGCAAAATCGAATCGGCAATATTTGGCTATATCCGAATGGAAGAATAAAGATCCTAGACGAGAATTAAATGCTTGGATTAAAATTATTTTGGTTTTCAGATTTTATAAAGACGCTATTTGCTTCGAGCATTTTTTTACTGCCACCAACAATAAACTCTTCAATCAGCTGGGCACCTTTTATAAAGGTGTTTTGATATTCACCTAATTCGTTTTTTGAAAATTCGGATAATACGTATTCTGACAAAGTTACATCTGAAGGATTAGTACCAATACCAATTTTGATTCTTGGGAACTGATCTGTTTCTAAATGAAAGATAATTGAACTTAATCCGTTATGCCCTCCATCACTGCCTGATAAACGCACTCGTAAAACATAAGTTTTTAAATTCGTATCATCACTGACAACAAGGAAATCTTCTATTGCAGGACTATATCTATCAAATACCTGTCTTGCTGCTATACCACTATTATTAACGTATGTTGAGGGTTTTATAAGGACATAATCCTGATCTGCGATTTTTCCTTGGGCTTTAAAATAATCACCCATTGCTTCCTTAAAGCTCAGAGATTTTTTTTGTGCATAAAAATCTAACAATAAAAAACCGGCATTATGCCTAGTATTCCCATACCTAATGCCGGGATTTCCAATTCCAAATATAACTCGCAATGCAAGTTGGAGTTTATTTTTCTTCTTCTTTTTCTTCCTGTTTACCTTTTGAGATTACTTCAGGCTCAGCAGTCTCTTCACCCACAGCTTCTGCTACCGGAGCGACCTCTTCCTTAATCTTAGCGTGAGTTACCTGCACTATCAGCGAATCTTGAGGATCGGTAAATTCAATATTGTCATACTTTAAATCACTAATGTGAATTGAATCATTCAAGTTTAAACCCGATATATCCACAATTATATGCTCGGGAATATTTCGCGGTAAACATTCAACTTCAACCTTATGCATTACGTGCTGAATTACTCCACCCTCCTTCACTCCAGCTGGAGAGCCTACCAGTTGAACCGGTATTTCAAGCTTTATCTTTTCACCCTTTGTAAGCCCAAGAAGATCGAAATGAATTACCTTGTCGGTTACTGGATGAAATTGAACATCTTTAATAATGCATTCATACTCATCATGTCCTTCCAACTCAAGTGAAATCAAATGAGTTTTAGAAGTGAATACAAAAGGATTGATAGCTGTGTCAGCAACAGCTATATGAATCAGCTGGTTATTTTTTGAATAAAAAACTCCAGGTATAATTCCCTCGTTTCTGATTCTTCTTGTTTCAGATTTATTAAAATTTTTTCTTTCAGACGCTTTTAACTTTTTTGTTTCCATTTTGGCTAGAACTCCTGTTAACCTTTATCAATATGAAATAATGAACTAATAGATTCGTTATTGAATGCTCTACGAATCGCTTCTGCAAATAATTCTGAAGAAGTTATTACTTGTATTTTCTTTTCGTGATCGATTCCTTCAGTATTAATTGTATCAGAAATATATAACTTTGTAACTTTTGAACTACTTATTCTTTCTAATGCTTTACCAGATAGAACCGGATGTGTAATGGCTCCATATATATTCTGAGCACCTTTTTCTTTCAGTGCATCAATAGCTCCTACAAATGTACCGGCAGTATCAATAAGATCGTCAACAATTAAAATATCTTTACCCTCAACATCACCAATAATATTCATTACTTCCGTAAGATTTTGTTTTGGTCTTCTTTTATCTATAACAACCAAACCACAATCAAGCATTTTAGCATACGCTCTTGCAATCTTGATGCCTCCAACATCGGGTGAGACAACAACGAGATTCTTTTTGTGCATCTCAATTTTATCTCTGAATACTGACGATCCATAAAGATGATCGAACGGAATATCAAAGTATCCTTGAATTTGTGCAGCGTGTAAATCCATTGTTACTATTCGATCTGCACCTGCACCAGTAAGAAGATTAGCCATCAGTTTTGCTGTGATGGCAACTCTTGGCTGATCTTTTCTATCTTGTCTTGCATATCCAAAATATGGAATGACTGCAGTAATCGTTTTAGCTGAAGCACGCTTTGCCGCATCAATCATTATCAGTAGTTCCATCCAATTTTCAGCCGGAGGATTTGTGGATTGAATAATGAAAACATCTAATCCACGAATATTCTCACCATACTTAACCCATATCTCACCATCACTGAATCTTTTTAATTCAACCATTCCCAACGGTTTGCCAATCCTGGAAGCGATTTTTTTTGCAAGAGGGATGTTAGAACCACCGGCAAAAACCATATAATCGTTCGTCGCCATAAAAACTTGGATTTTCTTTAAAAAAATAGAGGTCAAATATATGTAAAGCCTCCAGTTAAGTCAACCAAATACTGGTGACCATGATAGTAATTTATGAGGTTGAAAGGCTCAACTTTTTCTTTTTTTCAACAAAAAGAAGATTACGAGCAGCAGTACTGACCCGGATAAAAAGTATATCCAAACGGGGGTTTCTTTTAGCTTATATGGCTGAAAAGTTACAGAAATTGATTTTCCTCCACCAATTTCTGAAAGATTATAATGCCAGGTGAGGGATCTTCCCGAGACTTGATGCGCATTATGACTTAAAATATCCCCGGGAATTGTATACTTATACGTAACTGCAAAACTACTTGCATCCATTCCAAAACCAGTTGCTATGGGAGGGATGAATTGGCTGAAAACTATTTGTCCACCAATTTTCTCAACAAAAGAAAATTTGTATTCAGAAAACACTTTTACTCTATTCAAAGAATCAATATGAGTAAAAGAGATATCTATAACTGCGTGAGTTGTAAAATCGGTCGTATCCTGATAAACATTTACATTTTCAACGTTGCTATAAACTGATTGAAATTCTGATTTGATCGAATCAGAATTAAAGATACCTAAGTTATCAACTACTTTTTCACTCTCCTCATTCTCAAATTTCATCCAATAATCAATTTGCATTTTGCCGGAGCCATCGGGGTAAAGAGTTACCTCCTGATAATAATTTAAACAACTGCTGGTTGAAATTATGACTAATAATAGCATCAGATAAAAAATAAGTTTGTTACTGTTTAAATAAGAGATTTTAGTAATATTCATAAAGGTTTGAATCCACTTTTTAGATTGTTAATCAAATTTAGAGAAAATAAATTAAATTCGCTTAACCGAATAAATCTCATTTGAAATAAGCAAGGTTAAATTATGCCTACGTACGACTATAAATGTTCTAACTGCAATCATACATTTGAATATTTTCAACCTATGAGTGCTACTCCATTAACCGAATGCCCTGAATGTAAAGGCAATTTGAAAAGAATAATCGGTACTGGTTCCGGACCAATTTTTAAGGGAACTGGTTTCTACCAAACAGACTACAAAGGCAAATCACAGAATAGTAAGAAAAGTAATGAACCCGAAAGCAAGGCTATAAGCACTGAAAAGAAGACAGACAAGGATGATAAAAAATAAAACTTGATTCTACCAGGAATGATTTGAAATAAACTGGAAGATTGCTTTCTACATTACTACTAAAAATCTGCACCAAGGGAGAAATAAAATTTAGGACTGGAAAAGCCTTCTATATTATAAGCCCAGGCAACATCGAATCGCAGAAGGAAGTAAAGGAAATAAACTCTGGCACCTACTCCGGTTCCTACCAGTAAATCATCAGTAATAAAGTCCCCATTAGAGTTTCTGGTAAATAAACTTACTTTACTGTTATCGTACCATGTAGCACCGGCGTCAACAAATGCCACACCGATTATGTTATTGAAGAGTAACGGTAATCCTCCAGTAAGAAGATACCTAATAAGTGGAAATCTCAATTCCATATTTGCCAGGACATACCTTGTTCCAATACGCTCAGAGTAATCATAACCTCGCAAAGGAAGCACTGCGGTAAGAAATGCAAAATCTGATGCAGACTCAATGGGAATTTCAGTAGTAGCAAATGTTCGGTTAATCCAGTTTTCGGTACCTCCAATGAAAAATCTCTGCGGATTTTCACCACCAGAGTAACCGCCTGATATTCTCAAAGCAAGAGAATGATCATAGAAAAACCTTAGATAAGTTCTCATGTCACCAATAACAGAATAAAAACTTTTTTTTGGATCGGTGACTCCAAGATTTCCGAAGACATCAAAACGATATCTGGTCCCTTGAATGGGTGCAGTATAACCCCACAAAACATTATCATGAACAAAGCTGACTTGAGGAACTGTAAAGGTTACATTTTCTGTTGGCTCAACAATATTATCGAGATTTTCACCAGTCACATTCAAGATACTCGCACCAAAATCAAATCTATAAAATCTGTTTAGCGGAAAGCTTGCAGACCCCGAGACTCCAAAATTTCTGTAACGGAATAAATTTGAAGTGTAGAATCCTCTTGGATCATATCTTAGAAGTCGCACAAACCTTGCGGTATGAAATCCTTCAATGCCCCAATTAATTCTATTTGCGAGATAGTAGTAAGCCAATCCATAATCACTGTTCTTTAAATCAATTTGCAGCCCTGTCACTCCTATCAAGCGGTGATTTCCAAGCACATCGCTGAAAGAGATAACTGTTGTTCCAATTAATCCGTACAAAGTGCTGTAAGCAGCATTCGCATAGATAAGATCAGGAGCAAAATTAATTCTGTATTGATTTACTTTAAATTTTCCTTCTTCATCAAGATTATCTATAGAACTAAATGAGCCGTTTTCATCTTCGTCATTTTCTGGAACAACTTGTTCCGTACCGAAAACGTAATTACCAAAATCAACCGTAACAGAATCCCCGTATTTCTTAGTTGAGTCAACAAAGCTCCCGCTGAAAAACATTGATGGATTAAAGTCTGAAGAATCGGTCACTATTTCATTTTCCAATGAATCTTTATTTACTTTCTTATTAAGACCGAGAGGTGGTGCATCCAGATCCAGCATTCCCTGTCTGAATTTTGTTACCGGCAGTTCCTCAACATCAAGTTCGGAATCAAAAGGATTGTTCAACAAAAATATATTGAATGAAGATTTATATAGTGAAGAGAATGCCAGCTTCTTACCGTCAATTGAAGCAGAAAGTTGATATAAACCTGATTGCGAATTAGTCACAGGTTCAGGTTTAATATCCTTGATATCATTTACAAAATTATCGGTAGGAGAAAAGACAAGCTTTTTTCTAAATATGTTATTAATACCATTAACATCAGAGATAAATAAAATCTGACTTCCATCAGAACTAACAATGGGATTAATCTCATTGCTAGTAGGCATATCAGTTATCCTTTTTATCTGATTGGTTTCTAATTCGAGCGCATAAATTTCAGTCTGTGAATAATCGTGTTTGTAAATTTTAAATCCGCTTGGGACATCGTCGATCTTTTTATAACTATTTCTATCTGAGGAAAAATATATCGTTTTACCATCATAAGACCAGTTGGGATCTTTATCAGTGAAAATATCGTCCGTTAAATTTTTAATTTCCTTCGTCTCTAAATTGTAAGTGTAAACGTCTGTTTGTCTAGGAGTTTGACCAACAAAGGCAAGGTATTTTCCATCCCAGGACCAGGAAACACTCTGAACACCATCCATCTTAATCGGTAGTGTGATATAATCTTCTTCCTCTACATCAAATATGTAAACAACATCATAACCATGACTCAATGCAGCGACTGCAATCTTCGAACCATCAGGTGACCACGTTAGACCGGGAGTGAGAATATTCAGCTCTTCAAAATTTGGAGATCTGTTTCCTTCTGCTAATCTCGTTATAATCTCACCTGTGTTCGCATCCATTATATAAAGGCTAAAAAAGAAATCACGGTTTGTTATAAAAGCGATTTTATCACCCTGTGGTGAGATTGCGGGACTGGTATTATAAAATCCTTCATCACCATCAGGATCTGTTAATCGTTTTGCAAACTCATCGGGATCCTGTGTTATTGCAACATCAGGCCAATAGACACGTTTAATATCCTTTTTCCATCTTTCATTAAACTCTTTAATATTTAAACCGATGGTTTGCTTGAATGCAGCATCTACATTTCCTAAACTTCGTAGAGCATTAATTAATTCGCTGATTTTTTCTTTGCCGTATCTTCTCGCTATGTAATAAAAGACAGCTTGACCACCACGATAGGCAAAGTACCCTGACAAAGTTTGAACATCAGGCAGATATTCGTTTATTGCAGCATCTCTGATAAACATATCTGTATCTTCATCCCACCCAAGCGCCTGATACTCAGCCATACCTTCGCTGAACCAAATTGGTATTTGAACAGTAATATTATTGGCTATTATGTTCTGTAAAGATCCGCCGTAAAACATATCATTCATTACTGCGTGAACCAGCTCGTGGTGAATAAGATGCCGATATTGTTTGTATGAGCCATGATACTGAACCACAACTCTGTTTTTGAACAACTCTGTAAAACCCTCAATGCCTTCACTTAAATAAGAATCAGTAACATTTGTCTCCTGGAAATCATTCTGAGAGTTATAGATAATTAATGTGACCCGGTTATTAATAGAATAATTAAAGCTTTCCTGAATCTTCAGCAAAGCATCTTCAGCAGCGTGTGCGGTAAATTCAGCAAGTGTTTCACCATTATTATTAAAATAAATATCAAAATGTTTTGTCTGGATGTAATACCAGTCAAAATATTTATACTGCACTTTGTTTTTGCCAAATTGTGCAAATAAACTTATCTGCACGATAAAGATCAGAGCAAGTATTTTAATAATCGATTTTATCATCAATGTGTTTCGTTATTGCTGGTAATAAAGTCCAATTCAAGGTTATCTATATCCACACGAACAAGTTTTACGGTGATTTTATCTCCCAGCCTAAATTGTTTTTTTGTACGCTTACCAATTAATGAATATTTCTTCTCATCCAAAACATAAAAATCTCCCTCCAAATCTCTGGCACGAATCAGACCTTCAGCTAAAATATCTGTTAATTCAACAAAAATGCCATAATTTACAACTCCTGAAATAACTGCGTGAAATTCTTCACCTAATTTATTTTGTAAAAATTGAATTTTTTTCAACTTCACAGAACGACGTTCAGCTTCCATAGCTGTTCGTTCTGTCGCTGATATATGCTCGCAAATTTTTGTTAATTGATCAAGCGAATAATTCTTCCCGGATTTTGAGACCAGAGTCTTGTCCAATACTCTATGAACCAACAAATCAGCATAACGTCTTATGGGCGAGGTAAAGTGAGTATAATTCTTAAAACCTAATCCGTAATGTCCAATGTTTTTTGTTGAATAGATGGCTTTTGCCATAGACCGAACGGCAAGTTCACTAATTACGCCTTCTTCTTCAGTTCCCTTGACCTGTCTCATTAGCTGATTGAACTGGTTTGCCGCTTTGCCATCCTTTGGATTAAATGAATATCCAAGTGATTTCACAAACCGGGTGAACTCTGTAATTTTTTCCTCATCTGGATAATCATGGATTCTATAAACAAAAGGAACATTTCCCCGAGCAAAAATTCTTTCAGCAATCGTTTTATTAGCCAGCAGCATAAACTCTTCCACCAGCATATTACTTTCTTTCATTTCTTTTTTAAGGATGTTGGATGGATAACCATTTTCATCCAGTTGAAACTCTACTTCAGGTGTAAAAAATTCAAAGCTGCCTGTTTTCATTCTCTTAGTTCTTAAGTGTTTTGCAAGCTCGTTCAGTAAAATAATTTCATTTGAAAAATCACCTTCACCAGATTCAATAATTTTTTGAGCTTCTTCATAAGTAAAACGTCGTTTGCTATTTATTATTGTTTTAGCGATTTGATGATTAACCAGATTCCCTTTCTCTGTCATCTCAAAAACAACTGAAAATGTAAGTCTGTCTTCGTCAGGGACAAGTGAACATACATTGTTTGATAGTTTTTCAGGCAGCATTGGAATTGCTTTACCGACCAGGTAAACACTGTTCCCTCTTACTGATGCTTCTTTATCAATTGAAGTCCCAGCCTTAACATAATGGCTGACATCAGCAATATGCACGCCAACTTTATAATTTCCATTTTCAAGCTTTTCAATCGATAGTGCATCATCAAAATCTTTTGCATCTACCGGATCAATCGTAAAGACATTTTTGCTTCTAAAATCCAATCGATTATTGCTTTCTACTTCGCTTATTTCCAGATTTATTTTTTCAGCTTCTAGAAGAGTTTTTTTATCAAACAAAACAGGAATGCCAAATCCGCGAGCTATTGATGTTACTTCTGTGTGCAAAGTGCCTTCTTTTCCTATCACCTCAATTATTTCTCCTACTGGATTCTGCATTCGGTCTTCCCAGGATATTTTTCCAACAGCAACTTTATCACCTGTTTTGGATTCCTTCAGATTTTTTCCATCCACATAAATATCCCTGTGAATTTTAGGATCATCGGGTGTAACAAAATAAAATGATTTAGATTTTTTCAACTGACCGACAATTTCTTTTCTTTTTCTATCAATCACTTTGGTTATTTGACCCTCAAGATTTTTTCCTTTTTGTTTTGCAAACAGAACCACTTCTACTTTATCTCCATCAAAGGCACTGTTGATGTTTCGTGCGGCTATAAAAATATCACCCGTTTTTGAATTTTTGGGAGTGACGAATCCGTATCCGCCATCATTCAAATTGAAGTAACCTATCAGCACATTTGATTCAGGCATTGAGTAGAGCTTATATCTTTTTCCATTTCTCGAAAGAAATTGTTCAGCTTCAAGCTGGTGCAAATTATTTTTAAGCAGATGGTAACTTTGTTCATCCTTTATTTTTAACCGTTTAGCTATTTCTTTTGATTTAAAAGAACTAGCTGGATTTGCTTTGAAGAAAGATTTAATTTGATTTCTCATTAAAACACAAAACTATATTTTAAACCAAGTTCATTTATCATTTCACTGTATGTTGACGACTGATATGGAGGTTCTTTTCTATCAAACCTGATTATAAGATTTGGAAAATATAATGGATGTTCAATCTTTACGTTGGCTCGACTGAAGTCCTGGAATACCTGGGAAGTTCCGCCAATTTCATACCTGAAATCTGCGACTTTGCCTATCAAGCTGAATTTTGTTTCGGTACCAACTTGCTGAACGTTTACGCTTCTAACAACATCTCCAAGTTTTTCATTAAGAACATTACCAACGATAGAACCTGCCAGTGATGCAGCGGTTGAAGCAGCAAAATTTGATTCCTGTAGTGATGCATCTTCCGGGAATTTATTTACAATGATAAAGAACATAGCATCGGAAGCATTTTTAGTTGCATCAAGTTCAAATTGATTGGCGTTTCTTCTGCTTTTATAAACAGAGACGTTTTTTTCATCCTGTAAAAAATTAGTCGTAATATTTTTAGCAGGACCTTCAACTTTGATAATAATCTGAACATCCCACTCATTTGTACCTGTGCTGACAGTATCCGGAGTGTAAAAACTTTCATAAGTAGCTGTTACATTAACATATGGATTATCAAGTTCATCGAGAAATTTTAGATTTCCTTCTGCGCGAAAAGTTTTTATGAAATCTAATTTTGAACCATCCAGCAACACTAATTCTCCTCTTGTAATAGGTATGTCATTCACTACTGAATATTCAAAATTTCCGCCAAGATATGCTGTGAGATTTTGTTTAAACTCTCTTGAAAGCACGAAGACAACCTTCGCTTCATCTTCAACTTCAATTTTCAAATCAAGATCAAAAGGAGTTGCTGTTTCCATTTCCATCTCTTCCTTCTTAATTACTGCAACCCGAATCAGACTATCGATCTCTTTCTTCGACATATCTTCATTTACGGATGATTTAAAAATGTACACAAACTTATCACTTTCATTTGAGAATGCTGACTGTGTTGGAGAATATGTGATGCTGGCATCTCTCGCAAGTATTAAATCCGCATTTAAATAGCTTCGATCTTCTGAAGAAGTGAACAGTATGTCATTGCGTGTTCTGACCGTTATATCTCCAAAGAGTGCCGGGTCAATTGATCGTGAACGTGCATCTAATATTTTTAAGGAGCCGGATGCATTCACGTTAATGCTTTCGATTTCAAAATTCCGGAAGACGAATTCACCACTAGCTGTTAATGTCCCGCCATTCTTTATGTTCGGTTCGTTCTTCAGATTTAAGCTGGAAAGTATCATCCTGCTATTTTCAAATTTAATTTTAGCATCAAGCAGGTATGTTAGATTGTTTGCTGCCATAACTAGTGATGAATTACTAATCGTAAGTTCACCGCTATTTACCAAGTTGTCATATGGTCCGCTAAAATTAATATTTCCATTTAATTGTCCGTTGAGATTTTTTATTCCCGGTATAAAACCCGAAGCAAAGCGAAGATCAAAATTATCTGCGACTAATGTCATATCTACTGATTTACCGGGTGGTAATCTCTCTTCTGAATAAAATGCAAGATCGATGGGCAACGTACCTTTGACTCCAAAACTGTTTCTTGATTGAGCATTTTTAGTTTCAAGAAAACTAAGGTCAACATTTAGTGTTTTTTCTGAATATTGAATTTCACTTTCAATTGAACCCAGATATAAATTCCGCATTTTAATGGAATCAACAGAATAAGTGAGGTTCATTACAGGATTTTTGGCAGTCCCTGTCATAACAAAATCAAGATTAAGTTCACCATCAATTGATTTCTCCGGGGGAAGACCAAGCAGGTTAGCGTTCAAATCATTTAATTTAAAGTTATTGAGCTTCAAAGTCAGATCTTCATTACCTGTAAAAGACAACTGACCACCGAGATCAATACCTCCACCATTATGGACTAAAGAAAATGAATCAAAATTGATATTATCATTCGAATAACTGAATTTAATATCACCTGAATTAAGCAGATCGAATTCATAAAATTTAAAAAATAACTTATCAAATACGACATCAACAAAGCCATCATTAATAAAGAGTGAGCCTTCTAAATCCAATTTTGTATCTGTTTCATATACGGCGCTTAAATCTATTTGTGCTTCATTCCCACCAAAATTAAAATCAAAATTAAGATCCGTAATCTCGCTTCCCACAAAAATTCTTCTGGCTTTCACATTCATATCTGCTAGAAATCCTTCGAATGAATCAGTCAGTGAACTGTTATTCATCCTCATCGAAAAATCAAAATCTGACAGGTAATAAAGTTCGAGACCATCCCAGTATTTCATCTGGTTAATTTCAGTATCAAGGAATAAAATAGTAGTATCGCCTGCGGCAAATAGAGTTCCCGTAATTTCTCCGTCCACTTCAATTTCAGCATTGCCCAAGAAAAGTGAAATCAGTTCAAAAGATTTGAGCTCCAGCAGATATTGAATGTTTAAGTGCCTGCTAGTTGGAAATGTTTCATTGCTCTGTGCCACATTAGTTGTCGTTTTCAAATCTGGTCTAGTAAAATCCGGAGGTTGTATCTGTTCAATCTTTTTTTGGATGGATGATGAAAGCAAACTTGCTTCATCCGCTATTACATCAATTACTTCCAGCAAAGTGAAATCGCCTGTTATCGTAAGATCTGCAAGATCAGAAATAATATTAATAACACGATTTTCATCACCGCTTCTTATATCTGCTATCAAAGTAGTGCTGTCAATTTGAATCTCATTCAACCGTGAACTATCAATTTCAAGAACTGCAAACAAGTTTAATTTATCCATGTCGAAGTTCTCCCCATCTCCTTTGAGAGATATATTCAACTCTGAACTGACTCCGCTTTCCTTTACGAAGTCATCAATATTAAACCCACTAAGTGCAACATCGAAATTATACTTTGTTGCAGCTGAATCTGTAAAATCAAAATCTGTATTTAACCTGCCTTGTGTCTGAAGAGATGTGAAAACCACATCAGTGTTAATAATTCCGTTTGAACCTTTTGCATCAATACTAAAACCGCTAAAAAATATTCCTTCAATTGTTGATTCACCAGCATTTAACTGGATTGATGTTTCAAGCGACTCAGGTGAGAATCCAATACCTTTTAAGTTTCCATCCAAATTAAGATTTGTGTTTAATCCCACGATTGGCATCAGGTTAAGATTTGTTGTGGTGATTTGATAATCGTATACAATATCTTCTCCAGTTAAATCCATCTTAACCAATCCGCTGACTTTTCCTTTATCCGTCTGTAAAAGCATATTCGATGCAAAATTCAACGGCTGACCTTCGTAAGCCAGAGAATCAAATTCCAACACACCATACTCTTTGTAAGTTGGTATTTCAAGACTTGGCAGCAATGCAGTCACATCATCCTGATTGATGAATGAATTTCTAAAATTCACGTGTATATTCATTTCACCGCCGTCAAGAATGTTTTGCAGATATCCTGTTGCATTCAAATTACTGTTTGCAAGATTAACTTCAAGATTTTTTAGTTCGAGCTCATTTAAAGTACCTTCAGCACTTAGATGAGTTTCGACAGTGCCTTTTAAAATATCTGTGCCGCTGATAAAATTGGTAAGGTCGTCAAAATCCAGATTCATTGCGTTAAGTTCAATTTTAAAAGGAGATTTTTCAAGACTGATACCATTCTCGCTGAAAAGGTAGAATTCTGATACAGCAGCATTAAGAGAAATAAAAGATCTCTCGGTGATAATATTCAGATCTGTTATTCCTGCCAGATCCTCCAAAAGCACAAAGTTGCCTGAGAGATTTAAAAGTTTAAATCCAGTTAGATTTGGTTTAACATTGAATTCCGAAATGGTGAGCTGATACTCATTTGCAGCAATATTCACATCAGCAGATAAAGAAAGGTTTAGATTTTCTAACCTGAAGTCATCCATTTCAGGTTGTGGATAATACGCTGTGCTATTTTTGTTAGCGATAGTTTGATGCTTAAAATTAATATTCTTTAGAGAAAGATCTGCTACATCAATCCTCCAGCTGAATGGTTCACCTGTTGCTAATGTATCTGGAATCTCTTCTTCCGCAGATGGACTAGTTATTCTAGAAATATTTAACTCTCCGTTTTCATCTTTTAGCAGTGAGATGTTTGCATTTTCTATTTCAAGCTTACGGACATAAATAGTTTTTAAAAATATTCTTAAGGGGCTTATTTTCAATTCAATTTTTTCAGCCAATAGAAGAGTATCTTTATCAAGTGTATAAGAAGTGTTTGATAGGATTAAAGAAGTGAAAATAGTTCCATCAAGCTTCTCAATAGCCAGCTTTCCATTTGTTGAAGAATTAACCTGCTCAACTACAAAATCTTTTAACCAGTTCCGGAATGAGGAAGTCTGTGTGTAACCAAAAGCGATAAGTAAAATAACAATCAGAGCAACACATGTTCCAACGAAATAATTTATTATTCTCCGGAAAAGTGGTCGTTTAATTTTTGGTTTTTTTCGGAAAAGCATTTCGCTTCCAGTTATTTAGAATATCTCTGAACAATCAAATCAATTATTTTTGAAGTTGATTGATCATTCACAAATTCAATATTCATAACTTTACCGCCGTTCTTCTCAACTATTTCCCGGCCAACAATTTTTTCAACTGCCCAGTCGGCACCTTTTACCAGAATGTCAGGAATGATTTCAGAAATTAATTTTTCCGGTGTATCCTCATCGAATAAAACAACGTAATCGACCGGTTTAAGATTAGTGAGAACAAAAGCTCTTTCTTCCTGTTTGAGTATTGGTCTTTTGTTTCCTTTGATTCTTATAACTGAATCATCAGAATTTAAACCGACTATCAAAACATCACCAAGTGCTTTTGCTTTGGAAAGATAATCTACGTGTCCGGCATGGATCAGGTCAAAAACGCCATTAGTGAATACGATTTTTTTTCCTTCAGCTTTAAGCTTTGACCGGATTGCTTTCAGTTCTGTAAGTGAAGTAGAGGAACTCATAAATTTTCTTTTACAACTGTTTCAAACAGTATTTCTTTTTCGATTGGAACAATTCCAACTTCACCGCAGACAATACCCGCGGCATAATTTGCAAGGAAACAAGCTTCGTAAATATTTGCACCGGCTGCAAGTCCTATAGTTAAAGTTGAAATTACTGTATCACCAGCACCCGAAACATCGGCTACTTTTCTCGCCTTCGTTGGCATTCGTCGTTCTTTATCTCCATCTTCGAAGACTGCAATACCAGCTTCTCCGAGTGTTAGCAGAACATATTTAGAATTTAACTTTTGAAGAAGATTTCTTCCTGCGGATGAAATGTCTTTATCATCTTTAATCCTGATACCAAGGACGGTTTCAGTTTCTTTCCTGTTCGGTTTGAAAACAGTTACATTTTTATATTCAAAAAAATTGTCAAACTTCGGATCAACTGTGATGAGAATATTTTTTTTATTTGCCAGTGAAATAATTTTTGTAATCAACGATGGAGTTAAAATTCCCTTGTTGTAGTCCTGGAGAATGATGCCATCAAGTTTACTAAGATTAGTTTCAACATAGGATAAAATTTTAGTTTCTATTTTATTATTAATATAAGCCTTACTCTCTTTATCTATTCTTACAACGTGCTGATTGTTAGCTATGACACGAGTCTTTGTGGTAGTTGGTCTTTCGTTGTCAAGAATAATTCCATCGTGCTCCATTTTCTTTTCTTTAATCAAAGAAGAGAAAATATTTCCATAAGTATCATTGCCAATTACTCCAACAGGTACCGGAATTCCGCCGAGAGTAAGAATATTAAATGCAACATTCGCTGCACCGCCGAAACGGAAAAATTCATCTTCAACTTCAAGTACTGGAACCGGAGCTTCTGGTGAAATTCTTTTAACATCACCCCAGAAGTAACCATCAAGCATCATATCACCGATTACTGCTATTCTTTTTCCATCAAAGCCTTTCTTTAGTTCAGTCAGTCGATTATTTGAAATATCTACCATTTCTTACCTGATTTATGCAAAAATTGATAATTAAAATAACTATAAAATGAGAGGTTAGAAAGCCCTGAATATTGCTGATTGTAGGGGCGGCTCGATGAGTCGCCCTTTATTTAAACCTAATAAATAATATTATTTAATAAGAACCATTTTTTTTAGCGAGACAAACTCTCCTGCTTGAAGTTTATAGAAGTAAACTCCGCTGCTTAAAGATGCCGCATTAAACTCAACTTCATATTCTCCGGCAGAAAGTTCTTCGTTGACCAGAGTTGTAATTTCATTTCCTATTACATCATAAACTTTCAGACTCACCATTTGGGATTGCTTCGCTCCGCTCGCAATGACAAATGGCACGGTGAATTTTATTTTAGTGCTTGGATTGAATGGGTTGGGATAGTTTTGTTCTAATATAAAGTTCATTGCAATCGGTAGTTCATCTTCTACTGATACAATCGGGTAACCAAAATTATTTTTATAAAACTCCTGCACATCATCTGAAACAACTCTTACTGCCGTTATTCCACCAAGTGGTGTCGTGCTTCTGTCAATTTCATATCCTATGAGTACTTCTACTTCCTGATCTTTGATTAATTTGAAAGGACCCGCTGAGCCTGTACCACGCACATCACGGTTTTGGTTGCAAATCCATCCAACATCTGTAATCGGATCACCTGAGAAGAAAATGTATGGGTTTACATCATCGCAAGGAACACCACCTCTAACTTCACCGTAGGGAAAGACGCAAGGATCAACAACATTACCTATCCTATCCAGTCCTAAAGTATAATTTCGTGCTTCGACAACATTAAATGGATCACGTAAGTTTGGATCGCCACTAATATAAAATACAGATGTTGCCATATCTAAATTTTTCGCACCAGGGAAAATTGTGATACCAATCGGTCCGAGATAATTTACTGCCGTGTCTAATGGAGTATCAATTCCATTTTCGTAAATATTATTTCCATTTATATCAATGAAAGTAACTCCCGGAATATAAGAATGAGGACCAGTCAACAAATCCATCATAAAAGACGGCACCTGGTTACCATAAAAAGCATCAGGTTCATTACCATAGAAATATGTACCCTGCCGAATTGTATCACAACCATAAACATCATCTGTTGCGTCTCCGACATCAGCATCTGCCCAAATACTGAAATAGACGTCTTTCAAAGTGTCACCTACGATTCCGGTGTTTTTAATTCTGTAACGAACAAATACTACATTACCCGTTGCACTTGTGGAAGCTTCTGCAAATATAGTTTGTCGGATTTCAATTCCCTGAGGCTCTGATCCCCATCTTCTTTGATTTGCAGGGAGACCATCGTTAAATACACACCAATATGTTTCATCCAAAAGTAAATCGGGTTTGTCTTCATCAGGATCCCATTGGTTGTTTCCATTAAGATCAATCGGATTATAAATTCCATCATTATTGCCATCATAAAAATCTGCCCCGAGATCAACTGCATCAATCCAGTCCTGCCAGTTCTGACCAAATGGAATATCAGAAGAGGTAAGTTTGTAGATTCCTGCTTGTGGATCATTCGGATCCATTCCAACTATTCCTGCCTGATAATCCTCAACCAGTGAAGCAGATGCAACTCCATTTGCCCACAGATTACCGTTTGTATATCCACTCAACCAGAAACCTGAAGAAAATAAAAAACCACCTCCTGCAAACTGACCGAGAGAACCGTTTGGCGGCACATTTACATCTGCAATCACACCTCTGTTGTTGAATGGAAGGTAAATATCATTTACTTCGATGTAAGTTGCTGTGCCAACGTTCTGGCTGAAAGTCCTTGAATAGCTAAACAGGAAAATCAGGAAGAACACAAAGAGAATTTCTTTTTTTAAAACTGATATTTTCATTTGTCCCTCCGTTTACATTTAATAAATTTTAATTGATAGAATTATCATCTTATCAACACCATTTTTTTACTTGTAATACAGTCGTTAACTTTCAACTGATAAATGTATACCCCGCTTGCTAATCCTGATGAGTTAAAAGTTACTTCGTACCTGTCTGCTCTCTTAAATTCATTCAGGATTGTTTTTACTTTTTGTCCGAGTATGTCGAATATTTCTATTGTTACTACTCCATCCTGAGGGAGTTCATATCTTATTGTTGTAATTGGATTGAATGGGTTGGGATAATTTTGATAAAGCACATAACTGTTTACAGGATTTGAAGCTGGCGGAGAGGTGTAAATCATCGTTGCAAAGTTGCTTTGATATTCTTCAATCGCACTTTGAACATTTTCTCTTGCAACTGTGATTGAGTTGAGTGGATCGTTTCCTCTTCCAATTACATAAGCAATAATTATTTCCTGCGGTTTATCTTTATCTAATTGAAATGGCCCGGTACTGACTAAATTTCTCGTATCACGATTCTGTGTACTTATCCAGCCAACATTTGTAACCGGATCTCCTGAAAACCAGAGTTTTCGATTGACTTGATTGCAGTTTACTCCACCTCTAACCTGACCATAAGGCCAATTGCAAGGATTAGGAAATTGTCCTATCCTATTTTTTCCTAATAGATAATTCCTCGTTTCTGCGGTATTATCTGGGTCTCTCAGGTTAGGATCGCCTCCAATAATAAAAATATGTGAAGTAATATCGAGGTTTTTTGAATTGGAAAATATTTCACTTCCTAACAACTCACCAAAATTATTAGTCGCAGTATCTGAAGGATTATTTGTACTAACTACAGGTCCCTGTAAAAATGTTGAAAAGAATGCAGGACAATTATCTCCATAGATATAATCAAAGCCTTGGTTATAATAGAATCCTGAATTCAATAGAGTATCACACCCCACTATATTTTCCGTATAATCACCAAGATCCCCATCTTCCCAGATTCCAAAGTAAACTGAATCCAATACTTCAGCTACTGATCCTGTGTTATGTATTGAATATCTTATGAAGATTACATTTCCAAGCTCAGAATTATCAGTTGCGAAAATAGTTTGTCTTACTTCTATTCCTTGCGGATCCACTGTGTTCCATCTTCTTTGATTTTTTGGAAGTCCATCATTGTAAACACACCAGGCAATCTCATCACCAATTAATGGAGGCATATCTTCATTCAAATCCCAGGTACCGTTCCAGTTCTTATCAACA
>Ga0208980_10000759_pt1 | contig 18766 bp, 23 predicted proteins | sample WetSurMetagenome_3_FD_187993 | JGI IMG/M metagenome (GOLD analysis project Ga0208980, IMG submission 187993) | Wetland microbial communities from Twitchell Island in the Sacramento Delta, sample from surface sediment Aug2011 Site A1 Bulk (version 2) | ecosystem: Environmental > Aquatic > Marine... | reverse complement strand
GAGCCGCAGAGGCCGATCGTCTGGCCCTTCTTGACCGTCTCGCCCCGTTTGACGCGGAGCTCCGACATATGGCCGTAGGAGCTGAAGACGCCCAGGCCGTGGTCGATGATGACGGTCTTGCCGCCCATGTAGAGGTCGCTGGCCATGACCACCTGCCCGGCGTTGGCGGCCCGAATGGGCTGGCCGAAGGGGACGCGCAGGTCGAGGCCCGTATGGAGCGAGGCCAGGACGTTGTTGTTGAGCCGGCGCTGCCCGAAGTTCGACCACGAGGGCGCGTCGTTCGGGACCGCGAACGGCCCGTCGCCCAGCCATTCGGGCGTGACGACGCTCACCGCCAGGGCGACCAGCTCGGCCTCCCGCTTGATCCTGGCCTGGACGGATACGGGCGGCGTGACATAGTCCGGGTCGAGCGTGAGCTTGGTCGAGGGGAACTTCCTCTCGACGACGAGGAGGTCCTTACGGACGGTCTCGACGAGTCCGCCCGCCTTGTGCACTTTGACAGTGAGCCCATACGACCCCGGCTTGGTCTGGACGTCGATGCCGAGGAAGGCCAGGAAGGTGTGCTTCTGCGGACCCGGCCTCAGGTCCGCCGCACGCTCGAGGAACGTCACGACGGCCGAACGGACGGTCCCATCGGATTCGAGGACGACGAGGATCGGTTCACCCGGCTGGAGGGCCCGGTAAGAGAGCCGGACGACGGGGCCCGCGGCCGGGGCCGGCGCTTGCCCCTCCCAACCGGCGAGGGCGGCCGCCCCGAAAGCGGCCGCGAAGATGAACCCGGCGCGCCGAGTTCCGGCCAGCCTCACGCCACCGCCCCCCGCGTATTCTTCCTCAGCACCCGGCCCGGCAGCTTGCCGGTGTGCTCTCCCCCGTCGACGACGACTTGACCGTTGACGATGACCTGGACGATGCCTTCGGGATAGCCCGCCGGTTCCTTGAACGTCGCCTTGTCGATGACCTTGTCCGGGTCGAAGACACAGAGGTCGGCGGCCCACCCGATCTTGATCCGGCCGCGGCGGACGAAACCGAGCTGTCCGGCCGGCATGGCCGTCATCTTGCGGATCATCTCCTCGAGCGGGACGAGCTTCTCTTCGCGGATGTACTTTCCTAGGACGCGGGGGAAGGTCCCGTAGTAGCGGGGATGGGGCTTGCCTTTGCCGAGCGGCCCGTAGGGCGCGACCGCCTGGCTGTCGGCGCCGATGCCGACGAACGGCTGGGACAGGATGCGCTTGAGGACATCCTCGCTCCCGTAGAAAGAGACCATGCCCACGCGGCCCGATTCCGCGATGAGCAGGTCCCGCATGAACTCGTACGGCGGCTTGCCCGCGCCGGCCGCGGCCTCGAGCACGTTCATCCCTTCGAGGGACCGGTTCTGGTCCGATCTGACCTCCGAGATGAGGATGCCCGCCCATGTGCCGTAGCCTTTCTCCTGTTCGGCCAAGTGGGCCCTGAGCCGGGAGTCGAGAGCCGGGTCCTTGAGCCGGGACATGAACCGCTCCGTGCCGCCCTCGCGGGCCCAGACCGGGAAGAGCAGGTCCAGGCTGGTCGCCCCGGCGATATAGGGATAGCGGTCGCAGCGGAAGTCGAGACCTTCGGCCCGGGCCTTTTCCAGCATGTCCAGAAGCGCCCCGAGCTTCGGCCAATTCTGGGCGAAGCCGACCTTGAGATGGGAGATCTGCAGCCGGATGGGCGTCTCCCGGGCGATGCGCAGCGCTTCCGAAACCGCCGCGAGGACTTCGGCCTCCTCGTCGCGCATGTGGGTGGCGTAGAGGCCGCCGGTCCCGGCGGCCACCCGGCTGAGGGCGATGAGCTCCTCGGTCTTGGCGAAGCTCCCGGGCGTATACTCGAGCCCGGAGGACAGCCCCAGCGCCCCCCCCGCCATGGCCTCGGCGATGAAAGCTTTCATCCGCTCGAGCTCTTCGGCCGTGGGCGGTCGATCGTCATAGCCCATGGCCGCCGCCCGCACGGTCCCGTGACCGACGAACGTGGAGTAGTTGAGGGCCGTACCCGCCTTCTCGATGCGGCCCAGGAAGCCCCGGGCATCCCGCCAGTCGAGCTCGAGCCCGTATTCCTTGGCCAGGTCCGCCCGCATCTCCTCGAATTCCTTCTCGGGGACGGGGAAGGGCGAGCCGCCGCACTGGCCGCTGACGAGCGTGGTCACGCCCTGGCGGACGGCGCTCTCGGCCCGGGGATTGACGAGAAGACCGATATCGGTGTGGTCATGGACGTCGATGAACCCGGGCGAAACGGCCAGGCCCTCGGCGACGATCCCGGCCCGGGCCCGCGACTTGGGGATCTTGCCGATGAGCCGGATCGCGCCGTCGGCGATGCCGATGTCCGCCCGGACAGGCGGCCCTCCCGAGCCGTCGTAGACCGTCCCGCCCGCGATGAGCAGGTCGAGGTCCTTGCCTTTGGAACAGCCTTGGAGGACGAGGCCGGCGCCGCCGGCGGCGGTCACGGCCGCCGTCTTCAGCGCGCCCCGGATGAAGGCCCGCCGGTTCATGTTGTCCATTTCTCCCGCATCATAGTCAAAACCCGGTCTCGAGTAAACCCGCCCCGCTCCCCCGCCTCCTTTCCGACGCCCTGCCGGCGCGGCCATTTGCCTTCCGCGGGCGTTTCTGGTAAATTAACCCTTTCCGGCTCGCGGCGACGCGGGCCGCACTCCCCGAAAGGACCTACCGATGGCTGACGAAAAGCAGGAAACGACCCCGAAGAAAAAGAAAATGAACGCCCTGACCCTGGCCGAGATCGAGGCCAAGCTGGCCGAATGCAAGGACAAGCAGGGCGGGCTGGTCTCGAAGTATGCCCGCCAGCTCCAGGCCCGCAAGAAGGTCCTGGCCGCCTGACGCCCGGGTCCGCCCCTCCCTTCCTCCGCCTCGAGATAATCCAAGAAATTGTTGTCATTCCGCCCGATTTCTGTTAAAATAACTCGGAAAAAACATCAGGAGAATAGAAAAGCGTGATTAGCAAGGAACAGAAGACGAAGATCGTCAAGGACAACCAGGCCCATCCCACCGATTCGGGGTCGCCTGAGATCCAGGTCGCCTTGCTGACGGAGAGGATCAACCTGCTCGTCAAACACTTCGGCGACCACAAGAAAGACTTCCACTCCCGGGCCGGCCTCATGAAGCTGGTCGGGCAGAGAAAGCGGCTCCTCGAATACATCAAGAAGAACGATGTCAGCCGCTACGAAACACTCATCAAGAAGCTCGGCCTGCGCAAGTAGGCCCCGCCTCCAAAGGAACCCCCATGTCTAACACTATCAGTCTGGAAATCAACAAGCGGACCCTGTCCATCGAGATCGGCCGGGTCGCCAAGCAGGCCGACGGATCGGCCCTGCTCCGCTACGGCGACACGATGATGCTCGTCACGGCCACCTCCCGCAAGGAGCTGAAAGAGGGCAAGGACTTCTTGCCCCTCATCGTCGACTACCGCGAGAACACCTACGCCGCCGGCAAGATCCCCGGCGGGTTCTTCAAGCGCGAGGGCCGCCCGTCGGAGCGGGAGATCCTCATCGCCCGCCTGATCGACCGGCCCATCCGGCCGCTCTTCCCCGAGGGCTACTTCTACGACACCCAGATCGTCGGCCTGCTCCTCTCGGCCGACCTCGAGAACGAGCCCGACACGCTCGGCGTCATCGGCGCCTCGGCCGCCCTCTACTTTTCCGATATCCCCTTCACCACGCCCCTCGGCGCGGTCAAGGTCGGCCTCGTCGACGGACATTATGTCGTCAACCCGACCGACGGGGAACTCGACCGCAGCCCCGTGAACTTGACCGTCGTCAGCAACGAGAGCGGCATCATCATGATCGAGGCCGGCGCCCAGGAGATCGAGGAGGACAAGCTCCTCGAAGGCCTGACCCTGGCCCACGAGACGAACCAGCAGATCATCAAGGCCCAGAAAGACCTCTTCGCCGCGCTCGGCCTCAAGAAGCGCGAGTTCACGGCCAAGGCCGTCGACGCGGCCAAGCTGGCCGAGGTCGAGCGCGCCCACGGGCCCGCCCTCCTCGAAGCCATGCAGGTCCGGGGCAAGAAGGCCAACGAGGCCGCCCTCAAGGCGGTCCGCGAGGCCGCCCTGGCCCAGATCCCCGAGGACAAGCCCGAGGAGAGGCTGGCGACGAAAGAGCTCTTTTACAAGCTCGAGGAGAAGCTCTTCCGCGAGCTCGTGCTCAAGAAGAACCTGAGGACCGACGGACGGGGCTTCGACGACATCCGGCCCATCACCAGCGAGGTCGGACTGCTCACCCGGACCCACGGCTCGGCCCTGTTCACCCGCGGCGAGACGCAGGCCCTGGCCACCGTCACGCTGGGGACCTTCGAGGACGCCCAGCGGCTCGACAGCCTGGGCGAGGAATCCAAGAAGCGGTTCATGCTCCACTACAACTTCCCGCCCTTCTCGGTCGGCGAGGTCGGGTTCCTGCGCGGCCCCGGCCGCCGCGAGATCGGGCACGGCGCCCTGGCCGAGAAATCGATCCTCCCGGCCATCCCCGACATGGAGACCTTTCCCTACACCATCCGCATCGTTTCGGACATCCTGGAGAGCAACGGATCCTCGTCGCAGGCCACCGTCTGCGGCGGCGTCCTGGCGCTGATGGACGCCGGCGTCCCGCTGAAGATGATCGTCGCCGGGATCGCCATGGGACTCGTCACGGGCCCCGACGGCTACGCCATCCTGACCGACATCGCCGGACTCGAGGACCACTTCGGGGATATGGACTTCAAGATGGCCGGCACCGAGAAAGGCGTCACGGCCATCCAGCTCGACCTCAAGATCCCGTGCGTCACCCTGCCCATGCTCCGCGAGATCATGGCCAAGTCCAAGGCGGCCCGGCTCAAGGTCCTGGCCAAGATGAAAGAAGCCATCGCCGAGCCGAGGCCGGACATCTCCGTCTACGCCCCCCGGATCCTCATCCTCAACATCAACCCGGAGAAGGTCGGCGAGGTCATCGGGCCCGCCGGCAAGATCATCAAGAAGATCATCAGCCAGACCGGGGCCAAGATCGACATCGAGGAGGACGGCAAGATCCTCATCGCCTCGACCGACATGTCCGCCGCCGAAGCGGCCAAGCAGATGATCCTCGACCTCACGGCCGAGGCCGAGCTGGGCAAGATCTACACGGGCAAGGTCGTCCGGCTCGAGGAATACGGCGCCTTCGTCGAGATCATGCCCAACCTGGTCGGGCTGCTGCACATCTCGGAGGTCGCGCCTTACCGGATCAACAGCATCCATGACGTCCTCCACCTCGGCGACACGGTCACGGTCAAGGTCATCAGCATCGACCCGGCCGACAACAAGATGCGCCTGAGCAAAAAGGCCTGCGAGGAGGGCGGCGGCGAGAATCCCGATTCGAACCCCCGTCCCCCGGCCCCTCAGCACTATCCCCGCGAGCACGGTCCGGACCGCCGGGGCGGCCGCGGCCGGTTTTGATTTCTCCGGCCGTTAGCCTATAATCCAGGAGGGCCGGCCCGACGGGCCGCGGCCCGAGGCGAAGATGTTCCGCTCACACGACCGTCCGGGCTTCACCATCGCGGAGATGATCGTCACGCTGGCGCTCGTGGCCATCCTGGCCATGGCCGCCCTGCCCCTGGGCAAGACGATGGTCAAGAGGCAGAACGAGATCGAGCTCCAGCGCGATCTGCGGCTGATGCGCGAGGCCATCGACGCCTACAAGAAGCTCGCCGACGAAAAGAAGATCGAGGTCGGAGAGGACACCGAAGGCTATCCCCCCACGCTCGAGGTCCTGGTCAAGGGCGTCGAGGTCCAGGACAAGGAAGCCAAGGGCCGGTCGGGAGGCCGGAAGACGGTCAAGTTCCTCCGACGCATCCCCGTGGACCCCATGACCAACTCCACCGACTGGGGTCTGAGGTCCTACCAGGATGACTTCGATTCGGACGTCTGGGGAGAGGAGAATGTGTACGATGTCTACACGAAGAGTCCGGCCGTCGCGCTCGACGGGACCCTGTACAAGGACTGGTGAGTCCGGCTTCACCCTGATCGAGCTCATCATCGTCCTGAGCATCATTGGCCTGCTGGTCGGGTTGGGCCTGCCCCAGTACAAATCGGCCACGATCAAGGCCCGCGAGGCCGTGCTCAAGGAGAACCTGTTCATCCTGCGCCGGCTCATCGACCAATATGCCCAGGATAAGGGCAAGTACCCCGCCTCTCTCCAGGCCCTCGTCCAGGACAGCTACATCCGGACCATCCCGGTCGATCCGTTCACGCGTCAGGCCACGTCCTGGGTCGAGGTTCGCGAGCTGCCGTCCCCCGAAGACCCGTTGCTCAACGAGATCCCCGGGGTCATCGACGTCAAGTCCGGATCGGAAGAGAAGTCGCCGATCGATGGCACGCCCTACAACACCTGGTGAGCGGCCCGGCCCTCCGGGCTACGTCCTCATCATGCTGATGATGGCCGTCTTCGTCTTGACCCTCGGACTCCTCGTCGCCGTGCCCGTCTGGCAGACCGAGCAGCAGCGGGACAAAGAGGAAGAGCTCATCTTCCGCGGCCGGCAGTACGTCGAGGCCGTGCGGATCTACGTCCAGAAGAACCCCGGCCGCTACCCGGCCAGCCTGAAGGAGCTCCTCGACAAGAAGTGCATCCGCCGGCTCTACCGGGACCCCTTCGGTCGCGACGGCGAGTGGAACCTCATCCTGAACACGGGCCGGGCCCCGTCGGGCCGCGAATCGGCCCAAGAGATCCTGGTCGCGCCGGAGCGCGTCCTGCCGGCCATCAAGAACCCGCAGATCCTCGGCGTCGTCAGCTCCTCGAACAACCGGTCGGTCAAGATCTACAACGACCAAGAGAGCCATGACAAGTGGCTTTTCTTCTACGGCCAGGATCCCAAGAAGCCGCCCAAGATCGTCTATTACGGCGAGAAGAACTGAGACCGGCCGCCGGCCCCTCAGGAGGCCCCGACGAGGGGCACGAAACGGACGCCCAGCAGTCTATCCCTCTCGATCCCCTGGCTTGTCCTGCGGACGAGATAGAGCTCCTGGAGGTCCGTTCCCACGGGGACGATCATGCGGCCTCCGACCCCCAGCTGGTCCTCGAGGACCGCCGGCATGATCGGCGCGGCCGCGGTGACGATGATCGCATCGAAGGGCCCTTCCCCGGGCCAGCCGGCCGAGCCGTCGCCGAGGCGGTAGCGGATGTTCGCGTAGCCGAGCCCGTCGAGAACGGCGCGGGCCTGCGCGGCGAGGGATTCGACGATCTCGACCGTCCAGACCCCGCCGGCGATCTCGGCCAGTACGGCGGTCTGGTAGCCCGACCCGGTGCCGATCTCGAGGACCTTTTCGCCGCCCCGGAGGGCGAGCGCTTCCGTCATGTAAGCGACGATGTAGGGCTGGGATATGGTCTGGCCGCGGCCGATGGGCAGGGGCTCGTCGGCGTAGGCGTGGACCCGCAGGGCTTCGGGAACGAAGAGATGACGCGGGACCTTGGCCATGGCGGCCAGCACGAGCGGATCGCGGACCCCCCGGGCGCGGATCTGGGTGTCCGTCATCAGACGCCGTTCCCGGGCGCGGTCTCTGTCCACCGGCGGGGGGCCTCCCCTTTTCAGTATGAGCGGGCGAAATATGCCAGGGCCTGGCCTTTGGCGCCGCAAGCCATGCAGGGCTTATCGGTCTCGGCTTGCTTGTCGTCGAGCGGAATGACCCGGATCGTGGCCATGGTCTCGGCCTTGATCCGGGCTTCGCAGGCCTCGTCGCCGCACCAGGGGGCCCGGACGAAGCCTCGTTGGTTCTCGAGGATGTCCTTGAAGCGGGCGTAGTCGTCCGCCTCGCGAATGTTCGCTTCGAGGAAGGACCGGGCCTCGGCCAGGAGCCCGGCCTGGATCTCGTCGAGAAGCGCCGGGACCCGGGCCCCAAGGGACGCCAGCGGCACCGTTTCCTTGGTCTTCGTGTCGCGGCGAACGAGGACGGCTTGGCCGGCCTTGACGTCGCGAGGACCGATCTCGATCCGCAGGGGCACGCCTCTCATCTCGTATTCGGAGAACTTCCAGCCCGGCGTCGATTCTTCGCGGGCGTCGAGGGCGGCCCGCAGGCCGGCCTGCTTCAGCCCGGCGACGGCGGCTTCGGCGGCCGGCAGCACCGTCTCCTTCCAATTGCCGATGGAGATGGGGACGACCATGACCTGGACGGGCGCGATGCGGGGCGGGAAGCGCAGGCCCGAATCGTCGCCGTGGACCATGATCAGGGCGCCGATCGTCCGCGTGGTCATGCCCCAGGACGTCTGCCAGACGTACTGGAGGGTCTGGTTGCGGTCCTCGAACTTGATGTCGAACGCTTTCGAAAAGTGCTGGCCGAGGTTGTGGGACGTCCCCATCTGGAGCGCCTTGCCGTCGGACATGAGGGCCTCGAGGGCGTACGTCATCGACGCGCCGGCGAACTTCTCGCTCAGGGACTTCCGGCCCTTGAGCACGGGGATGGCCAGCTCGGTCTCGCAGAACTCCCGGTAAAGCTCGAGGATGGCCAGCGTCTCGGCCTCGCCCTCCTCGGCCGTCTCGTGGCAGGTGTGGCCTTCCTGCCAGAGAAATTCGGTCGTCCGCAGGAACGGCCGGGTGACCTTTTCCCAGCGGACGATATTGGCCCACTGGTTGATCAGGACGGGCAGGTCCCGCCAGGACTTGATCCACTTGGCGTACATGTGCCCGATGATGGCCTCCGAGGTCGGCCGGACGGCCAGCCGCTCCTCGAGCTCCTCCTTGCCGCCGACGGTCACCCAGGCGACCTCCGGCGAAAAGCCTTGGACATGCTCGGCTTCCTTCTTGAGGAATCCTTCGGGGATGAACAGCGGAAAATAGGCGTTGACATGGCCGGCCGCCTTGATGCGGAGGTCGAGGGCTCTCTGGATGTTCTCCCAGATGGCGTAGCCGTGGGGCCGGATGACCATCATGCCCTTCATGGGCGTATAATCGGCGAGCTCGGCCTTCTGGACGATCTCGACGTACCACTTCGAAAAGTCCTCGCTCTTGGCTGTGATCCTCTTGACCTGGCGTTCTGCGTCTTTCACGTCATCTCCTTGAGTTTGAGCGTTTTACGATTCTAGCGGCGGGTCCCGGAATTGTCAAGAAAGGGCTCGGGCAATATCCCCCGCCTCTTCACCTGTAGGGGTGATTGACCGGTCCCGGAGGGCCATGCGATGCTGGTCCCGCCAAGTTTCAGAGGAAAAGGAAGTCGTAATGCTGAGCAGGATCGCCTGGGAGACCAGACCTCTCCGCCACCGCCCCGCCGAGCGGGGCTTCAAGCTCTCCTTGCCCATGAGCGTCGAAGGGCCCGACCCCGAGGGGACCTTTTTCCATGAGGACACGATGCTCGCGTTCATGAGCCACCAGGGCGCGGTGTTCCCTCTCTGGAGCCCGGTCGCCCTCGGGTCCCGGGTGAAGCTCTCGATCGCCCTGCCGCCCAAGCTCGGCGAGGGGCGGAGCCTCACCCTCGTGGTCAAGGGGACGATCGTCGATGTCGACGCCGCCGAAGGGGACGGGGCGGCCCCCCAGGTCGCCATCCGTCTCGAGTCCCGCTATATCATCCAGTCGGACGCCGCCTGAACGGCCGGCGGGGCTCCGGCGATGGCCCGGACGCCTAGCCTCTGGCGGTGAGACGACGGGCCGGAATATGACCCCTCGATTCCCCATCAAGAGCGATTGTTGCAGGGACGGAGACCTGTGAAAATGCCGGGCGAGATGGAAACGGCGAAGCTTCTTCATGACACCTCCACCCCAGGCGTGCCCAAGGCCGCGAAGAGGGAGCGCTCTTTCGAGCTCTCTCTTCCGGCCTTGGTCAAGGGCCTCGACGCGACCGGGCGGAAATTCGAGGAGCGGACCTCCGTCTGCGGCATCAGCGCCCAGGAGGTGTCCTTGCGGCTCAAGGCCCGGCTCATGATCGATTCCCGGGTCACCCTGTTCCTGGACATCCCGCGGACCCTTATCCTCGAGAGCCCCCTGCGGATGGTCCTGTCCGGGGCGGTCGTCTACGTCCGGCTGGAGGAGAAGGCCGACAAGACGCAGTTCCTCGTCGTCCGGCTCGACCGCGGCTTCCGCCTCCATCCGAACAGCGCCCCCCCGGCCTGACGTTCGGCGGCTCCCCTCACCTCTCCCCTCACCCCCCCTCCCCCCCCCGCCTTGACAAGCCCCCGGGGATTGACTATCATTCGGCCGGCTTAATAAAATCCGAGAGGGACCGAGACAAGCATGGAGAAAAAGAAGATCGCCGCGACCTCCGACTCGAAGATCACCCTCCTCGTCTTCTGCCCGTCCGACATCATCCTCGCCGGCATCCTGCGGGCGCTGGAGTCGGACCCGGACCTGGAGATCCTGAACATCGAGAAGAACACGATCGAGTCGTTCATGGACTCGATCCGGAAGCTGAAACCCCAGGTCATCCTCTTCGCCCACATGGAGGCCCTGCCCAACCTCCGTGAGATCTGCAAGGCCATCCGCGAGATGGCCAAGACGCAGGGCCGCTCGGAGCTGCTGCTGATGGGCAGCATCCCGGCCCACGAGGAGATCGTCAACCTCATCAACGCCGGGGCCCGGGGCTACTTCGACCTCAACGACGCCTCGTCCCAGCTGCCGGAGGCCGTCCGGGCCGTGCACAAGGGCGAGATCTGGCTGCCCCGCGACAAGATGTCCAGTATCATGGACCGCATCATCTCCGTGGTCGGCCGCGAGCTCAAGGAGAAGACCCTCGACCAGCTCACCCCGACCGAGTTCCAGGTGCTGCGCCTCATCGGCCAGGGCAAGAGCAACGACGAGATCGCCGAGCTCATGTTCATCAGCAAGAACACCGTCCGGTCCCACATCAAGAGCATTTACGCCAAACTCGATACTCATAGCCGTCTCCAGCTGGCGCTCTACGCCATCAATTCGGCCCTCTTCTAAAGCGAGGAAACGAGGACGCCATGAAAAAGACAGCCGCTCCCAAGAAGAAGACCAAGGACATTCCCGACGACCTCGAGATCAATCGCCGCCGGGAATGGCGGTTCGATTTCCCCCTCGACACCCTGATCGAGGGCAGCCTCGCCGACGGCGCCAAATTCAAGGAGGAGACCCGTCTCGAGAACATCTCCTCCGGCGGGGCCTATTTTACCCTCGATTCCGGCGTGGTGGTCGGCTCCAAGCTCAACCTCTTCATCGAGCTGCCGGAGAAGCTCGCCGACGGCAAGAAGCTCAAGATGCGCATCGGCGGCATCACCGTCCGCCTGGAGAAGCCCGACAAGAAATCGAAGCGCCAGGGCATCGCCGTGCGGTTCAGCGATGACATGTTCCAGATTGTCCCGGTCAAGAGAGCGGCCAAGAAGAAATAGGGCCCTCCGCGTCGCCTTGACCGGAGGGATCGCCTGCGGCAAGTCCGTCGTCGCCCGTCTCCTCGCCGACAAAGGCTGTTCCGTCTATTCCGCCGACGCGGCGGCCCATGCCCTGATGCGGCCGCGCCGGACCGCCTGGAAGAAGATCGCCGCCCATTTCGGTCCGGCCATCCTCCGGGCCGACCGGACGATCGACCGGGCCGCCCTGGGACGTCTCGTCTTCTCCGATCCGGCCGCCCGCCGCTTCATGGACCGGCTCATCCACCCTCTCGTCCTGGCCGACCAGGAACGGACGATTCGCCGGCTTGAGCGCGAGGGCCGCGCCAGGATCTTCGTTGTCGAAGCCGCCTTGATCGTCGAGGCCGGGTACGGCCGGCATTTCGACCGGATGGTCGTCGTCCATTGCCGCAAGGCCGACCAGCTCCGACGCCTGCGCGAACGGGACGGCCTCGGCCCGGCCGAGGCCGGGCGGAGGATCGGGTCGCAGATGCGTGTCCGGGACAAGCTCAAGCACGCCGATTACGCGGTGGATACGTCGGGAACGCTGGCCGGGACGGTCGAGCAGACCGAGCGCCTGTACGCCCTGCTCGTCCGCGATGCGACCCTGAAGGGGTCAGGCTGATTTTGTCTTGGAGAGCAGGGTCTTCAGCTCCTGCCCGGGACGGAACTTGATCCGCTGGCCCTTCTCGATGCGGATCTGCTTCTGACGGCGGATATCGCGGCCGAAGCCGGTCTTTTTGGCCACGACCTTGAAACTCCCGAAACCGCGGATCTCGACCTTATCCCGGCCCGCGAGGGCGGTTTTGAGCGACTCCAGAACGGCCTCGACGATCGACAGGGCTTTGGCCCTGTTGAAATCGGTCTTCTTCTCGATCGCCAAGGCGATATCGTTCTTGATCATCGAAGTCACTCCTTACAGAAAGGCGAGTACTATATTTAGATTATTGAAAATAAAAAGTCAAGCCCCAACATGCGAGGCGCCTGCCGATTGACTTGACCGGCCCGGCTTCTTATAATGAAGGCACAGTGAAAGGCCGCATCCTCGCCGCGTGGATCCTCCTGGCGCCCGTTCTCGCGTCCGCCACCGTGATCAAGATCAGAGTCGACGCGCCCATCCACCCGGTCACCGCCGAGTATGTCGTCAAATCGCTCGAGCGGGCCGACCGCGAGGCCGTCGAGCTCATCATCCTGACGCTCGATACGCCGGGCGGGCTCGACACCTCGATGCGCCAGATCATCGAAGCGGTCGTCAACGCCAAGACCCCCGTGGCCGCGTTCGTCGGTCCCAGCGGGTCCCGGGCCGCCTCGGCGGGCTTCTTCATCGCCATGGCCTGCGACGTCTTCGTCATGGCCCCGGGCACAAGCACGGGCTCGGCCCACCCGGTCTCCCTGTCGCTTACGGGCCAGGCCATGGACAAGACGATGGAGGAAAAGGTCACCAATGACGCGGCCGCCTACATGCGGTCCCTCGCCGAGAAGCGCGGCCGCAACGTCCGCATGGCCGAGGACGCGGTCCGCAAGAGCCTGTCCTACACCGAGAAGGAGGCCCTCGACGGCGGCCTGATCGATCTCGTCGCCGGGTCCGAGGAGGAGATCCTCGCCCGGCTCGACGGCCGCGCGATCCGGCGCTTCGACGGCTCGGAACGGACCCTGGCCCTGGCCGGCAAGCCCTCGGCCGAGTGGCCGATGACCTTCCGGCAAAGGTTCCTCCTGACCATCGCCAATCCGAACCTGGCCTACATCCTGCTCATGATCGGGCTCCTCGGTCTCTATTTCGAGTTCTCCCATCCGGGGGCCATCCTGCCCGGCGTTCTGGGCGGCATCTCGCTGCTTCTCGCGGTCTTCGCCTTCCAGATCCTGCCCATCAACTATGTCGGTCTGGCTCTCATCCTTCTGGCCGTCATCCTCTTCATCCTGGAGATCAAGGTCCAGAGCTTCGGCATGCTGGCTGTCGGAGGGATCGCCGCCATGATCATCGGTTCGCTCATGCTCATCAAAGCCCCCATCACCGAGCTCCGGCCGAGCCTGAGCTACGTCCTGCCGGTCGTCCTGGCTATGTCCCTGATCGTGATCTTCCTTCTGAGCCTGGTGTTCAAGGCTCATCGCCGCCGCCCGATGACGGGGCGCGAAGGCCTGATCGGAGAAACGGGCACGGCCCGGACCGACCTCTCGCCCACCGGCCGGGTGTTCGTCCACGGCGGGCTCTGGGAGGCCGAAGCCGACGGGCCCGTCCGGGCCGGAGAGAAAGTCAAGGTCGTCGAGTTCCTCGACGGCCTGAGAATACGGGTCGGTAAAGTCTGACCCGACAATCTAAACGGGGCCCGGCGGCCTCGGCAAGGAGAAGAGCATGAATCTTTTAACGGCCCCTATCATCGTCGTCGGTCTGATCGTTATCTACATCCTCAACTCGATCAAGGTCCTGCGCGAATACGAGCGCGGTGTCATCTTCCGCCTAGGCCGGGTCCTGCCCCGGCCCAAGGGGCCCGGGATCATCCTGGTCTTCTCCCCCATCGACCGCATCGTCCGGATCAGCCTGCGGCTCATCACGATGGACATCCCGCCGCAGGACGTCATCACCAAGGACAACGTCACGGTCAAGGTCAACGCCGTGCTCTATTTCAAGGTCATCGATCCGCTCAAGTGCGTGATCGAGGTCCAGGATTACATCTACGCCACTTCCCAGCTGGCCCAGACGACCCTGCGCTCTCTTCTCGGGCAGGTACCGCTCGATGACCTGCTGTCCGAGCGGGAGAAACTGAACATGCAGCTCCAGGAGATCATCGAGCAGCACACCGACCCCTGGGGCATCAAGGTCCAGCTCGTCGAGATGAAGCAGGTCGACCTGCCGGAGAACATGATCCGGGCCATCGCCAAGCAGGCTGAGGCCGAGCGCGAGCGGCGGGCCAAGGTCATCCACGCCGACGGCGAATTCCAGGCCGCCGACAAGCTGACCCAGGCCGCCGACATCATCTCGCGGAACCCCCAGGCGCTCCAGCTCCGCTTCCTGAGCACGCTGACCGAGATCGCCACCGAAAAGAACTCGACCATCGTTTTTCCCCTGCCTATGGAATTTTTGAGGGCTTTCACGTACGATAAGGCCCAGGAGAAAAAGCAGAGCTGATGGCCAACAAAGATTTCCGCGAGATCCAGGTCTCGAGCACCCTTCTCGTCGTCATTTTCCTGGGCGTTCTCGCTCTCGGGGTGTTCATTTTCCTGCTCGGCGTATCGGTCGGCAAGAACCAAGCCGGCGTAGCGACGCCGACGCAGATCGTCACCCAACAGATCCCCGAGCCCGTCAAGGAGCCTTCGGTCAAGCCAACCGCCTCCGAGACCGCGTCCGGGAACGTGACGGCCGCCCCGCCGGATCCAGCTTCGTCCCAGCCCGCTTTGGGCTCGTCCCTGGCGACGGCCAAACCCCAACCGAAGGAGACGGCCGTCGACAAGTCCCCCGTGACGAAGGCTCCGGCCGGAAGCGGCCTCTATTATGTCCAGTTGGCCGCCTTTACCGACAGGACCCAGGCCCAGGCCTTCGCGGACAAGTACAAGAAACAGGGCTATACGACATCCGTTTCGCCCCGGGCGACGAGCACGAAGACCTGGTACCGCATCCGTCTCGGAGGCTACAAGTCCAGGGACCAGGCCGTCGACCTCCTGGCCAAGCTCAACGCCGCGGCCGGCAAGAAGACCGACTACCAGATCGTCCACGACTGATAAGGAACAACAGACCCATGCCCCCCACCGACCGTACCTCCGAAGACCTCAGGACCCGCCTCGCCGGCCTCTTCGCGAAAGTCGAAGAGGTCCGAGGTTTTCTTTGACCTGGATCACAAGAACGCCGAACTCGCGACGATAAGCGCCAAGTTGGCCTCTCCAGAAGTCTGGAAGGACCAGAAGGCGTCCCAAGCCCTCCAGCAGAAAAAGAAGCTCCTGGAGAAGGAGCTCCTGTTCTTCAAGCGTATCCTCGGCCATAAGGAGGAGCTCGAGGTCCTGACCGAGCTCGCCGCCGAGGGAGAGAGCGTCCAGTCCGATATCGACGCGGCCGTCGCCCGGTTCGAGAACGACCTCCAGGAGGCCGAGCTCCGGGCCCTGTTCTACGACGAGGACGACCCGCGCAACGCCATCCTGACCGTTCATCCGGGCGCCGGCGGCACGGAATCCCAGGATTGGGCCCAGATGCTCCTCCGGATGTACCTGCGCTACGCCGAGCGCAGGGGCTTCAAGGCCGAAGTCCTCGACCACCAGCCGGGCGAGGAAGCGGGGCTCAAAAGCGCCACCATCCGCTTCGAGGGCGATTATGCGTTCGGCAATCTCAGCCAGGAAACGGGGGTCCACCGCCTCGTCCGCATTTCCCCGTTCGACGCGGCTAAAAGGCGGCACACCTCCTTCGCCGCCGTCTTCGCCTTTCCCGAGGTCGACGAGGATATCGAGGTCGGCATCAACCCGGACGATCTCAAGATCGATACCTACCGCTCGGGCGGCAAGGGCGGCCAGCACGTCAATACCACGGACTCGGCCGTCCGCATCACCCACATCCCGACGGGCATCGTCGTCCAGTGCCAGAGCGAGCGTTCCCAACACAAGAACAAGGCCTCGGCCATGAAGGTCCTCAAGGCCCGCCTCTACGAGCTCGAGAAGCTGAAGAAGAACGCCAAGCTGGAGAAGCTCGAAGACGCCAAGTCCGACATCGCCTGGGGGAACCAGATCCGGTCTTACGTCCTCCATCCGTACCGGATGATCAAGGACCTGCGCACCCGGGTCGAGACAGGCGACACGGACCGGGTTCTCGACGGCGACCTCGACGAGTTCATCAAGGCCGCCCTCGTCCTGCGCAAGAAATCCGCCAGAGACGCAATCTAAAGGAACCCGCCCATGACCCCGAACAATCCCAAGCTCGACGGCGGGGACGCCGCTCCCGGCGCTCCGGAGTTCGTCCCGCCCCTCGAGTTCAGCTCCATCGTCATCTTGCTCTACTTCCCGGCCCTCGTCCAGCTCGGCTTGGTCGAGGACCCGGCGACCGGCGAGCGCGGCGAGAACCTCGTCCTGGCCAAACGGAACATCGACCTGCTCGATCTGCTCAAGGACCGGACCAAGGGCAACCTCGAGGGCGAGGAGCAGAAGTTCCTCGACGGAGTCCTCGATCAGCTCAAGCTGGCCTATCTCAAGAGCACCGACCTCGTGAAGATGTAGGGCATGGTCGTCTTCCGCGGCCTCGACGATCGCCGCCTTCTCCCCCTCCCCGCCGCCGTGGCCGTGGGGAACTTCGACGGCCTCCATCTCGGCCACCGGAAGATCCTGGCCCGCCTCTGCCGGCTGGCCCGCCGGCGGGGCCTGCGCTCCCTCGTCCTGACCTTCGATCCCCACCCCGAGCGGGCCCTGGGCAAGCGCTCGGTCCGGATGATCGACACGCCTGAGCAGCGGCAGGCCCGGCTGCGAGGCACCTGCGTCGACGCCGCGGTCGTCATCCCGTTCGACCGGGCCTTCGCCGGTCTCGGCTCCCCGGCCTTCGTCGACGGCGTCCTGAGGGACAAGCTCGGGGCCCGGGAGGTGGTCGTCGGCGGGGGCTTCCGTTTCGGTCACGATCGCCGCGGCGACGTCGCTCTCCTGCGACGGCTCGGACGTCAGGCCGGCCTCGCCGTCCACGCCGTGGCCCCCGCTGTCGCCGGCGGCCGGACCGTCAGCTCGACGGCGGTGCGCGGCCTTCTCTCCCGCGGCCGGGTCGAAGAGGCCGCCCGTCTGCTTGGCCGGCCCTATGAGATCGCCGGACGGGTGGTGCCGGGCCAGAAGCGCGGCCGCCTTCTCGGCTACCCGACGGCCAACCTGGACACGGGAAACGAGATCCTGCCCGAGGGCGTCTATGTCAGCGAAACCGTCCGCGGCGGACGGGCCTACCCTTCCGTAACCAGCATCGGGACGAATCCGACCTTCGGGCCCCATCCCCTGACCGTCGAGACCCTCCTCTTCGACTACCACGGCTCGCTCTACGGCGCCAAGCTCACGATCCGCCTCCTCCGCAGGCTCCGGCCGCCGCGGGCCTTCCCCGATGCCGGGGCCCTGGCCGCCGGCATCCGCCGGGACATCGAAGAGGCGCAGGCCTGGTTTGCCCGCCGGGGTTGACTTTTCCCCTGGCTTCGGGCATTTTCAAAGGACGGAAATTGCCTTCAGGAGACCTCGCATGGATGAGAAGACCAAAGCCCGCATCATGGACGCGACCAAGATCCGCCGCGTCCTGGCCCGCGTCGCCACCGAGGTCATCGAGAGGAACCGGAACCTCAAGAGCCTCGTGGTCGTCGCCGTCAAGCCCCGGGGCCTGGCCATCGGAAAACGCCTCGCCCGCCAGATCAAAGACCTCGAAGGCGTCGAGATCCCCGTCGGCCTTCTCGACTACACCCCCCATCGGGACGACGCCCCGGCCAAGCCGAAGAAGGACACGCTCTACGCCGCCGGGCTGGGCTTTCCGATCGTCAAGAGGCACGTCCTCCTCGTCGACGACGTCCTGATGACCGGCCGGACCATGCGGGCCGCCATGGACGCCCTCATCGAGAGGGGCCGGCCCCAGTCGGTCCAGCTCGTGGTCCTCATCGACCGGGGCCACCGGGAGCTGCCGATCCGCCCCGATTACGTCGGCAAGGTCCTGCCCACCTCCCATCGCGAGAAGGTCCGCGTCAGGCTCAAGGAGACCGACGGCAGCGAGGAGGTATTTATCGCCGAGCCGGTCCGGATCGGCGGAGTGGGGAAACGGTGATCCTCCTCCGCGGCGGCCGCGTCGTCGCCCCGGCCGATCAGCTCGACGGGGTCTTGGACGTCCTCCTCGACGGGGGGCGGATCGCCGCCGTCGGCGCGCGCCTCGGCGCCCCCGCCGCAATGGCCGTCGACTGCCGCGGCCTCGTTATCGTCCCCGGCCTGATCGATATGCACGTCCACTTGCGGGAGCCCGGCTTCGAGGCCAAGGAGACGGTCCTCACGGGGACCCGGGCCGCCGTCCGCGGCGGCTTCACGACGGTCTGCGCCATGCCCAATACCAGGCCGGTCAACGACCGCCGGGAGACGACCGAGGCCCTCAGGACCGCCGCGCGCCGGGCCGGCCTGGCCAACGTCCTGCCCATCGCGGCCGTCACCCGAGGCTCGGCCGGCCGGGAACTCGTCGATTTCCGGGACCTCGTGGCGGCGGGGGCGATCGCCTTCTCGGACGACGGCCGCCCGGTCGGATCGGACCCCCTCATGCGCCGGGCCCTGCTCGAAACGGAGGCCGCGGGGAGCTTTGTCACCGACCATTGCGAGGTCCCCTCCCTGGCCGCGAAAGGCGTCATCAACGAGGGTCCGGTCTCGGCCCGTCTCGGCGTGCCGGGCATTCCGCGCGCGTCCGAAGACGACATGGTCGCCCGCGACATCGCTTTGGCCCGGGAGACCGGTTCCCGGGTCCACATCGCCCATGTTTCCACGGCTGGGGCGGCAGGGGCCGTCTCCGAG
>Ga0208980_10000758_pt1 | contig 18768 bp, 11 predicted proteins | sample WetSurMetagenome_3_FD_187993 | JGI IMG/M metagenome (GOLD analysis project Ga0208980, IMG submission 187993) | Wetland microbial communities from Twitchell Island in the Sacramento Delta, sample from surface sediment Aug2011 Site A1 Bulk (version 2) | ecosystem: Environmental > Aquatic > Marine... | reverse complement strand
ATTCAGATACGGCAGACGTTGCCCCGGGTTATGAGATTACCGCCACCATCCTGACCAGGAGCGGGGTGCAAAATGCATATGTCTTCTGGTCTGCATCAAAGGATGGCCCTTTCCAGTCCATTCCGATGGAAAACCTGTCGGATAATCTTTTTTCCGGGACCATCCCCAGGCCGGAAGGGGCGGCGGTCATTTACTATTACATCACCGCTGAATCGAACTCCGGCAGGACCGGGATCAAACCAATGGTTGCACCGGATTATGTATATCACATTACAATTAAAAGCGGGGCACCCGGGTGGATCAGTCCTCTTACCAGGGCACATGGACGCATTACAATTTATCCGAATCCTGCAGAAGATTTTCTTAAAATAGACCTGTCAGATGCTTATTCTGTCCCTCAAAGAGAGCTCCTCATCGATGTTTATGACCAGCTGGGCAGGCCCATCCTCAGGCAGGCATCTTCAACTTCGGAACGCATCATTGAACTCGATATCGGCACGCTCAGCCCTGGACAGTATTTCCTCGTACTGATGAATGAAAAAGGCGAATTTTTCGTGGAGAAAATACTTGTAAGGTGAGCTGAATCTGCGAATCTGCGGCTTATTAACTGATGAACCTCCTTAAATCCAATATTATCTTCACTTCCAAAGTCAATTGGTTCGTGCTGTGAGGACCATTATTGACAAAAGCTGTTAAATTTCTTATATTTGTAATCCATCATCTTATTGGGAATCCACCAATTAATTACTTTATCTCCTTAATTCCTGAAATTCTTAATCCACTATGACTAAAGAAGAATTTGAAATCAGCAAAATGGAATTAGAACTCGAGTCCATGAAAATCAAACTCGATAAAGAGAAGAAAGACCTAAAGCCGTCGTGGGGCTCGAATTTCTTTAACCAGACAACTAAAACTGTTTCTCTGGGGGTGGCATTTGTTTCATTGCTGGCAGGGATCTGGAGTCTTGTTATTCCGGCCAGAAACTATTTTAATGAGCGGCAAAAACAGCTCCATTACAATCTTTCAAAAGAAATGATCGACCTGGCAAATAATCTCAGGATCGATTCTGCTTCATTACAGCAGGAATCCGTGCTGCTGCTGAGTTATTACGACATGAATGCGATGCCTATTTTGCTGTATCAACTGGAAAATTTTTCGAATTCAATTGAAAAAACAATGGTTGATCATGTTATCAAAACAATAAGCCTGGTTTATATGAGAAATCAAAAAGGGGTCACCAATGAGATCATCTATTACTTTACTAATATTTTCAGGCAGACCGATACAGAAAGGAAATGGGATGAACGGAAATATAACAGTTTGTTGAACTATGGGGAATTGATCAATAAAATAACCTTTCGTGATAAAGACAGGAGACGCATTCTGTCTATGATCAGTCAAATGCAGGAGGATGTCGGAAAGGAATCCGGATTGAGTGAAAGAATGGGTGGGTTCAATGATCTTTTAGATGATTTTAAATGAAAATTCCTGGTATTATGATGAAATTGCACATTGCGTTTAGGAAATTTTTTGTAATCGGTATACTGTTCGCAGTGCCTCTTATTTACTGCGGGCAATTGTTCGGACAAATTACTGTTATTCTGGTCTCTCCGAAATATAATGTAACTGACAGCAGGTATAATGAATTAAGGTTGGTTTCCAACGGACTTCAGTCTTTTCTGAAGGAAGAGATCGAAGATTTAAGCTATAAGTGCATTCCTTACTATTTTGGAGATTGGGATATCTATGATGAGACGACAAGAGTGACAAAGATGGGGCAGCAGGGAGCCAAATATGTGATCTCAACAGATCAAATCAAGATACTTACTTCCAATGCCGGCTTCGAAGTGAATTTTATTATTGACACCTTGAGTCTCGATGGAAAATTAATCAGGCAGACATGGTATGAATCAGAATATATTGTAAAGGGCTCGGCTGGTAAAACCATGGAAACAGTTGCAAAACGTGTAAGCGAGGATTTTAATTTTTTCTGTGCAACCGGGCAGTTTAAACCTCGTATTCAAATTGTGGAATTTGAAAAGAAAACAGAAGATATCATTATTGATCAGGATGAATTTGCTAATTGGCTGGAAGGCCTGCTTAAGAATAAAGTCACAATGTATATCTTCTATTATGATGAAAAGATCTATCCCGCATCCTGTGATAATGTCCTTACCGGAGAATTGGGTAGCCAGGGGGCATCCGGGGAAGAACCTGTTGATATGGTTATATTTATTAAGGCGGAAGATAACGAAAAGAAGATAAAGAGCTATAAGATCTATAACTCAGAAGAATTTTTGGAAGAGGATTTAAAAAATAAGCTGGTGGAGGAAATTCAAAAAAAACTTGAGGACCTGATAAACAATAATTAGCTATGATAAGTAAGAAACATTTACTGGGAATATTATTTTGGGCAATTTTATTTTTTCCTGGAAACAGGAATTGGGCCCAGGTAAATTCCAAACAAGAAAGCATGGTCAATGTTGTCGTTGGAAAATTTTATGCGGATGAATATTCGGGCAAACGTCTGGAAAATGATGTCCCTTTCCTGATAGACAGGGCATTGTTGAATTACAAAGGCTTGAATATGATTGAAGATGAACGGCTTGGAAATATCGTCGTTTTCAGCAAGGATTATACACAGAAGAGTTTTAAAGATCAATACGAAGGACTTGGTTATATTATCTTCGGAGATATTGCTTCTGTGAAAGATCAGTTGACAATCAATTCATTCCTGTATGACATACACAAGGATGTGACTTTTGATATTAAGCCCGTAAGTGGAAGTAATTCAGATCTTTTCAATATGTGCTCTGAAATTGGCAGGTTGGCAGCCGGTCGTATCTACGAAATGGAAAATGCTATCTCCGATCAGGAGATCACGATTGCCATCATCAGTGAAAATACCCTTACCGCTAAAAAAAATCTGGAAATTGATTATTTGACGGATCTGTTAATAAAAAAAGCAATCAATAACCTTGATGATTATGATAACTTTAAAGTGCTTCCATATAGTGAAAGTGTAAAGTTCAACGGTTTCACGCCCGATGAGATCAAATCATACGTGAGGGCCAATGGGATTATTTATGTCAAAATCGAAGAAAATGAAGATTTTGTAAAAGCGCTGGTACCTGTTTTTTATCTTAAAAAGGATAAGAACAAGGCAACTTTTGATGAAATTATAGAAATGCCGACTATACCCAGCAATTATTACAAAGTATATGATTTTATGGATTTTGTGATAAATGAACTTCTCAGTTTTGTGAATTCAGTCGTAACCGAAGATGGTCGATGGAACCTCGAACCTCTGTTATTTAGATCAAATGACCCTAAAGGCTATATATCTGAAGGGGATAAATATATGGCCACATCACAGTGGTTTCTTTCCAATTACTATTATTATATGGCCCTCGACCTATTGAAAGAGCAGGACCTCAGGGATAGCGTTTTTTACAGGCTGGGGATAAATAAAATATCTGAATACAGGCTGGCGGAAGCTGAAGAAGAGTTCAATAAAATACTGGTGAATAATCCCGATAATCCACTGGGGATAAAAGGTCTGGGAGCTGTTTCAATGGCCCGTGGAGATTTTAACGATGCACATAAGAAATTCAGCTTCATTGCACAGCAGAATCCTGATGATTTAGAAATCTATTATCTGCAGGGAATGACACTTTATGAATTGGGTGACTATAAAGCAGCTATAGAAGCATTGGAGAAAGATAGATTACAGAATCCTGAAGATCTGAAAGCATGTCATTATCTTGGCTTAAGTTATATCCAGCTTAAACAATATAATAACAGCATCGCTGAATTCAGGAAACTATACGAACAAGATCCCAATGATAAAGATAACCAGTATTTCCTTAGTTATGCCCTGGCAGAGAAAGGGATCACAGAATACAACAATGGCAACTTTGAAGCAGCTAAAGAAAAATTCCTGGAATCCAACAAAATATATAATCTGAATTATGTTGCCAATTATCTTCGCCTGACCCTTATCAGGCTTGGGGAATATATTGCTGCAGAGGACCTGATTGAAACTGAAATCCAGAAAAAAAATTATGAGCGGAGCGATATTTACTTTCAGCATGCCCTGGATATCCGGGAAATTTTCCTGAAAGAGCTTGATCCTGCAGCAGGGGAACAAGTAATTAAAAATTTGAAGAGAAGCCTGGAATATTCGGATAATCCCATGGCTTATTATTACCTCGGCAATACATACATATACATGGGGCAGATCGAGGAAGGCCTTAATTACCTGATGCAGGCACATCAAAAAGATAAATCCAATTTAAGTATCCATCTTGACCTGATGGAAGCTTTGCTCATGAATAACAGGTTCGAACAATGTGTCGAGCTTTATAAATCATTGATATTAGTGAAGACAGATTACCCGGTTACAGAAAGGTATCTGGCACTGATGGACTACCTGATGATATCAGCATTACGGCTCACCGGACAAGATACCCGGCTATATGAGAAAAATTTGACAAAATCGTTGGAAGCAGGGACTGTCATCGATGGTTGGTCTTATGATGCTTATAAAGCATGGCTTAACTCAGGTGCTTTCCGCGAAGATGATAAACTCTATTTAATTGAACTTACAAAAAAAATGGAGCAGGCAGGGGCGACCGGGGAATAATTTAAGCAATTAATATATAGGTTAGATTTTATACCTCTGGGTATCATTTCACCACGATCAGCGTAGAACCATTCAATAATTGCAGATCACTTCCTGTCCCGATGTGTATCGACCGGATGTGATGCACCATCCCGTCGGAGATCAGCGGATCGTGGGGAACTGACTGCGGGATGGTCACTGCCACGGCTTCGTCTGGCACCCCATATGGCTGCCAGTTATGCGGATTTTCCCAATCGCTGCTCACAGATCCGGCCCAGGTCCTGTAAAGCGGGCATATAGTCAGGGTACCGCCCTGGTTCCACCTGTTCCGGGCAGGATTGCTGCCTGCCCCAAGCGTGTTTGGGATTCCCAGTGATGGCCAGGTATCGGGAATGCTCCAGAAAACGGGTTCCACATCGATATAATAACTCGTGTCGGTCAGCGTGCCTGTGCCTGTGGGCCGGATCGTCCCCCTGATATTATTGCCGTGCTGTATATGGCCCGTTCCTGTAATGCTGTAAGAGCCCAGAATGCTGGTAACGTCATTCCCTACAATGTGCTGGGAATCCGAAGTTGTCGGATTGCCGGAGGTGAAAATGATGCCGTACAATTCCGCCCTGTTGCGGAAAATGGTGTTATATGGCCCCGATGGCCCCCAGGCATGGTCAATCATAATGTTTTGAACGATATTCCCCTCGAAGAGATTGGCATATGCGTAATGCCCATGCAAAGAAATATCGCCGCCGTAATTGCTGATTGGCTCTGACCGGTGAACCTCATAGGAATAGTTGTAGGAGAAAACGTTGCCGTTGGCCCCGGTCTTCGCCATCATAGCATGCCGCAAATACCAGAATATGTTGTTGGTGACCAGGCACTCCCCGCTGTGAGAATTCAGCGTGACACCGTAACCGTGCTTCGATGCTCCGTCATATAAAAAAGAATGATGGAAATAGCAGCCTTCTACAAGGATTCGTGTGCTGTAGAAAATATCGACATGGGCAGAGATACTCACATCGCTCTCTACACCCCGCACCTGGCAATTCGCAGCATAATTTATAACGATGTTGGCTCCGGCAGAGGCCTGGTCTAGCCTTTTAAGCTTCAGGCACTCTACTCCGGCATTAACCCTTGGTGTGATCTTCCTGATCCTTGGATTCAGAGCCGCTTCATAGGTGATGCGCAGGGGGCTTACCAGGAAGATCGTGTCCCCGTTGACCGATTCAACCTGGACGATTTGCCCGACAGAGTTGGCAGCCCAACTGATCGGAACATCATCCCAGCTGCCGTTGTTTTCTATAATTTCTGTGTAATCTGCTGTATTGAACAGAAAAGCGGAATCAGTGATGATCCAGTCGTTCCCTTTCGCATAACCCCCATTGATCTGGACGAGCAGAGGATTGAAGGAACCTGCCATCACGATGCAGTCATAGGATGCTCCCCCAAAGTTAAATTGCAGCACCGAGGAATCGGACGATGAACCTTTAAGTATGGCGCTATCGGGAAGCGTGATAGGGGAGGTGAGCTTGTAATTTCCCGGGGGGAAATAAACATATCCGAGATGCCCGTTCAGGGCTGCAAGGGCGCTCATGACCGCCGGCTGGTCATTCGTTGTGCCGTTGCCAGTGGCGCCATAATCCATGACGGACAATTCAGTCACTGGCACTGCCATATCATAACTATGCAAAGCATCGCTCCAGTTCACCTGCCTTGAAACGGGGATGACCTGGGCAGAAGCCTGCCAGAAAGAGAACAAAAGGCACAGAATAATTCTTGGCTTCATGGTGAAACAAAGAAAATAATCACAAAGATACAGCGAAAGGACCACAGGATAAAATTCCAAATCCCAAGCACCAAATCGCAAACAAACCCCAAATTCCAAGCTCCAAATCACAAATCATAATAAATGATCGATTCCAAAATTCGTCCGCCAGGGTGGACGAATTTTAGAATTTGTAATTAATTCGAATTTATTAATTTCGGGGTAAATCTCAATTCTATGTCAGAACCTCTTTATTCTCCATCTGCAAATCGTTACGATAGTGCCATGAAATACCGCCGTTGCGGAAGGAGCGGCATCCGGCTTCCCGAAGTTTCTCTCGGATTGTGGCACAACTTTGGGGGCATCGACGATTTCAATAATGCCAGGATGATGGCCCATTACGCCTTTGATCATGGCATCACACATTTTGACCTCGCCAACAATTATGGTCCGCCCTATGGCTCTGCCGAAGAGACCTTTGGGAAGATCATGAGGCAATCATTCGTTTATTTCCGGCATGAGCTGTTCATCTCTACGAAGGCGGGGTACGACATGTGGCCCGGACCATACGGCGAATGGGGCTCACGGAAATATTTGATGAACAGTCTCGACCAGAGCCTGAAGCGAATGAGCCTGGATTACGTCGATCTCTTTTATTCGCACCGGTTCGATCCGCTGACCCCTTTGGAAGAAACAATGCAGGCGATGGTGGATATCGTCCGGCAGGGGAAAGCTTTGTACGTTGGTATTTCGAACTACCCGAAGAATGCGGCGCAATTCTCTTACGATTACCTGAAAGCCCATGATGTCCCCTGCCTGCTCTTCCAGGGGCGATACAATTTATTTCACCGGGAACATGAAACCGAAGGAATTTTGCAGCAGGCAAAGGAAAGGGGCGTGGGTTATATCGCTTTTTCACCATTGGCCCAGGGATTGCTTACCGACCGCTACCTGGATGGCAATGTCCCCGGGGACTCAAGGATGTCTCGGAATCATTTTCTCAGGAGGTCACAACTTACCGTTGAGTTGCTTGAAAAAATTCAAAAGTTGAATTCTTTCGCTTCTAAACGTGGACAGTCGCTTGCTGAAATGGCGCTGGCCTGGCTGCTGAAAGATGACCTGGTGACCTCGGTGCTCATTGGAACCAGTTCAGTGAAACAACTGGAGATGAACCTGAAAGCATTGAGTAATACCGAATTCTCTACTGAAGAGCGAACAAATATTGATAGGGTTTTGAAATGATCAACAGGGACTCCATCTCATGATCATGAGATGGAGTCCCTGTTCACCTGAACGGCACCTCTATAATAACCCTTGTGCCGGCCGGCTCTCCCCGGTCATTTGACAGGTCAAGTATATCCAGGGTGATCTTCTTTTTCAATGTCCTGTTAAGTGCCCTGATCCGGTCCTGGATGAGGGAAGTGGCCAGGGAATGATGGTCCTTGTCGCGTTCAGATTTAAGTTCCCCGGCTTTTTTTCTTCCGATGCCTTCGTCTTCCACTACGATATTGATCATATCATCTTTCAAAGTGAAGCTAACTTTAACCATTCCTCTTTGTTCCTTGTACCTCAATCCGTGCTCTATGGCGTTCTCTACAAATGGCTGCGTAATCATTGATGGAATGCAGGTGTGGTCAGGATCAAGCGCCTCGTCTACTTCAATCTTGAAATCAAACTTCCCGGGGAATCGCAATATCTGCAGTTCCAGGTAATTCTCAATGATGCCAATCTCATTGCTGAGAGAAATGTATTCCTCCGTGGAACCCTGAAGGATGTTCCGAATGAGCTTTGAGAATTTCGACAGGTAGGATGCGGCCTTTGCCGGTTTTTCGTTGATCATGTAATGATGGATGCTGGACAGCGAATTGAAAATAAAATGTGGGTTCATCTGGGCGCGGAAGAGCTTCTGCTGAAGGATCAGGCTGTTTTGTTTTTCGCGCAACCGGCCCTGGCGGATCAGGGCAATGGCAAGGAGGATGACCAGGGTGATTAAACCGGCAAGGCCCAGTAAGATGATCCTGGATTGCCTGAGCTTGTAAGATTTGAAGGCGTTTTCCTCCGACAACAATCCAATCTGAAGTTCTTTTTGTTCTAATTCATAACGGGTTTGAATTTCGATGGTTTCCCTGTTCTGCCGGATATTATTCAAGGTGTCAACCGCATTTTTAAAAAGGATGTGATATTTTAACGCTTCCCTGGTCCGGTTCTCTTTTTCATTGATTAAATACAGTCCTTTATACAACCATTCGCCCCAGTTCCACATCAGTTCTTTCAGGATCCGGGGAGGTACAGGGAAATAAAGTTCAAAACCGTAAAACGCAGCATTCTGCGGTACATCGGAACGATAAAAAGAATTCCTGGCAAGCATTTCATTAAACAGTTTCTCCGATGTTTTAAAACTGTATTCAGCAAGATGCAATTTATTCGTATAATAATAGAAATTACCAAGGTAATTGGAGGCATAAACCGCCCAGATCATGATCCCTTTTTCATCGTACCATTTCAGTGCGCTTTCCATATTCGCAATGGCAGAATCTGTTTTCCCTTCGGTATCTTGCAAGTCTGCCAGCCACATCAGGGCGCGGTATTTCTGGGCCTGGGAGCTGATTTCATCAGTGGACATGGAAATGGCTACCTGAAAGTATGCCCTTGCGCTATCCAGTATGCCCAACCCATAATAATCGGCGCCAATTGTCCATGCGGTCAATAATATTTCAGTATTTGAGAAATGATTTGCTTTCATGACGCTCAATGTCTCTCGCCTGATCTTTAGCGATTCCTCGACCGATCCCATTTCAGTGTATGTTTGTGCAAGACCAAGTTTAATGATAACCTGGTCTTTAAGGCTGCCAACCATTGCACCACCGGGAAGGCGTTCCTGGCACTTGTCCAGGGCAATGTTTCCATATTCGATCGTCTTCTCCTTATTATTGGTTGTATAATGTGTTGTGGCGATGAAATAATAGAGCCAGAATTCCCGGTATTTGTCATCCATTTCCTGGCATATGGAAAGCGCCTCAAAGAAGTTGGTCAATGCCTGGGGATACTTTCCGTAGTACTTGTAAATATGCCCGTAATTCTGGAATGCATCTGCCATTCCTGCTTTGAAACCCAGTTCTTTAGCCAGTGCCAGAGCCGAATCAGCAAACTCCAGGCTGATTTTTTCATCAATGAACGATAGGGAAGCAGCAAGCCAGTTTAAGGTAATGACCCTTTCCTCGCCGGCCTGGCCGGGTAAAACCGCCCGCAGGCTGTCCACATCAAAGGTTTGAAAAGCGATGAATTTTTGCGGGAAACCATGGAGGGAGGAGGAGAGGAGGAAGGCTGCTATGAGGATCCGGTGGAACATATCTTTGCTCTACGCCCTATGCCCTAAATGCTCCCCGATCCGATCGAGCATCTCCAACAGTAGTTCACGCTTGCGGAACGATACCGGCACCATGGCGTTGTTCGTCAGGATGACATTCCCGCCTTCCGCCTTTTCAAACCGAGTAATATGCGCCAGGTTGACCAGGTACGACTTGTGGACCCTGAAAAAGCCATAATCCCCGAGCATATCTTCATATTCCTTCAGGGTATTCGACATGATGATCCTGCTTTTGTCGATCAGATGGAAGGTGGTGTAATTGTCGTCGGATTCGCAGTAAATGATATCACCCATCCGGACCAGGTGGACGTTATCGAAGGTTTTCAGGATGATCTTCTTCGATGCCACACTGCCTTGCTGCATGTTGTCCGCCAGCACACCAAGCTGGGTGTTCATCTCTTTCAGCACCAGTTTCTCCGCCTTGTCCACCGCCTGTTTCAGGTCTTCCGGTTCCACCGGCTTGAGCAGGTAATCCAATGCGCTGAACTTGATGGCTTTAATGGCAAATTCATCGTAAGCGGTAATGAAAATGACCTTGAAATCGATGGGCTCCAGCTTTTTCAGAAGGTCGAACCCGGTGCCGTCCTCCAGCTTGATGTCGAGCAGGACCAAGTCCGGGTGGTATTTCTGGATGGCTTCCACCCCGGTTTTAACGCTCCCAACTTCGGCGACCAGCCGGACATTCCGACAATGCTCATGCACCAGCTTTTTCAACGTCTGTCGCATGAGCACCTCATCATCGATGATGATCGTGTGCAGCAACCTGGATTTGAATATGTTCCTAAAGATAGTCATTTTAGGAGGAGATAGCAAGGGTTAAATTCCAAATTCCAAGCACCAAAATACAAGCACCAAATTCCAAGCACCAAATCCCAAATCCCAAACAAATTTCAAAACTCAATATTCAAATCTCAAACAATTTGAGTTTTTTGGATTTGAAGCTTGTGATTTGTTTGGAATTTGGGATTTGGAATTTACTATCATTGTTTGCACAGTTTAACCACTGCTATTTCATTGCTAACTTGCAGCCTGACAAGATAGATCCCCGCCGGCAAGTCAGCTACATATGCCTGCAAATGGTATTCTCCCTTAGAATAGGTTCCATCCGCCAGCGTCCTGACTTCTTTCCCATACATGTCATAAATCTTTAATGTCACACATTGACATTGCGAAATGCGAAATGCGAAATGCGAAATGTCCCGGGCTGGATTTGGGAAAATTTCAATTTGGAATCCAGAATTTGGAATCTGGAATTCCATTGTTCCAACATGGAGGTAATTGCACCAGAAAGCCCCCATGTCACAAATTGTATTATCAATTGGATCAATACACTCCGGATCACTGGCATCAATGCAGGGAGATCCTTCAGTGAGGTGATAATAGCACGTGTCTGACTCTTCAAACAGCGGATCAAGATCAATGCTCTCGAGCCATCTTTGAATAAATCCCGGGCCTTCAACGCCATTTTGTCCACCCATCACGTCGGAGTAGTATGCACTAACGGTATCCGTGCTTTCCTGGAGATGAACCTGGGTTGGTGTATTCTCCCAGAGAATGGTATTCCAGATATCTACATTACAACCAGTCCAGAGATGTACCCCTCCACCCCATTGGGAAGCATGATTTTCAGTGATGGTGTTGCTGGTGAGAGTCAGCTGGCAGTTGTCCTGCACCTCAATTGCCCCGCCCCATCCGGCTGAATCGTTATAAAACAGGTTATGATGTATCATAGGACTGCAATTATCAATGACTGCAATGCCACCGCCACCATTGTCGGCAATATTGTCCCTGAAAGTGTTATACCGGACCACGCCACCAGAGGATAAATAACACAACAATGCGCCGCCATATCCTTCACCCATTTCAATGCCAATAGCGGTATTTTCAATGAACGTATTATTTTCGATCAGAGGATATGAATCATGTGCGGATGTAACTGCTGCACCGTCATAAGATTCATTGTTTATAAAAGTGCAATTCCTGATCTGCGGACTGCTTCCTTTTAATGCAATGGCACCGCCGGATGGATTGGTGGGGAATGCATTCTGGTCGAGGGCATAATTGAACCTGAAGAGGCACCGGTCCACGATCAGCTTGCTGAAATTGATAACACCAATGGCCCCGCCGCAATTGTCCGGCCAGTCCCCATAAACATTTCCGTATTCGAAAATGCAGTATGTAAACCTGGAAGTGTCATTTAACGTGTCTGTATCAATAAACCGGATGCTCCTGAACCCGGTTTCATGATCTGCCGCAGTAAAAAGGATCGAATCGGTTTCTGTCCCGAGGGCAAGAATCCTCCCCTGGATGTACATGGTAAAGCTCCCCTGCCATTCGACCGTAACTCCGGCTTCAATGGTCAGGGTGCTGCCATCCGGGACATAAGTCAATCCCTCTACCAGGTAGGGTGAACCAGCCAGGTTCCATGTTCCAAAGATGGGCCCTGCAGGGACCGGCGTCTGGGAATACACCGCAACACTCATGGCGATTGCAGTGAATAAGGAAAAGATTTTTTTCATAACGACCTCCAATCTATAATGTTTAATGTTTAATGTTGAGTGTTTAACGTCTAATGCTTAATGCCCTATACCCTATGCCCTTTGCCCTGCGACCTATGCTTACCGCACAACCAGCTTCTTCACAGCGTCTTGCCCGCCCACCTGCAGCCTGACGAGATAAACACCGGCCGGCAGGTTGGAAACTTCCATCCAGACCGCGTATTCGCCCGGGGATTTCACTTCATCCATCATTGTCCCGATCTCTCTGCCGAACAAATCAACTATCTTCACCGTGATCCTTTGAAAATCGACAACTGACAATTGACAATTGACAATTCCATCGGCCGGATTGGGATACAATTCAATCCGGAACCCGGAACCCGGTCCACAAGCTGGCGGACGGAACTCGGAATCCTGCATTCCGACCGGGATGGATCCATACTCATAGGCTCCCATATCGACTATGGCAGAGCCATTTCCGTCGCCATCCCAGAGCCGCTGATTGCCAAGGAGATCCCCGTCCGGCATATAGCCAGTCGAATTGGTCCCGGCATCAATGCAAGGTGAAATATCTGAAAGTGAATACGGATGATCACCTGCTCCTGAAAAAAGCGGGTCCTGGAATGTATTGATTCCCAACCAGTAGATTGCACCATTGCCGGCATCAATCCAGCCATAGTAATCGGAATAATATGAATAAACATAGTTTGCAGGATTAAAATTGAGAAAACATACCTCACCGGTATTGCCCGAGAAGATAGAGTTCTTTATGATCATACTGGTCCCGTTTTCACAAAAGAGACCACCCCCTCTTGCACCTTCATTGTTCGAAACAGTGATATTTTGCAAGGTAGCTGAACACTTACTGCAATAAATCCCACCACCACGATCGGATGCTGAATTATCATAGATCAATACACTTTGCAGCAATGCACCATCGCCTCCCAGTCTGATTCCGGCTCCATGATCCGCGATGTTACTGGTAATGATGACATTTTCAATGACGGGAGCGCCATAGCAATAGATACCGCCGCCATATTCAGCATTACCCCCGGTGACAGTCAGGTTTGATATTTTAGTCCCTGCTTCAGATTCGATTTCCATGACACCGGAAAGTCCTGCCGCATCAAGGATCACCTCCCCGGCAGATGTTCCGTTGATATTGAAATAGGCAAGAACCTGGATGGGCATTTCTTCTCCATTGGTCGATGGGCCATAGGTACCGTTCAGCAACTGAATGGTATGATGGTGTGCTGCATCTGCCCTTATCCTTGATTCTGCAAACCAAATTGTTTTCAGGGGATCTTCAGGTGATAAGCCGCTGTTATTGTCATCCCCTTCAGGAGATACGTACAAATCGCAGTCGGCCTGCTCAATCTTGCCGTGCAGAATGTCAAAATCTATGTCGCCCAGTGCATGGAATTCCGTGGGATATAACACGGTGAAGGTGTCAAGGATGACATTTGCGTAAGAATTCAGTTCCAGATCATTGCCGTATTCGGCATAGTTGAGGTAAATATTGCAACGATTGGTGCTGTCAAAATCAAATGCAGACCTGTGGCAGCTTATCCCTCCGCCATAAAGAGCAGTATTATGGGAAATAGTAACATTTTCGAATACTGAACTGACATCTTCAAAATAAATTCCCCCACCCGTGTAATTACAAGTATTGTATGATATTTCTATATTCCTGAGAACCGCGGTGGCGCCTATGCAATGAATTCCTCCGCCCCTGCTTTGATAACCAGTTGCGGTATTGTTGGTAATTTTTACATTTTCGAGATCCAGTAATCCACCGGTAAAATAAATTCCATTATTCTGGTTGTTTGTAACAGTTGCATTGCTCATCACCAGGTTGGAATTTGTGCTGTTTATGCCCATATTTCCCCTTTTTATTGTAAGGTAGACACATGAAGTCGCAGCATTATTATCGATGAGGAGTGCATCCGACTGTTCCTCGGCGTCGAGGATGACTCCGTTTACCGATTCTCCGCTCAAGCCGATAAAATCAGGGAGATTTACCGGGAACTTTTCATTATTCGATGATGGGCTGTATGTCCCGTTCAGGAGGTGAATGACATGCTGGTGAAGGCTGTCTGCCCGGATGATTCTGTAGGCATGATCCAGAGTCTGGAGGGGATCACCGGCCGTTAAACCACTGTTGGAATCGTCACCTTCGGGCGAGACAAACAGGTCGGCATCAACCTGCTGAAACTTTCCGTAAAAAATATCGCATATGAAATTTTCCCTCGGGAAGAGATGATACTCTGTAGGATACATAACTGTAAACGTATCGAGGAATAATTCTACAGGTGTTTCTGAATAGATATCATTTCCCCATATCGCATCGTTTTGATATATATTGGATCTTTGGACACTGTCAAAAAAGATGGCTGTACCATAAATCCCACCTCCCCTTTCTTCAGAAGAATTACCTGTTAAAGTGACATTCTTAAGTGTTACCGAGGAGCCAATGCAATATATTCCGCCTCCGAAATCTGCCTTGCCCTGGACGATATGCAAATTCGAAAGCATCGGGCTTCTTCCCTCCGTAATATTAAATACCCTTTGCTGGTTATTGCCGGAGATCACCACAGGATTCTCTTGCGGGGCTATTATCTTAAGATCCTTATAAATATTGAGTTGATCCTCAAGGATGATCGTATCACCTGTGTCCAGGTCAAAATATATAGTGCCATAAAAGTCCACCGCATCGATGGCATTCCGTAATGATCCAGGGCCATTGTCATTGGAGTTGGCCACTGTCACGCTTTCCGGTAAGCCGACGGTGATTAAATGGTCGTTGCTTCTTTTATAATTGAGTCCATTTTGGTCGTCTCCAACCATGTAATCAAGATAATACATGCCCGTCTGATACACGGTATTAATCCTGGGAGAAAATTGATATGTCCAGCCTGTGCTGAATTGAATTTCTCCCAATCCTCTGGCCACCCACCAGTGATAGAACAGGGGAACCGGTTCAATTCCATACATGGCTTGAGTTAACGAATCTGAGTACACCAGCATCCCAAAAGTATTTTCATAATGGAAGACTATGCTGTCATTTACAGTCCAGCCTAAAGGCAATAGTATTCCAAAATAGGGTATGCCATTTCCTCCCGTTTCTGGACCAATGGTCACACTTATTTCCACCTCGAAGGAACTGCCGGGCTCGGCAGAAAATGGCTGGTTGACAAAATCGAAGTAATAACATCCGGTGAAGCATAAAATGCCGATCAGCAAGAATGCAATCATGAGTCTGAATGGAAATGGTTGCTTTTTCATAATATACCTCCCGGTTAGATTTACAGTTTACAGTTTATTGTTTACTATTTTCAGTATTACAAAGCCCTGTGCTCTATACTCTATGCCCTATGCCCTTTGCCAGCATAAAAATACAACACCAGGAAGGTGAAAATGAGGTAGATAAGGATGCGCCGGGGATCGGTGAGGAAACGCCGGTTGCGGGCGAGGGAAAGTAGATATTACGGTATTTTGTTAAATACATGTTAAAACTTTCATATTTAGAATTAGCGTATCTACCTTTATGACCAATTAATTAATCCATTCATCAACACCCATTATTATGAAAACTACATATAGATTATTGATCTTTCTGGGCTTTTTATCCATAGGGATTTCAAGCACTCTCATGGCACAGGAAAGGCCGGCCTTCCTGACCGTAACCACCGCTCACTGGAACATGGAATATGAAAATTTCTCCATGGACGAGTGGAAAGCAGTGGAAAAGGAATACTTTGACAAAGTCACATCCAAAAATGAATTCATCGTATCTTCTTTAGTACTGATCCATTATTTTACCGCCGACAATTCGGAGATTAAGTTTGTCACCGGTTACAGCTCATGGGAAAACATTGAAAAGGCACAGGAACGCAGCAATGAACTGGCCAAACAGGCCTGGCCGGATGAGAAAGCCCGGGATGCATTCTTTAAAAAGCAATCAGCTTATTACAGCGACATGCATTCTGACGAGATCTACTCCACCCTTGACGGGGCAAAGGTGCTGACTGAAAAGCCAACCGAACCGATGGTATATTATGTAAGGATTTCACACCGGGCATTCCCTGAAGACGGCACCACCGAGGAAATCCAGGCACTCAGGAAGGAATACAAGGAAAATGTGATCGATAAAAATAAGTACCTCAATGCTTATTATCCTTCACGCCATGCCTGGGGCTCTGACGGACGCGACTTCATTGAAGCTTTTGTTGTAGGCTCTCTGGGCGACCTGGAATTATCCATGAAAGAAAATCAAAAGCTGATCAAAGATCATTGGCCGGATCAGGCCAAGGCTGATGCATTTTTCGATAAACTGGGCAAATATGATACCGGCTGGCATGGCGATTTCATTTACCGCCATGTTCCGGAACTTTCAAAATAATTAAAGCTTTATTCCAGCTATGGCCCGGTGATCATTTAATATTAATCACCGGGCTTTTTTATACCGATGCTCCATCCTTTTTCTTGTCTAACAGTTATTTCCATTACCGTCGATATCAAATACTCTGCCCATCTCTTCTTTATCCTTTCCGCAGAATGAAAATAAATTAAAAAATTATCAGAGAAGTAGGCAGTTTTATTCTGGAATTACTTTCTAACTTGCCAGGGTTAGAAATTTAGGATGCTTGTTTATTATCTAGTTAAAACCAATCCATTTACTAATTCAAAAACTTATTAATTATGAAACACTTAATTAAGATTTCGCTGGCCATTTTATTTTATGTCCAACTTAACTCATTGCATGCACAGCCTTCCGGATGGAGGGAGATGGATATTTTATCCATGGGAGGCAAAATAGATGAATTCCGTGAAAGCCCGGTTCGCAGCATCGGATTTATTGACGATACTACTTTTTGCTCTGCTCATCGGAACGGATGCCTCGTCTTTTACAGGATCAGTTATGGCATCATGGATAAAGCACTGATTGTTAAAGTGATAAAACAGAAAAGCATTCCCGAGCTGGATGTCCAGCCAAATTCTGCCATTCTAAGTCCCGATGGAAAATACCTGGTTTCCGGTTGCTGGCAGACCTGGGATGATATCGATATTTCAGGGACTTCCCCGAAACACAACATCTACATTTATAATATTGAAAACATGGGAATCCCGTCCATGTCAACATGGAATGAAGAGACCAGGACCCCGGACCGTACCATCACCATTTCGGAAGGAGAGCTTTCGCCTTCACAGCTGCAATTCAGTCCTGACGGGACCAAGCTGCTGGCCAACAGCGGGTACGCGATCTTTATCATAGATTTTGCAACGGGCAATATCCTGGATAAAATCACCGGATTTGAGACCACTTCATATTCAGCTTCTTTTTATGGGGATGGGGATATGGTGGCGTACGGCGACGGAAAACTCGTTAAAATTTATTCCCTGAAGGATAAAAAAGTCACGCATACCCTGATCGGCCACAAGGATGAAGTACTATGCGTATATGGATATAAAACCGATCGCGACAATCTGTTCACGAGTGATTTCAAGATGAGCCTGATCTCATGGAATGTCAGTTCGGAGTCAATGAGGTGCAGCAAGCCTATAAAATTGAAGATTCCGCCGTACAAGATGAAATACAATCCCGGGGATAACAGGATATATATCGGTGGTGCCGGCAGCGGCATGTTCCTGATGCATCCGGATTATTTCTCTTTCGAGCCAAGAACGGCTTATGAAAGCACCTCCAATACAGGTTATCCGCAAATCTTCGATTTCAGTGTGAGCAATACTGCCTACATCCAGAGCGTCGAAGGCGGAACGATCATTTTGGTTAACGTACAAGAATAAAGTTCGATTAACTTTGAACTTGTAATTTAACTTTGCCCTTTGAACTTTGCCCTTTGAACTATGAAAATGCGCTTTCCCCATACTTACGTCATCCTCTTCTCGCTGATAGTCCTCGCGGCGGTCCTGACATGGCTGCTGCCCGGCGGCGATTATGTAGAACAAATCCGGACCGTTGACGGGAAAGACGTTAAAGAAATGGTGTACCAGCCCCGGGACAGCCAGCCCCAGACCTGGCAGGTCTTCGGGGCTATGTTCAGGGGTTTCGTCAGGCAGGCCGGGATCATCGTCCTCATCCTGATGATCGGAGGGGCGTTCTGGATCATGAATGCCACCAGAGCCATGGATGCCGGCATCATCTCCTTCATCCGGTTCTCCCGAGGCCTGGAGAAATACAAAGCATTGAAGTTCATAGGGGTCGATAATGTGGTCATCGTGCTGGTCATGCTGATGTTCAGCCTTTTCGGCGCTGTCTTCGGGATGAGCGAGGAATCCATTGCTTTCGTGATCATCCTGGTGCCACTGGCTATCTCCATGGGTTACGATTCCATCATCGGCCTCTGCATGTGCTACCTCGGGGCCCATATCGGTTTTGCCGGGGCGATGCTGAATCCTTTTACCATAGGGATTGCCCAGAGCATTGCCGGGTTGCCGCTGTTTTCAGGACTGGAATACCGGTTCATCTGCTGGATCATTATCAACATCATCGGGATCG
>Ga0208980_10000757_pt1 | contig 18777 bp, 16 predicted proteins | sample WetSurMetagenome_3_FD_187993 | JGI IMG/M metagenome (GOLD analysis project Ga0208980, IMG submission 187993) | Wetland microbial communities from Twitchell Island in the Sacramento Delta, sample from surface sediment Aug2011 Site A1 Bulk (version 2) | ecosystem: Environmental > Aquatic > Marine... | reverse complement strand
GCCATCCTGGACGAGATCTACGATCGCTTCACGTGCTGGGACCAGGGCGATTTCTGGGGGGTGATCGGCGACTGGATCGAGATGCCGAAGTACAATGCCGACGGCGTCGTGACCGATATCGGTATCACGACTGTAAAAGTCCAGAACTGGGATAAAACGATCACAACCATCCCGACTTACTTCCTCGTCAGTGATTCGTACAAAAACTGGCGCGGGATGCAGGAATCCGGCGCCCGCAGGATCAGGAGGCATATCCTGATCGATATGCACAGCATCAGGTTTTGCACTCCGGAAATGCTGGAGCGTTTCTCAAATTACGAGTATGTGGCAGACTATGTGAAACAGACAGAAGAAGACGTCCTGGCCTATAATAAAGAGCACCATATAAATCCTGAGATCCTGATCAATGGGAAAAGACAGACCAATATCGGAGTATTCCGTGCTTATCTTACCGGGTATTTGAAGGATAATCCGAATCTTCACCAGGATATGTCATTGATGGTAAGGCAACTGCAACCGACAGAAACCGGTCTCCCGATGGAAATATACGCGTTCAGCAAAGAACAGGACTGGGAAAATTATGAAAGGATAGTGTCAGATATTTTCGATCACGTGCTGGCCGGCATCGAATTCTTCGACCTCAGGCTGTTCCAGAATCCTACAGGAGCAGATTTCCAATCACTGGCAAAATCTGAATGATTATGAGCAAAGTATACTACAAAGAAGAACAGAAGTTCAATCAATGGTGGATATGGCTCCTTATAGCCGTCTGCTTCGGCATCTGGGTCTGGCAGTTCGTCCAGCAGATCATCATGGGAAAACCGTTCGGGAACATTCCCATGTCAGATCTCGGCGTGATCCTGACCGGCATCTTTCCAATCCTGGTACTCTTGCTGTTCCGTTTACTGAAGCTGGAAACGCTCATCGACGAAGAGGGGATCAAATGCCGTTTTATGCCATTTCAAAGGAAATATAAGACCTTTCTTCCCCGTGATATTGCTAAATATGAAGTGAAAAAGTACAATCCGCTCATGGAATACGGCGGCTGGGGAATCCGATACGGCCGCAAAGGAACCGCATATAACGTCCGCGGCAATATGGGTGTATACCTGGAACTTAAAAATAATAAGAACTTCCTGATTGGCACGCAGACGCCTGATTCCATCCGGTATGCAGTGGAGAAACTGATGAAAATGAACGAACGCTGACAGGTCCGCCTAACGTCGGACACTGTCAGGTTTATATCGCCCCATCTGTCAGCGTCCGACCTTAGGAGGACCTGACAGGGTGAAAATATCATTCTGCCCGCTAAAACCAGCTATCTGTAAAATCATTAAAAAAATCCTTGACAAATTAAAAAACCTGTTTTATCTTTGACCGACCGTTCAACCATAAAATCATGCCACGCACGGAAGAACAGTTTGAAGAGATCAGGGAGCAGCGTAAGGGCCAGATCCTGGATGCTGCGCTGGAACTCTTCGCCCATGAAGGGTACTTCACCACCTCCATCAGCAGAATAGCGCAGAAGGCAGGCATTTCCAAAGGATTGATGTACAATTATTTCGAGAGCAAGGAAGACCTTGTCATAGTCATAATATCCAAAGGCATGAAACTGCTGATGGCAAGTTATGACAGGGATCAGGATGGAATACTCACGGAAGAGGAATTCGAATTCCACATCGATGAGAATTTCCGGTTGCTTTCCGCGCATCCGGATTACTGGAAACTTTATTTTGCGATTTTAATGCAGCCCGCCGTGTATAAGCTGGTAAAAGATAAATTTGCCGATCACCTGCCCCGGCAAAGAGCAGTTTTTGAAGGATATTTCGAGAGAAAAGGCGAACATGACCCTGTTACCGAAGCCCTTTATCTCGACGCTGTTTTTGACGGAATAATCCTGAATTATGTCATGAACCCGGAATCTTTCCCCCTGGAACGAATGAAAGAATTGATCATCAAAAGATTTAAATAAAATGAAAATTCCCAATGCCCTGAAAATAATCCTCTATGCTCTATGCTCTATGCTCTATGCGAACATAGCACAAGCTCAGCAGCCCACAGCAAAGGAAATAGTGGATAAAGCCAATAAGAAAGCCAGTGGTGAAACAAGCCAGGGCTCGATGAAGATGACCATCGTCCGGCCAGGTTGGTCCAGGGAAGTCACCATGAAATCCTGGTCGAAAACGACTCAATACTATATGATTTATATCACTGCGCCTGCAAAAGACAAAGGCCAGGTTTTCCTGAAAAGACAGAATGAAATGTGGAACTACATGCCTTCCATCGACCGGATGATCAAGATACCGCCGTCGATGATGAGCCAATCCTGGATGGGCTCGGACTTTACCAATGACGACCTGGTAAGAATGAATTCGATCGTGGAGGATTACGACCATACACTGGTTGGGAGCGAGTCTGTCGGAGGATTTGACTGTTACAAGATCGAGCTTATCCCAAAGCCGGAAGCAGCAGTTGTCTGGGGTAAGATCAACCTCTGGATTGCCAAAAATGAATTCTATGAAATGAAGGCCGAGTATTTTGATGAAGATGGCACACTGGTAAGTTCTATGACATCTTCCGACATCAGGCAGATGGGGGACCGGTCATTGCCAGGCAAAACGGTAATGGTCCCTGCCGATAAACCAGGCAACCAGACCATTCTCGAAATGATCGATGTGGTGTTCAACAAGCCAATTGACGATAATTTCTTTTCCCAGCAAAACATGAAGAACGTGAAATAATCCATGAGAGAGTACTTTAAAATAGCGTGGAGAAACATCTGGCGGAACCGGCGGCGGACCCTCATCACCGTTGCTTCCGTATTCTTTGCCCTGTTCCTGGCATTGCTCATGCGGTCCATGCAAATCGGTTCTTACGGCTATATGATTGAAAGTGCCGTCAAGAACTCCACAGGATACTTACAGGTCCACGAAAAAGGATACTGGAACGATAAGAGCATTGACAATACCCTTGAATACACTTCAGAACTGGAGCATAAGATCCAGGCCACAGAAAACGTGAAAGATATCATCCCGAGGCTGGAATCTTTCGCCTTGATCTCTTCGGGGAAGCAAACCAAAGGGGTGGCTGTCATCGGGACCATTCCCGGGGTGGAAGATAAAGTCTCCGGCCTGAAGGGCAGGATCATCGATGGCCATTACCTTAATGACCGGGAAAACGGAGTGCTCATCGCAGAAGGCCTTGCCAATTACCTGCAGGTAAAAGTGAACGATTCAGTTGTCCTGCTGGGCCAGGGTTATCACGGCGTCACAGCAGCTGCTGAGCTTCCTGTCCTGGGGATCATCCGCTTCCTCCAGCCGGATATGAACAACCAGATGGTATACATGGAACTGGGAAAGGCACAGGATTTCTATTCCTCCCCGGGCAGGCTCACCAGTGTCTCTATCATGCTCGACGATCCGGATAAATACATGCGTACTGCCGCTCAGTTGGAACGGATCGACCCGGATAACCTGGAAGCGCTGACCTGGAAGACCATGCTGTCAGAACTGGTGAATTACATTGAAGGGGATACTATCAGTGGCCTTTTTATGCTGGCTATCCTGTACGTTGTTGTGGGCTTCGGCATACTTGGCACCATCCTGATGATGACCATGGAGCGGAGGAAGGAATTCGGTATCATGGTGGCCGTTGGCATGAAGAGGATCAAGCTTTCAGCCATCCTGTTGATCGAATCATTGGTCATTGGAATTGCCGGTATCATTTCCGGGGTTGTGATAAGCATGCCGGTCATCTACTACTTCCACCTGCATCCCATCCGGTTCACTGGTGACGCAGCGCAGGCTTACCTGGAATACAATATGGAACCAATCATGCCAACGGCCTTCGAGCCCGGATTCTTCATCACACAAAGCCTGGTGGTGATCATCATGACGCTGGTAGCGGCATTATACCCGGTCATCGTGATCTCCAGGTTGAAGGTTGTAAACGCAATAAAAGGAAAATGATATGTTAATAGCAATCGCCTGGCGGAACATATGGAGGAACAAGCTTCGGAGCCTGGTAGTAATTCTCGCTGTCATGCTGGGTCTCTTCGGCACGCTGTTCATGATCGCCCTTTCCTACGGCATGGTTGAACAGAAGATCGCGGACTCGGTCAACAATGAAATATCGCACATACAGCTTCACAATCCTGATTTTCTGCAGGATAATTCGTTAAGGTATTCTATCCGCAATGCTGATTCCATCCTGACAACAGCATCGGGCATTTCCGGGGTGAAGGGCATTAGCAGCCGGATCAAGACGGCGGCCATGGCCAGCACCGCGAATACCGGCACAGGGGTCATTGTCAACGGGATAGAACCTTCCCTCGAAATGCAGGTCACAAATATCCATAGGTTTCTGGTGGATGGCAATTATTTCGAAAAGGAATCCCGGACCCCGCAGATCCTGATCAGCTTTAAGCTGGCAACCAAGCTGAAGGCAAAGCTGGGATCAAGGATCGTGCTGACTGTGCAAAATACCGACGGAGAGCTTGTTTACGGGCTGTTCAGGGTCACAGGAATATACAAGACGACCAACGCGATGTTCGACGAGCCGAATGTCTTTGTGATAAAGCAAGACCTTGCTGAACTGACCGGCTTCGGGTTGAAGGATGCTACCGAAATCGCCGTTTTGATGGACAAGACCGAAGAAACGGACCGGGCAGTAATGGAACTTGGAAAGATTGCACCCGGGCTGAGCATCCTGCCGTGGAACATCCTGGAGCCAACCCTGAAAATGATGGCTTCGATGATGGACCAGTTCTCTTATTTTCTGCTGGGAATAATCCTGGCGGCAATGGCCTTCGGGATTGTCAACACAATGCTTATGAGCATCCTGGAACGGACGCGGGAACTGGGTATGCTGATGTCTGTAGGCATGAATAAAAAAAAGATATTTTACATGATCATGCTGGAAACCATATTCCTGGCACTGGTAGGCACTGCCGCGGGGGTGGCCATCAGCGCCGTGACGATCTCAGCCACTTCCAGGCACGGTATCAACTTCGCCAAATGGGCGGAAGGATTTGAATCCCTGGGGTACAGTTCACTGGTATATCCTACGATATACCAAAGCTTTTATGTTGGCCTGGCGATCATGGTCATCATAACGGCTATACTTGCTTCGCTTTATCCTGCCAGGAAAGCATTGCGGTTGAATCCGGCCGAAGCGGTAAGGCATGAAGCTTAACGAGTGTTTTGTATTTAAACATTTAATTAAACACTAAACACTAAACATTAAACACTAAACATTCGAAGCAAAATGGGTATCATCTGGACAAAGGACCTGCACAAGGTTTACACGGAGACAAAAGTGCCGGTGAATGCGCTCAACGGGATATCAATCACTTTTGATGAAGCTGAATTCACGGCCATTGTAGGGCCTTCCGGATCCGGGAAGACCACGCTGCTCAATATGATTGGCGGATTGGACAAGCCAACCGAAGGCGAAGTCCATATCAACGGCACAAATATCACCACGCTCCCATCCAGGAGCCTGATCGACTTCAGGCTGCATCACATCGGGTTCGTTTTCCAGTCGTACAACCTGATCCCCGTGCTCACGGCCCGTGAGAACGTGGAATTTATCATGCAACTGCAAGGTGTCCCGAAAGCAGAGAGGAAGGCCCGGGCCATCGAATTGCTTGAAGCGGTAGGATTGACGGATAAGATTGACAACCGGCCGGGGGATATGTCCGGCGGCCAGCAGCAGCGGGTCTCCGTAGCCAGGGCCCTTGCGTCAAAACCTCGTTTCATCCTTGCGGATGAGCCAACAGCCAACCTCGACAGCAAATCCACCGCGGAACTTCTTGATATTATGCTGAAAATGAACGAGCAATATAAAACGACCTTCATCTTTTCCACGCATGATCAAAGGGTGATGGAAAGGGCCAGGCGGATCGTAACGATTGAGGACGGGCTGGTGGCCAATGATTTAAGGTTTAAGGTTTAAGATTTAAGTTTTAAGGTTTAAGATTTTGGTTTTTATCTTTTAGTTTTTAGTTGGGTGTTAGTTATGAAGAAATATGTGCTGATATTTTTCATCCTGCTTTTTTATCTGCACACTTCTGCCCAGGAGAAAGACAAAACATGGCAGTTGAACGGACATTTGCAGGCGCTGGAGGACCTATGGATCCCGCCCTCCTCGGCACAATGGCAGACGATGACCTCGCTGTATAACCGCCTGGATTTCAAATGGCAGCCGGTGAATGCCCTGACTTTTACCACCGGTGTAAGGAATATTTTCAATTACGGCCAGATGGTACAATCGGGTTTTCCCCTCATCTCCGAACTAGCTACTAAAGACGAAGGGCTGGTTGATATGACCTGGCTCTGGGCGGATGACACTTCCTATTTCTTTTACTCCAACATCGACAGGCTGAACATCAAACTAAAAACCGGTAAATTTGAGGCGACGGCCGGACGGCAACGCATCAACTGGGGCATCAATATGGTATGGACCCCTAACGATATCTTCAATTCCTACAATTATTTCGATTTCGATTACGTGGAGAGGCCAGGTTGTGATGCATTGCTGCTGCAATATTACACTGGCAACACTGCTTCGCTCCAGTTTGGGTTTAAAGTTGACCAGCATTTGTATGCCATTGATTCAGCATTTAAAATCACTGCTGCCCTGATGTACCGTTTTAACCGCCGGGGATACGATTTCCAGTTCCTGGGCGGGGTCATGCGGGATGATGCAGTTGCCGGCCTGGGCTGGTCAGGCAACATCAAAGGGGCGGGATTCAACGGGGAAGCATCCTATTTCCTGGATAAAAAACAGCTTTTCGACACCACCGGCGCTTTTGTAGGCTCCATGGAACTGAATTACATGCTGAAGAACGGTGTTTTCCTGCAGGGCGGTTATCTTTATAATAGTGCCGGCACCACCGGCCCTGCCGGATGGGGAACAGCATTGATCTATGCCATTGATGTTTCGGCCAAGAACTTCACGAAAGCCCGGAATTCCCTTTTTGCCCAGGCCTCCTACCCTTTCAGCCCGCTGGTGAACGGAACCGCTGCACTCATCTTCAATCCCAATGATAAATCCGGCTTTGCAGGCCCTTCCCTTGATATTTCCCTGACCAACAACATTTCACTCTTCCTGATCGGCCAGATCTTCTGGGGTAAAAGTATGACCGAGTTCGGGGACTATGGGACGCTTGTTTACTGGCGACTGAAATGGAACTTCTGACATTGTCGATTGTCGACAATGATTAAAAAATAACTTCCTTCCGTTGATTATTTAAAAACTTATCCTATCTTTGCACGCTCAATTTTAACCTGTTAATATAACGTCATGTATCTAACGTCTGATAAGAAAAAAGAGTTCTTTACCGAATACGGAAATTCTGCTGTTGACACCGGTTCCCCGGAAGGCCAGGTCGCTATGTTCACGCATCGCATCAATCACCTTACAGAACACCTGAAGGAAAATAAGAAAGACCGGGCTACCCGCCGGGCGCTTGTGGCACTCGTTGGAAAAAGACGCAAGCTCCTTGATTATCTTAAAGAAAATGATATCGAAAGATATCGTGCAATCGTGAAGAACCTTGGTATCAGGAAATAAACAAACATCGAAATATATAGTCCAAAGAAGGCAATCTCAGCATTGCCTTTTTTTGTATTTATCAACCACAATGAAAGAAAGAGAGTAAAAAATGTCACAAAACGCAGTTATTAAAAAGTTTAAATTAGGGGACGGACGTGAAGTTTCCATCGAAACGGGACGGCTTGCCAAACAGGCATCGGGTGCAGTGGTGGTGAAGATGGGCGACACTATGCTCCTGGCTACGGTGGTCGTAGCCGCTAAAGCGTCTGAAAGCGCCGATTTCTTCCCACTGACCGTCGAATACAAAGAAAAGTACTCAGCCACAGGAAAATTCCCCGGCGGCTTTTTCAAAAGAGAAGCCCGCCCGTCAGAATATGAAATATTGATTTCCCGCCTGGTCGACCGTGCTCTCAGGCCATTGTTCCCGGAGAATTTCTACAATGAAGTGCAGGTCCAGATCATGCTGATCTCGGGCGATAAGAACACCCCTCCCGATGCACTGGCAGCCCTTGCCGCTTCGTCAGCACTCATGGTATCTGAAATCCCCTTCCTGGGGCCGATATCGGAAGTCCGCGTGGCCCGGGTTGATGGACAGCTGGTCGTTAATCCCACCATCCAGCAAATGGAAATGGCTGACCTTGACCTGATGGTTGCCGCTTCCAAAGACAATATCGTAATGGTAGAAGGCGAAATGAAAGAAGTTTCCGAAGCCGAAATGCTGGAAGCCCTTAAATTCGCCCACCTTGCTATTAAAGAACAATGCCAGGCACAATTCGAACTGGTTGCAATGCTCCCGGAAAAGAAGGAAAAGATGATCGTGCCGGAGCCTTTGCAGGATAAAGAACTGGAGAAAGCCATTCATGATTATGCCTATCCCAAATTTTACGCTATTGCTTCTTCCGGCATGGCCAACAAGCACAACCGCCAGGAAGCCTTTGAAAAAGTGAAGGAAGAATATATCTCCACCATTCCGGAAGAAAAGCAGGAAGAACTGCTTCCGCTTGTCAACCGTTATTTCTATGACACTGAATATGAAGCCGTAAGGAACTGCGCGCTGGATACTAAGAAACGTCTTGACGGACGTGCCCTTGACCAGATCCGGCCGATCTGGTGCGAAGTAGACTTTTTACCAGCAGCACACGGATCAGCCATCTTCACCCGCGGAGAGACCCAGGCACTTGTTACGGTTACCCTTGGCACCAAGCTCGATGAGCAGGCCATTGATGGCGCCGTGATCGAAGGTTCCAACGATTTCATGCTGCATTACAACTTCCCGGGATTTTCCACCGGTGAAGTGAAGCCGATCCGTGGCACCAGCCGCAGGGAGATCGGACATGGCAACCTGGCCCTGCGCGCCCTGAAGCCTGTCATTCCCGGCGATGACCAGAATCCCTATACCGTCAGGATCGTTTCCGATATTCTCGAATCCAATGGTTCTTCATCGATGGCTTCTGTTTGTGGCGGCACCCTTGCCCTCATGGATGCCGGCGTTAAGATAAAGAAACCTGTTTCAGGCATTGCCATGGGCCTTATCTCCGGAAAAGGCGATGGAAGATACGCTGTCCTTTCCGATATCCTGGGCGACGAAGATCATCTCGGCGATATGGACTTCAAGGTTACTGGCACAAAAGACGGCATCACTGCCTGCCAGATGGACATTAAGGTCGAAGGGCTCTCCTTCGAAATTATGGAGCAGGCGCTCGAACAAGCAAAACAGGGCAGATTATTCATCCTTGGCGAACTCCTGAAAGCCATTTCAGAACCCAGGGCAGATTACAAGCCGCATGTGCCAAGGATCGAAAAGATGCGCGTTCCAAAGGAATTCATCGGTGCCATCATCGGTCCCGGAGGCAAAGTTATCCAGGAAATTCAGAAAGAGACGGGTTCGACTATTATCATTGAAGAAGAAGGCGAATTCGGCGTCATCGACATCTTCTCCGGAAATAAAGAATCCATTGAAGCTGCAAAGGAAAGGATCAGACGGATCGCTGCAGTACCGGAAGTCGGCACTGTTTATAACGGAAAAGTCAAAAGCATCGTCGCATTCGGCGCCTTCATCGAAATACTGCCTGGCAGGGAAGGACTGTTGCACATCTCTGAGATCGATAATAAAAGGGTCACAGATATAGAGCAATATATGAAAGTAGGGCAGATGATTGACGTGAAACTCATTGGTATTGACTCAGCTACGGGAAAAATGAAATTGTCGAGGAAGGTCCTTTTACAGGAACAACCAAATCGGCAATAAATTTTTGAAACATAACCGCGCCAGTTTCGTACAATTTGACTTAGATTTGTACCCCCATAAACCAATCTATGCGCCAGTTAAAAATTACCAAACAAGTCACAAACCGCGAAACTGCCTCTCTTGATAAGTATTTACAGGAGATTGGAAAGGTTGAGCTTATCACGGCAGAGGAAGAAGTCGAACTGGCCCGGCGGATCAAAAATGGCGACAAAGAGGCTTTGGAGAAACTCACCAAAGCCAATTTGCGTTTCGTGGTTTCGGTATCAAAGCAATACCAGAACCAGGGTCTTAGCCTGCCCGACCTCATCAATGAAGGCAACCTTGGACTGATCAAGGCAGCTCAGCGGTTTGACGAAACCCGAGGGTTCAAATTCATTTCATACGCCGTTTGGTGGATCAGGCAATCCATTCTCCAGGCCCTTGCCGAGCAGTCAAGGATTGTGAGGCTGCCGCTGAACAAGATTGGTTCCATCAACAAGATCAACAAGGCGTATGCCAAGCTGGAGCAGGAGCATGAACGCGAACCCGATGCGCTGGAGATCGCTGAAATGCTGGATATCCCGGAAAGTGAAGTAAAGGAATCCATTCGCAATTCAGGCCGGCACATTTCCATGGATGCCCCCCTGATCCAGGATGAAGAAAATACCCTGTACGATGTCCTTCGCAGCGACGAAACCAACACCCCCGAAAAAGAGTTGATGGTTGAATCACTGAGAAAGGAGATCGACCGGGCCATTTCAACTTTGACCCCAAGAGAAGCCGATGTGGTCAGGCTATATTTCGGACTGAATTCAAAGCATCCCATGACACTCGAGGAGATCGGTGAAAAATTCGACCTTACCAGGGAAAGGGTCCGTCAGATCAAGGAAAAGGCCATCCGTCGGCTCAAACATACTTCAAGAAGCAAAATCCTAAAATCATACCTAGGATAATCTACTCATTATTAATTAATTGAATTTTAGACTAAAAAAAATGTAGTCCCACTATAGTGAGACTACATTTTTTTTGTTCTCATGCCTATCTTTACATCTTTAAATCTAGAAAAATGTATCTTCAAACCCTTAGCAAATTTCCTCTTATTGCCCCTTCCATGTTGTCAGCGGATTTCGGCAACCTGCAGCGGGATATAGAAATGGTGAATAAGAGCGAAGCCGATTGGTTTCATATCGATGTCATGGACGGGGTATTTGTCCCGAATATCTCTTTCGGCTTTCCGGTGCTGAAGCATATTCAAAAACATGCCAGGAAGCCCCTGGATGTCCACCTGATGATTGTAGAGCCCGACCGTTACCTGGAACGATTCCGTCAGCATGGCGCCGAAGTGATCAGCGTGCATTATGAAGCCTGCCCCCACCTTCACAGGACTGTCCAGACCATCAAACAACTGGGAGCTATGGCGGGAGTTGTACTGAATCCCCACTCGCCGGTTTCATTGCTGGAGGATATCATTGAGTATGTGGATCTTGTCATGCTCATGTCAGTTAATCCCGGCTTTGGCGGTCAGAGTTTTATTGAGGGTACCCTGGGTAAGATCAGCGCGTTGAAGGAACTCCTCATTCGAAAACAAACAAATGTCCTCATAGAAGTGGATGGGGGAGTGACCCTGGAAAACGCCCCGCATCTGGTCACAGCAGGCGCCCAGGTGATTGTTGCAGGCAACACGATATTTGCTTCTAAAAATCCTTCAGAAACAATTGCCGGGCTAAAAAGCCTGAAGTAATCGTAACCCTAGCTCACTTTGTGGATGGAGAAATAAAGAATGTCATCCCCAACCCTCAGCATCATGGGTGTATAAGCCCAGTGGAATACCCAGATTGAAACCCTGTCGCCCGGATTCAGATACAGTACATCCGAAACGTTAGGGGCATTGTTATTGGTCATGGTCCCTGTGGCATCAGGATATTGACCTGGCGGACTTGGAAGCGCTACATTATTTGTGACCTGCAAATTATTACCGATGGAATAGCTGACCCAGTTAGCCCCACCCCCTGCAAAATCAACATAGATGGCAATAGAAACGTAAGCATTGGGGCGCATATAAACCGGCCATATGACGCCTTGAAACCAGTAATCATCGGTTTCAAATTCGCAGCGGGCATTTACCTGGTAAAATCCTTCTTCCGTGGCAGTAAAGAAAGCATTCACCGGGGGTGTTGGCAGGTTCGGTGTTGCGGCATTTGTAAATTCTCCCTGTTCATCCCAGAATGGTATCCCGGGGGCCAGAGGGCTTCCCGGGACCGGATTCGTGAAATTGACAGGGGTCCAGGTATTGGGTTGAATAAGCTGCCAGCTTCCCCAGTCGATCATGATTACATCTGCCCGGACACGGCTCTGATTAGGCAGATCGATGATACCTGAAGCATTGGCGCGGAACATGCTGAATACATCCCCTTGCGTGGTGGCAGCCAATCTCGTGCCCCGGTAAAGCTTGAAGGTCATATCACCCCTGAAAACACCGAGGGAATAATCGTCAATTAAAAACGGGGGAACCAGTTCCGGGATATAAACAGACCAGTTAGACATCCTGAATAACATGGAAGCATCCGAAAGCAACGCATTGGTAGTCGATTCGAGCATCAATTGATGGGGATATACCCCTGGCAAAGGCCGGTCTGGTATCCATACAATACCACCCTGATTAGGATCTCCGGGAAAAGACATTGACAGTGAGGATGGGAAAATCATCGGGACCAATTCAGAATTAACCGGAGGTATTGCCGGTGGGGGCGGCTGATAACCGGAAACCTGGATCAGCCAGTCATTATCAGGTACATTCTGGGCATCCAGGTTCAACCAGGCATTCCCGTTAAATCCCCTGAAATTGATTCCATCCCATTCTATGGTGCCCGGCACTTCATTGGGTGGCAACTGGACATGCTGTCCCAGGATCAGCCCTCCATTCAGGTGGAGGATCTCCTGGGGAACCAATTGGCCGATCCCGACATTTCCTCCATTCAAATAAGAAATTCCACTGGCCCGCAACTGCACGTTCCTGTTAATTCCCAGTAAATAAAGATTAAGGCTGCCATTTGTTCCACCGACATCATTGAGGTCTCCAAGCATCAAGGATGCCGGATTATTGGGATTTCCATTCCAAACTTCTATCTGTGGAGAAAATGCCGATGGACTCCCCATGGAAATAAGCTTATATGTCCCCGTATTGGTCGTCCCGATCCCCATGTTTCCACGGCTCGAGATCGAAACTATGCTGTCGAGGGGACTTTGCAAGTCATTCGAAGCATTGAAAACATCATAACTGATTTTGTTCCCCCTGACATCTAGTTTAGAAACGGGATTAGTGGTACCAATCCCGACATCCTGCGCTGAACTCCACCAATAGCAGAGCAGCAGCAATACTGTGCTTAGTACTCTTTTATACATGACCTGGCGTTTTAGGTAAGAAAACGATGCTTAAATGTACAAAAAAAATCGTTATATGTCAAGGTATTAGATGTAAAAATAGACTGGTCTGGATAAGGAGATTTTTTATATTTGTACTGAAATACCTGTCGGAATCATGAATAAAGAAATCTATCAGTTAAAGCCGCAGCGGCTTTGGTTTTATTTCGGAGAAATACTTAAGATACCCCGTCCTTCAAAAAAAGAGGAAAAAATTATGGCATGGCTCCTGGATTTTGGCAAAAGCCATCATTTCGAAACTATCCGGGATAATGTCGGCAATATCATCATCAAAAAACCGGCCACGCCAGGCCTTGAAAATACCCCCATCGTCTGTCTGCAAGGTCACGTCGACATGGTTTGTGAAAAAGATTCCGAAAGGGTTCATGACTTTGAAAAGGACCCCATTGAAACTTATATAGAAGATGGTTGGGTCAAGGCCCGTGGAACTACCCTGGGTGCCGATAACGGTATTGCCGTGGCAACCATGCTGGCCATCCTGGAAGCCGATGACATCCAACATGGTCCGATTGAATGTTTATTTACTATTGATGAAGAAACCGGGCTTACCGGTGCTTTCGGATTGGATACGACCGTTTTGAAGGCAAATATCCTGTTGAACCTCGATTCGGAAGACGACGGGGAATTTTTCATCGGCTGTGCCGGCGGCAAAGATACCGTGATTGAATTGCCGGTCGAAAAAGAGCCTGTTCCAGGGAACCATAAATCTTTCAGGCTTCATATATCAGGCCTGACCGGCGGCCACTCCGGAGATGACATCCACAAAAACCGGGGTAATGCCAATAAAATCCTGAACCGGTTTTTATGGGAATGTGCAGCGAACCTTAAAGTCAGGGTAGCTACATTTGAAGGGGGCAACCTAAGGAATGCCATTGCCAGGGAAGCGACTGCTGTATTTTTAATACCTGAAAACAAGGAGAATGAGCTGAAGGTTTTCGCTTCTTCATTCATCAAACTGATCAAGAATGAGTTCAGGGTGACCGAAACCGGTATGAAGATTGAACTGGAACCGGCAGCCAATCCTGACTTCGTCATGAGCAGATCCACGCAGAGCAAGCTCCTGAATTCGCTTTATGCTTGTCCGCATGGAGTTATTGCATGGTCGCAAGATATTCCCAATTTTGTCGAGACCTCAACCAACCTCGCTTCGGTTAAAATGCATAATGGTTTCATCCGTATTGCCACCAGCCAGCGCAGCTCGATAGAATCGGCCAAGGAGGATGTCTGCCAGATGGTGGCTTCAGTATTTGCCCTCACCGGGGCTGAAATCAGTCATTCAGACGGATACCCGGGATGGACCCCAAATCCCGGTTCGAGAGTACTGCAACTTGCAATGGAAACTTATGAATCCCTCTTCGGGCAGAAACCCATCGCCCGTGCGATCCATGCAGGGCTCGAATGCGGCCTGATCGGGGATAAATATCCCGGGATGGACATGATCAGCTATGGCCCTACAATACGAAACCCGCACTCACCCGGGGAAAAACTGGAGATTGCCACAGTAGAGAAATTCTGGGTGCTAACTTTAAATTTGCTGCAGAAAATAGCAGCTCAGAAGTAGTATTAGATTCCTGCGCCAAACCCAATCTTGATAATAGGGTTTCTATAAAGAGATTGAGGAGTCTCATTAACATTCCAAAGGATCATAAATGTCATAAAGGCCTTATTGCCAATCCATTGCCTGTACCCTCCTCCAATCATAAAATCATGGGCCCATATGCCTTGATCAATGGTGCTGTAATAGGAATCAGTAATATATACTGGTGCGTATTCAACATGTGCGAATAAATCCCGCCAAATGAAATATCTACCAAAGATGTTTGCCCCATAGGCACTGCTCTTATAATCCGGCGTATATCTGTTATCCTGATAATACTGGTATGTAAAGCCCAGACCAAAGTGGAAATTAGGGGTGACACGGTAACTGGCAATCGGTGATATTTCTATCAGCGTAACCGTTCCAAATTGAGCCCCAAGGTATCCACCGAAATCCATCCGTTCGAGGAGTGTGTATTTCTTTTTAGGCGGAGATTTGAATTTATTTGGAGGGGTCCCGGTGATGGTATCCTGTGCGTAAGAAGTCCCGGCTAGACCAGCGATAAGCATAAATGAGATAAAGAACATTATTAGTCTGGCCCGCATGGATATTATTTTTATAATAAACTGCAAAAGTAGCCATATTATTACGTGATGGTAAAAATTAGCACGGTGCAATAAATTCAGGTAAAGGGCGTATTTAAAGAAGGGAGATTATTAATTTTACGCACTCAATCAGACTCATGACGGTAAAAAAAATAAATGGTTCCTGGTCTCTTTTCAGTTGCCTTTTGCCGGTCATGATAATCCTGCTGATGGCCTCCTGCCAGAAAGATCCGATCGACGGGGATCCGGGAATAAAACTTGATTTTTCCCAGGATACGGTTTTCTTTGATACGGTTTTTACCAGCCTGGGCTCCACTACTCAATCCTTTACGGTTCACAATCCTTCAAAGCAGAAAATAAAGATCTCTTCAATCAGCCTGGCGGGAGGGGAGACTTCTTTTTACAGGATGAATGTCGACGGGCAGCCGGCTTTCGAAGTAAATGACATTGAAATCGAAGGCGAGGACAGCATGTACATCTTTTTAAGGGTCACGATTGATCCCACGGATATCAGAAGCCCTTTTGTCGTTAGCGACTCAGTTGTATTCGAAATTAATGGCAATCAGCAGGATGTGAACCTGGTGGCCTGGGGGCAGAATGCGAATTATATCCTGGCAGACACTTATATCCCGGGATATCCCAAATTCAAGATCATCGCCCATGAATTTGAGGAAACGGTCTGGACATCCGACAGGCCCTATGTAATCTATGGCTTTGCAGTGGTGGATTCAAACGGGAGCCTGCGTATCAACAGGGGCACTCAAATCCATTTCCATAACAATTCAGGGCTCTGGGTTTACAAAGGAGGCAATATCATGGTGAAAGGAACCGTAGATGCGCCCGTGGTGTTCCAGGGGGACCGGCTGGAAAGCTTTTACCAGGACCTGGCCGGGCAGTGGGACCGCATATGGATCAATGAAGGCAGCGTGAACAACGAGATTGACTATGCCATCATAAAGAACGGCTTTATCGGCCTGCAGCTTGAGACCCTGCAGGAGCAGATGGGGAACCAGTTGCTCCTCTCCAATACACGCATCGAGAACATGACCGGATATGGAATCCTGACACGGTTCTACAACTTAACAGCTTACAACGACGTGGTGACCAACTGCGCCAGCTACCTGGCAGCTTTCACCTGGGGCGGCTATTACGACATCAGGCAGTGCACCTTTGCCAATTACTGGTCTTCATCCGTTAGAGTCACTCCATCCATTGTCCTCAATAATTACGCCAAGGACCAAGATGGAAATATCTATCCCTTTGAATTCCAGGGCTATTTTGGGAATAATATTTTTTATGGCAGAAATGATGAAGAATTGCTCTACGATTTCGATAAAGGGGCGCAGTACAGTTATACTTTTGATCATTGCCTTTTGCAAACCCAGCTGGATGTTTCCGATCCGTCCATTTATAATGAATGCATCATCAACGAAGAACCAATTTTCGTCGATTATCTCACCAGCAATTACCAGCTCGACACTCTCTCCCCTCTTATCGATAAAGGAAATCCTGCGGTTATTACCGAATCCTTCTTCGACCTTCATCGCGACATCATTGAGAATACCCGTCCGACAGATCTGCCTGACATCGGGGCTTACGAATACCTGAAGCCGGAATAATCTTCCAATCACCCATTCATCCAATCATTTCTTGGGCCTTTTGGCAAAGAACAGCATAATCACTCCGAACACCAGCATGCAAAGGCCGATCCAGAGGTTGATATTCACATTTAATGACCGGGCGTACATGGCGGAATCGGATGCCGTGACCAGGCCATAGATCGTCAGCAATAAGCCAATAATCGCGAACATCAGTCCAATCGGCAGTTTTATATCTAAACCCATGATTCTGAAATTTTATTTTTTTATTTGTTATCGTTACCATAGGGACGTAATATTTTACGTCCCTACAATGATTTATTACCAGAAAAGAACCGTCAATACAGTTGCAATAACCAGCACGACGATGGCAAGGGTAGTGGAACGCTGGTACCATGGCACCACTTCTTCCCGGACTTTTGGCGTAAGGGAATAGACCAGGCCTTTCAGTTCGCTGTCTGATTTTTTCTGAGGTGTAACCAGGGATAATCCCACGGACACCGTTGCACTGGTAGCACAGGCAAAGATCGCTGTCCAGAAATTCTGGGCCATTTCAACAGGGTATTCATGCACATGGGCAATCCAACCGCCTTTGACGAGGGTATCGGCGCCGGCAGGGAAAGTCAGCCCGTGGTGCAGCAAGGCGATCAGGAAACCAGCCAGAAGGCCCGTGAACGCTGCATGTCCCGTGGTCCTTTTCCAGAACATCCCGAGGAAGATGACTGCAAATAGCGGGGCATTGATCATTGAGAAGATAGTCTGAAGGAAGTCCATGATGTTGCCGAACAGGCTGGCCAGGTATGCTGCGGCAATACTGACCACCACTCCGAAGATCGTTGCCAGCCGCCCGACGCCCAGGTAGTGCTTTTCGTCAGCCTCTTTATTCCCGGTCAACGGCCGTATATAGCTCTGGTAAATGTCATAGGTCCAGACGGTATTGAATGCTGAGACGTTCCCCGCCATTCCTGACATGAAAGAAGCCAGGAGGGCAGTAATGCCAAGGCCCAGCACCCCGGCAGGAAGATATTGCTTGAGAAGCATAATGATCGTATAGTCGTAAATGGGCTGACCGGCTTCATTTGTAGGTAACGTAAAGCCTTTCCCGGGATCATTCATAAGCACAAGGGCAATAATACCAGGAATAATGATCAGGAACGGGACAAACATTTTCGGCAGGGCCCCTATGAGAGGCGTGTTGCGGGCAGCCACTGTCGAGTGAGCTGACATGGCTCTTTGCACGATCAGGAAGTTGGTGCACCAGTAGCCAAACGACAGCACAAATCCAAGTCCGGCAAAAATGCTGTACCACTCCACCCCCATCGGGTTGGAGGTTGCCGAGCCGGTATATTTCCAGGTGGTGGTCCATGTATCCGGTGCAAAACCTTTGGAAGTAGCAATCGGAGCCAGCTGGTCCTGCAACCCTTGCCATCCTCCGACATCTTTCAGGCTAAGGAATACAACCGGCAACAACCCTATCACGATGATGAAAAACTGCAGCACTTCGTTGTAGATGGCCGAGGAAAGGCCACCGAGGTAAGTGTACCCAAGCACAATAGCAGCTGACAGGATAAGGCTCAGATGGAAATTCCAGCCCAACACCTTCTCCATCAGGATAGCCAGGGCATACATAGAAATCCCGGAGGCCAGGATTGTCATTACAGCGAAGAGAATGGCATTCAGCCCGCGCGTTTTCTCGTCATAGCGAAGCTTAAGGTATTCAGGCACCGATCTGGCTTTTGAGCCGTAATAGAAAGGCATCATGAAAAGCGCAAGGAATACCATGGCCGGAATAGCGCCTACCCAATAAAAATG
>Ga0208980_10000756_pt1 | contig 18782 bp, 14 predicted proteins | sample WetSurMetagenome_3_FD_187993 | JGI IMG/M metagenome (GOLD analysis project Ga0208980, IMG submission 187993) | Wetland microbial communities from Twitchell Island in the Sacramento Delta, sample from surface sediment Aug2011 Site A1 Bulk (version 2) | ecosystem: Environmental > Aquatic > Marine... | reverse complement strand
GTTCCTTGAAGAGAAGGGAATTGATAAATATAAAATCGGCCGCGAAGAATTTCTTAAGCACTGCCAGGAGTGGAGAAAAGAATACGGCGGAATAATCATCCAGCAGTTGAAGAAACTTGGCGTAAGCTGCGACTGGCGCCGTGAGCGCTTTACAATGGATGACGATTACTACCGCGAAGTGATAAAAGTTTTCGTTGATCTTTACAAGGAAGGAAAAATTTATCGCGGCTACAGAATGGTAAACTGGGATCCTGCGAACAAGTCAGCAATTTCTGATGAAGAAGTTCTTTACAGAACCGTTAACGGAAAGCTGTGGCACTTCAGATATCCGGTTGTTGGGAGTGAGCGATACATCGTTGTCGCAACAACACGACCTGAAACAATGCTCGGCGATACAGGTGTTGCAGTTAATCCGAATGATGAACGATACAAAAATCTCATAGGCAAAAAAGTTAAGCTGCCGATTGTCGGAAGAGAGATCCCGATTTTTGCAGATGAATATGTTGATATGGAATTCGGAACGGGTGCAGTTAAAGTAACTCCTGCACACGATGTGAACGATTATGATATGGGTCAAAGACACAAACTGGAAATTGTTAACATCTTCAATCCTGATGCAACGACAAACAAAAACGTTCCAGAGTGGCTGCAAGGTTTGGATAGATTCGAAGCAAGAAAGAAAGTTGTTGAATGGTTTGAGCAAAACGGTTTGATAGAGAAGATTGAAGATTATCAGAACAAAGTCGGTTACTCAGAAAGAGGTGGCGTTCCGATTGAGCCGTATCTTTCCGAGCAGTGGTTTATGAGGATGGATGAACTTGCAAAACCAGCCCTCGATGTTGTGAGAGAAGGAAAAGTAAAATTCTATCCTGCACACTGGGAGAAAACATATTTCCACTGGATGGAAAACATCAGCGACTGGTGCATCTCACGTCAGCTTTGGTGGGGACACAGAATTCCTGTCTGGTATCACAAACAAACAAAAGAAATTTACTGTGAAGTTAATCCGCCAAAAGATATTGAAAATTATACGCAAGATGATGATGTGCTTGATACGTGGGCTTCAAGCTGGATTTGGGCACACGCAATTTTCAGAACGGAAGAGGAAAGAAAATATTATTACCCGACGTCAATTCTTGTAACAGCACCGGATATAATTTTCTTCTGGGTTGCGAGGATGATAATGTCCGGAATGCATTTTATGAAGGACATTCCTTTTAGTCACGTTTACTTTACGAGTGTCATTCGTGATCTTCAGGGAAGAAAGATGAGCAAGTCACTCGGCAACTCTCCCGATCCTCTCGATGTGATTAAAGAGTACGGCTCAGATGCTTTGCGCTTTACAGTTCTTTACCTTGCGCCGCTCGGACAGGATGTTCTTTTCTCTGCTGACAGATGTGATTTCGGAAGAAACTTTGCCAACAAAATCTGGAATGCAGGAAGATTCCTTCTGATGAATGCTGAGAATATTAAGGTTGATGATAAGTTAAAAGATTCTCGCATAGATTTTGCAGACGAATGGATTATCTCACGTTTCAATGAAACCCTTGAAGAGTTCAATAATGCAATGGACGGTTTTGAAATCAATAACGCAACAAAGATTATTTACTCTTTTGTGTGGAATGATTTCTGTGACTGGTATGTTGAGATGATAAAGAACAGATTGTATGCGGATGATGAAGAAGTAAAATCTGCAGTTTTGACGAGAGCACTTTCAATCTTTAAGAATATGCTGAAGATGGTTCATCCATTTATGCCGTTTGTTACAGAAGAGATCTATCAGTTGATGCAAGAAAGAAAAGAAGGAGAAAGCATTTCAACATCACAATTCCCAAAAGTGAAGAAGGAATTGATAAACCCACAGGCTGACAGAGATATGGAAACGGTTGAAAATATTGTAACAGCTCTCAGAAATATTCGCGGTGAAATGAACATTCCTCCGTCAAAGAAAATAAATGTTTTGCTGAAATCAAATGAAGTAAAAGAAAGACAGATAGATTATATAAAGAAACTTGCAAAGGTTGAAGACTTGAAAGCTGGCGAGAATATTACAAAGCCAAAAGCAAGTGCTTCTGCAATTGTGAAATCGTCTGAGATTTATGTTCCACTTGAAGGATTGATTGATCTCGATGTTGAACGGCAACGTTTGCAGAAAGAGATTACTCGTCTTGAAGGTTCTCTTGCAGGAATAGAAAAGAAATTATCTAACGAAAAGTTTGTTAACGGTGCACCGGCAGATGTTGTTGAGAAGGAAAGAACAAAGCAGAGAGACTGGCAGGAGAATCTTAGGAAATTGAAAGAGATACTTAGTAGTTTATCCTGAACCTGCCTGCCGGTAGGCAGGTTCATTTCAGGATCTTAATAATTTTATATCGTCCCTGACGGGACTTCGCTCTTTTTTCTTTTTTAATAGCTCTATAAATATTTTGTCCCTCCGGGACAAAGATGGTGCATAATCCCTTTAGGGATTAAATATTTGTAGAATCGAAAAAGCAAAAACAAATTAAGCTCCGTAGGAGCGACATCTGAAAATCTAAATGATAATTCAAAAGATGCTGAAACCTGCCTTGCTGGCAGGCAAGCAAGTTCAGCATGACAAATGGAAAGGGGTTAAAATGTATTACAAAATATCTGACTTCATCGAAGACTGGAAATACGAATCCGAGTCAACAATAAAAATGCTCAGCAATCTGAGCGATGAATCACTAACTGCAAAATTCAACAATGACATTCGTACTGCCGGAAGACTTACCTGGCACATTGTAACTTCCATTGGTGAAATGGCTCATCGAACTGGTTTAACTTTTAAAACTGTAGATGAGAATGCACCAATACCATCTACAGCCAAAGAAATTGTTGATGAATACAAACGTGCCTCTGATGGATTGATAAAAGAGATTTCTGAAAATTGGAATGATGAGACTCTTCTTCTTAAAGATGATATGTATGGTGAGATGTGGAAGAAAGGAAAAACTCTTGGTGTGCTGGTCACTCATCAAATTCATCATCGTGGTCAGCTTACTGTTGTGATGAGATTAGCAGGATTGAAAGTTCCAGGTGTTTATGGTCCGTCAAAAGAAGAATGGGTAAACTATGGAATGCAGCCGCAGGAGTGAGACTTCTCTGTGACTCTGTGTCTCCGTGGCATTTTACCACAGAGGCACAAAGACACAAAGAAGTAACTTTATTAATCTCTTCCGCGCATTTTATAAAATGAGCGCCATGCGAAATAAAGTCCAATCAAAAGAAAGACAACTCCAACATACGGTGCAGTGTTTCGAAATGCTTCTGAGATTGAAATTTCCATTGCCAGTAATCCAAATAAAGTTGTGAACTTAATTATTGGATTTAAAGAGACTGACGAAGTATCTTTGTACGGATCGCCAACCGTATCACCAACTACAGTTGCTGCATGAAGTTCCGTTCCTTTTTCTTTGAGAGTAACTTCAACAACTTTCTTAGCATTATCCCAAGCACCGCCGGCATTAGCCATAAATACTGCCTGGAACAGTCCAAATATCGCAATTGAAATTAGAAAGCTTATGAAAAATGATACCGGCTGCACAGAACTTCCCGGTGCTGAAAGAAGTGCAAATGCTAGCGCGAAAGAAAATATTGCAACAAAAATGTTGAACATTCCTCTTTGTGCATATTGAGTGCATATCTTAACTACCTCTTTAGATTTTTCTATTGAAGCACTCTTACTTGCGGATTCATCCAATTGTATATTCTTTTTAATATATTCAACGGCTTTGTAAGCACCTGTAGTAACTGCCTGGATTGATGCACCTGTAAACCAGAATACAACAGCTCCACCGGCAATAAATCCTAAGCTTGTATATGGATTTAGCAAACTAAGAATGTTTGCTGGATCAATTCCCAAAGTCTGCTTTAATAAAAGTATTAAAGAGAAAATCATTGCTGTTGCACCAACAACAGCGGTACCTATTAGAACAGGTTTTGCAGTTGCTTTAAAAGTATTTCCGGCTCCATCGTTAGCTTCGAGATAGTGTTTAGCTTTTTCAAAATCCGGTTTGAATCCAAAATCTTTTTCAATTTCTTTATCAACCCCTTTAATTTCTTCAATCAATGAGAGCTCATAAATTGATTGAGCGTTATCAGTAACAGGTCCATAACTATCTACAGCAATCGTAACTGGTCCCATCCCTAAAAATCCAAATGCAACAAGACCAAATGCAAATATTGAAGGATATACCATAATACCACTGAGAGCACTTGCACTGGTCACATCAGCTATGAACATCAATAAAACAAAAAGAAGTCCCATCCAGAATGCGCTGAAATTTCCTGCAACTAATCCTGAAAGAATATTAAGCGATGCACCACCAGCTTTTGATGATGATACAATTTCATCGACGTGCTTGGATTTAGTGCTCGTAAATATTTTTGTGAATTCAGGAATCAAAGCTGCACCTAAAGTTCCGCAGCTAATTACGATAGATAATATTATCCAAAGATTGTTTGGCAAATGCCCAATCAGTATTGCACTTACAACAAATGTAACTATGATGGACACAATCGAAGTAATCCAAACTAGAGAAGTCAGGGGATGTTCAAAATCTATTTCATCTTTGTGTGAGTAACGCATTTGAGAAATCGCTCTGTTGATTCCAAAAGAAACAATGGAAGTAATTATCATCATAATACGCATTGTAAAAATCCAGGTGAGTAGTTCAGTTTGATAAGTTACATCTGCAACTGCAAGAACAATCAAGCTGATTAAAGCAACTCCGGTAACACCGTAAGTTTCAAAACCATCTGCAGTTGGACCTACACTGTCACCTGCGTTATCACCGGTACAGTCAGCAATAACACCAGGATTACGTGGATCATCTTCTTTAATTTTGAAAACAATTTTCATCAAGTCAGAACCGATGTCTGCAATCTTTGTAAAAATTCCTCCGGCCATCCTCAGAGCACTTGCACCGAGTGATTCTCCAATTGCAAATCCGATAAAACAAGCACCTGCATATTCTCTTGGAATAAATAACAAAATTATTAACATCATAATCAGTTCAACGCAGATAAGCATCACACCAATGCTCATTCCGGCATCGAGGGGAATATTTAAAAGTTTTATTGGTTTTCTTTCAAGCGAAGCAAATGCCATACGACTGTTTGCAAGAGTGTTCATTCTTATACCAAACCAGGCAACTCCATACGAGCCGAGAATTCCCACTACCGTCCAGGATAAAATCAACAGCACGCCACTGAATTCTGTTTCCATCAGATAACCAAAATAGAAAGAAACACACACAGCAATAAAAACAAAAAGTATGACTAACAATTTTCCTTGCTGTAGTAAATAAGTTTTGCACGTTTCGAATATTACCTGAGCAATATCAAGCATCGATTGGTGAGCTTTTAATTTCTTTACCCTGAAGTATTGGTAGACCCCAAATACTAATCCTAAAATGCAGATAAAAATTCCCGCAACTAAGATTGATTGCTGGTCATCGCTGAGTGTAGGGATTTTAAGATTTGCTTCATTGGCAAAAACAGATGTTCCGCTGAAAAGCACAAGGATAAATGAAAATGTTTTTCTAAGCATAAAATATTCCTGTAGTTAGTTTTTTAAAATAGGATTTACAAACAATATTTAGTTTTGATTTTTATAAAGTGATTAATTATTCCCGGGAAGAATTGCCTCACCTCCTGTATCCGTCCATGTTTACTATCATAAAACGGAGGTTAAAGTTAGTAAAATATTTACAATTTTTAAGGCAGAACAGGCCTGAAAGGTTTAATTTTTTTGAAGTTCCGATCCGTCAATAATGGGTTTAAAATATGGATGGAATCCGTTGTTTAAGGCTTCGAAATGGCCCAGAGTAAATGGCAATATTTCAAATTATGGAATTTAGTCCTGGCAAATTGATGACTTTGTCAAAAGAATTTTATTCGTTCTGCTCTATGAATTTCTTGAGCAAAATCTCAACCGCATCTTTATGAACCATAAAATCCATCATTTTTAACTTAACAAAATCCTCATGGTAAAAGTAAAATCCATTATCACCGGTATTACGTGAACCTGCACCGGAATCTTTTATTAGAAACCAATCAACTCCATTTTTTTCCATGTAACCAACAAGATGAATTCCGTGATCATCTGTAGTTGTTGAATTGCTGAAGCGAAATTGTCTTGCACTGTCGTCAATGTATTGAGAAGGAATGTCGAATGTTGGAATAACTCCGACTTTATTCCATGAATCGTATCCAGCCTCTGAAACATCTCCACCTAATGCAATTGTGTAACCATTTCTGATTGCATTTTTCAAGGCATCCATATAAACATTTAAAGGCACATTGTAATAATCTTTACTATGCCACCAGTTATCCGGAACTTCGTATTCAACTTGCTGATAGTAAGGCTGTTGCATATAAGAAAGTATATCTGCGTAGTCATCCAAATTAAGTTTTAAAAAATTATTAAGAAATTCGATCGGAGAATATTTAATTCCTTCAAAAGTAAACTCAGTTGGTGGTTCGCCCATATAATGATTCATTATTGATTTAATTACAGTAACTGCTTCCTCTTCATCCCAGGCAGAGGTGTTCTTAATATTTTCCAGATATGATTTCATCTCTTTGATCATTGCCTGATGATCGTGGAATTTTTGTCCAGGAAGTAGTCCCGTATAAACTTCTTCAGGAACGACTCCATATATTTTCCAAATTCTTGGAACTGCATTTGCTTCCGAACCTTCTTCAAATGCTGAATTTCCTCTTTCTTTTATGTACCGTTTTGCCTTTTCAATATATTCCCAATAGACAGTATACATTTCTGAAAGTTTAACTTTTTTATGATGAAGTCTGTAAACTTCCGATTCAAAGTAAGATGTTGTTGAAAAACACCAGCAGGTTCCGGTTCTTCCCTGAGAAACAGGATCGTTGAACCAATAGCTTGTAAATTCATCTTTGGATTTGGGAATATCCATGCCTGAAAAATCCATCTTAAAGTCTTTCTTCTTTTCCTTCTCTGGATTATTAAATTCATCGATGCTTTTCTGAATTTCATTTTTATAGAATCCGTCTTTGTCTTCAACAAAAATTCCTTTGTTCTTTCCATCTTGACTAAAAATTGATGAGACGTATATTAATGATAAAACTAAAGTTATAATTGCTATTGAGGTTTTCATTTAATTCCCCGCAGGTTTGATTAATTGAATTTATTTACAATCGAAAATTAAAAGATTCGCAATCAAAGGTAAACCCAATTTATTGAGTTCATTTTCATTTGAAAAATCTTATATTCAGTATAAAATTAAGGAGCCATTGATGAAATCAGTTTATTTACTATTTCTAATTTATGTGTTTTGTCTGCAGGTATTTGCTCGGGGAAGTTTTGGAGTTAATACAGTTTCTCCACCATCCCAGTCAATGAACTTTCTACCAACTCTTGAAATAACGATTAATTTCAGCAGTACTGTTGATATTGCATCGTTCAATGATACAACATTTCAGGTTTGGGGAAGATGGTCTGGTGTTCATAAAGGAACAATTTCAACTTATAACAGTAGCACCTCAATTCTGTTTACTCCGGATGAAAACTTTTTTTTCGGAGAGCAAGTAACGGTTTCATTATCTAAAGGAATAAAAGACTCACAAGGAAATTATTTACAAACTGGCTTTGCCTGGAATTTCTGGACGAGAACTCTTTCATCATCAATGGAATTAATAAGAACTTCGACAATTAATGTAAGACAGCCTGGTGAAGGCTGGATTCAAACTTATGGAACGTATGCTGGGGATCTTGATAAAGATGGTTGGAGCGATTTTATTGTACCGAACGAAAATGCAAATGATATTCGGGTGTTCATGAATGACCTTCAAGGCGGTTACGAAAACTTTTCAGTTTATCCTATTAATGGTGGTTCAAGACCAAGCACTAATGAAGGATTCGATTATAATCTGGATGGTAAAATGGATTTTACTTGTGGTAATAGTACAAACAATCAGGTGACAGTTTTTACCGGTGATGGAACCGGAAATTTTACGAACATTCAAAATTATACTGCTGATAACGGTATAAGAGGACTGGTAATAATTGATACAAATGGTGATGGATTCCCGGACATTGTAACTGCAAACAGAGATGCTAGTAACGTCTCCGTATTAATGAACAACACCGACGGAACATTTGCTTCCGCAGTCAACTTTGAAGGAAATGGAAATGGTGAAACAGCAGCAGCAACTTCCGATGTAAATGGAGACGGGAAAATGGATTTATTTCTGGGGGCAATTTATTCAGACGAAGTAATTCTATGGTTTGGTGATGGAAACGGTGGATTTATTTTTAGTGATAAAGTTACTGTCGGCAATAGTCCGTGGATGGTTGTTTCCGGAGATGTGAACAATGATGGAATACCGGATGTAGTTTGTGCAAACTCAAGCGGTTCAAGTTTTTCTGTGGTGTTGTGTGATAGTTCAGGAAATCTTTCATCATCTGTAAATTATTCGGTCGGACAGTTCCCGATTTCTGTTGATCTGGGGGATGTTGATGGTGATCTTGACTTAGATATTGTCACAGGTAATTTCACCGGGGCTAATTTTACATTATACGAAAACGATGGAACGGGAATATTTATAAACAGGGATGATCTACCATCAAACCTGGCAGGAAGCTGTGCGGTTTTTCACGACAGAGACAACGACGGCGATATGGATATGACAGGAATAGATGAGCGTGAGGATTTATTAATTCTTTTTACAAATGGCCAAGTAACAAATGTAAATGAAATTGAAAACGTTCCCGAAGGATTTACTCTTTATCAAAACTATCCTAATCCGTTTAATCCAGAAACCAGTCTGCAGTATGCAGTCGGCAATGGGCAATATGTTACATTAAAAATCTATGATGTTTTGGGAAATGAAATCACAACTTTAGTAAGTGAAGAAAAGTCCACCGGAGGTTATAAGGTTGAATTTAATGGGACAGGATTACCAAGCGGAATGTATTTTTATACTTTAAGGGCCGGAGATTATTCAGAAACGAAGAAAATGATTCTGCTGAAATAAGGCTGTTTGATGCACTTCTAATAGTCTCAGTTGATTTTCTGAGAAATTCTGTTAAGTTTATAACAGGTTAAAATTTAATTAAAGGGGCAAGTATGAAACGGATAAAATTTTTATTTGTTCTGTTATTCCTCCTTCACTTTTCCGCACAACTCTACTCTCAGGAAATTTCTTTTTATTATGATGAAATATCAGATAGTCTTTTCCCACAATCAAATAGCGACCAACTAATTGAAGATTTAACCAGGCAAATCTGGAATGAATCTTCCTCGAGCTGGGTGAATGATTCACTCTATGAGCATTCATACAATACTAAAAATCTCGTTGATACTATGATAGTACACAAATGGAGAAATGGAAATGTATGGGGAAATGATGGAAGATGGAGATATTCATATAATTCAAACAATAAATTAATTCAAAGAATTAGGGATGTATGGGCAACAACATATTGGCTTGAAGATTTTAGAAATAATTACAGTTATTCGGCTCCAAATCAGAACCTATCACGAATGGATTATTATTGGTATATGGATAATACTTGGATTCTTTACGGCTATTATATTTATTCGTGGAACTCGAATAATCTTTTATCGAATGTTATTAATTATACTCTTTCTACAATTGGTCCTTGGATTTATTTAGCGACTGGGAAAGTGGAGTATTATTACGACTCAACTAATGTACTAATCATGAAAACAGAACTCTACAGTTTCTACGGTTATGTTTGGATAAATTACATCAACGATTTGTACTTCTATGAACAAAATGGAAATAATAATGAAAGAATACGACAAGATTGGAATGATACGGATAGCACCTGGATAAACGATTATCGATATTTATATGAGTATGATTTAAATAATGTTTTGTTGTCCATTATTTATCAGGACTGGCAGCAAGATTCTTTAGCTTGGGAGAATGTTTGGAGAGAAACCTACACTTATACACCACAAAATCAGATTGCAACTATGTTTAAGGAAACCTGGTTACTGGAAACTGGATGGAATAATTATGTTTTGAGAGACTACTTCTATGATTCAAATTATAATTGGACTGAAAAAATAACCTATTTGTGGGATGGGACTACTTGGAATAATTATTACAGACATCTGGCAACTTGGTTAGAACCGGTAAGTGTTAGTGAAACACCTGCTAATTTAGAATCATATTATTTATCTAACAATTATCCCAACCCGTTCAATCCTTCGACAAAGATAAAATTTACAATTCCGGCTGTCATTGCGAGTCCCGACTTAGCCGGGACGAATCAATCTCAGGTAGTAACTCTCAAAGTCTACGACGTTTTAGGAAATAAAATAACAACTTTAGTTAATGAAGAAAAACCAGCAGGAGAATATGAAGTTGAGTTTTCAGGAACCGATTTACCGAGCGGAATTTATTTTTACACATTGAGGACAGGAACCTTTTTTGAAACAAAGAAAATGGTTTTGATTAAATAAGAGTAAGATTAACAGTAAGAAAGAGAAAGATACTCATAAGTCTTATTCATTCTCTTACTCGTAATCTTGCTAATCACTTCCAAACATACTGGTCTTCACCCAAATCAATTGCATCCTTGATTGCTTCTCTATCACCACGGGAAAGCTCATCGTAAGTCATTTTATAGGAATGGTCAGAACTTATATAAGGATACATAATATCCGTTTCGCTGTCACTGTGTCCAAGTCCCAAAACATGACCAAGCTCGTGGACAATGGTTGCTTTTATTTCTCCGGCACTAATTTTTTCTTTACCAAATTTCAATAAACTTATTTGAACTTTTGAAAACTCTATTTCGTTTTCTCGGTTTGTGTCGTATTCAGTTAAACCCAGATAATTTTCTTCATATTTCTTCCCAAGATTTTCAACAAACACAAACGCAACGTCTGCATTCCTGCTGTTGTTAGTGAAAGTATATTTAATTCTGTCATCAGCTTTCTGCCAGACATTGAACGCATAATCAACATAATCCTTATAATTGGATTTATAGTATCTTGAAGAACTTTCCTTCACATAAACTTTTAACGGATATTCATCCAGATCCCAATGCTTTCCATCCCATAAAGTATTACCTGATTTATCAATATGAAAATAATTATCTGATCTGGTAGTATTCTGTTTTTCTCTTCTGTTTGTTAATTCTCTTTTAAATTTATTTCGTTCCGACTTTCTGTTAACGTTGGTAGTTTGTTTTCGATTGATAGTGAAGTCTTTTCTTTTGCTATTGTTGATGTTAGAGGGTTTGTTCAGTTTAGAATTATGTGTTTGATCATTCTTGTATTTATTTTTATTTCCAGAAGACTGTGGATGATTAGACTGAGACTGCTGAGAAAATAGTATTGAAGTGCTGAACAGCAAAGCTAAAACTAATAAAAAGGTTGAGGTAAATTTTGTATTCATAATTCTTTTTCTGGTTATGATTATAAGCAATGAAAAGTTAGAAGGCAAAATTTATTCCTTAATTAAAACTCATAAAAAGTGTAAATTTTAAAGAAATTAAGGGAATTTAGGCTTTGTGATCATACTCTGATGACTATTAATGAATACCATTGAGTAGCCATTTTGAAACAGTTTATGTAACTCTTCTTGTAACAAACTTGATCGAGAAATTGAGTGGTAGAACTTTGTCACCTAAAAGTTATTAATGGCAGGTTTCAATATATTTACTAATAATAATTTTCATTTTGTGTTAAAATGAATTTAATAGAATGGACTGATCAACTAAGATTCGTTGTTGCAATTGCATTAGGATTTTTAGTTGGACTTGAAAGAGAGAGCCGGGGGAATGAACTTGCTTCCAAACTTACAGCAGGTGTGAGGACTTATACTCTCATCAGCTTGTTTGGATTTGGTTGTGCGTGGCTTTATAGATTAAATGTTGAGTTCATTATTCCCATCGGAATTTTAGTTATTGGAGCAATGACGCTTGCCGGATATCTTGCAAAACAAAAATCCGGTGCAATTGGCTGGACAAGTGAAATTGCTGCACTGCTAACTTTTTTTGTGGGGGTTCTATCATTAGTCGCAGACATCTGGATCCCAATGGCAATTGGAGTTTTTACAACTCTCTTGCTTTCCGAGAAAGCTCAACTTGAACAATACATAGACAAGCTTGATAAATCTGAATTTCTTGCCGTAGTAAAATTTTTATTAGTTACTCTGATAATTCTTCCGGCGCTTCCGGATAAAAATTTCACACAGTTTGATTTAAACCCTTATCGCATTTGGCAAATTGTAATACTTGTCTCTTCAATCGGATTTGTTGGTTACTTCCTGATGAAAAAGCTTGGAGATAAAGTCGGACTTTGGTTATCAGGATTGATGGGTGGAATAGTTACCAGCACTGCAGTCAGCATTGCTATGGGGAATATTGCAAAAAACAATACTCAACTTGCCAAACGAGCATTTCAAGCTACGATTCTAGCAAGCAGTATGATGTATTTAAGAATACTTGTGATAATTTATTTTTTAAATTCGAGTATTGCTTATTATATCTGGTGGAAATTAATTGTTCTGTTTTTGTTCGGACTTTTAGCAGCAATCATAACGCATGATAAATCTGAAAGTGTAACTGGCAGCCCGATTTCATCTATTCAAAACCCGTTCGAAATAAAACCGGCAGTTATGTTCGCATTTCTTTTTATACTTCTTTCGATAGTTACAATCTCGGTTAAGCAGTTTTTTGGCGAAGGAGGAATATTAGGATTATCGGCTATTGTAGGCGTTACTGATATCGATCCATTTATTCTTTCCATAATAAACAAACAAAGTCTGGTTGAAAATGTTGTCATCTCAGCAATACTGATTTCTATGATGAGTAACACCATTGTTAAAGGAATTTATTTTGGTTTTCTTGCGAAAGGATTACGGAAGGATGTGATCATATATTTTGGTTTGTGGGTTGTACTGCACGCAATAATAATCTTTATTTAGATAATAAATAACTCATCCTGCAAAAAAACAGAATTTAAAGAGCTTTCAAATGAAGGACATTAAAACTCCTGACGATATCAGAGAACTTGCCAACGCTTTCCGTGAAAGTCGTGTACTTTTATCAGCAGTTGAACTAAATATATTTACAGTTCTTGATAAACATATGATGACTTCTTCTGAAGTATCAGAAAAAATTAAAGCTGATGAAAGAGCAACAGACAGATTAATGAATGCACTTTGCGGAATGGGATTGCTAAAAAAAGTTAAAGGGAAATTTTACAATTCGGATTTATCATCAAAATATCTAACTGAAGGTAAACCTGAATTTATGGGTAATCTATATCATACTAATAATCTCTGGAATAGCTGGAGTCATCTGACTGATTCTGTAATTAAAGGTAGTTCTGCAAAAGGGGATCAAAACAAAGAAGAAAAAGATAATTGGGTTGAAGCATTTATCAGTGCAATGCATTACCGCGGAGTTCACCAGGGGAAAATTCTTGCAATGATGATTGATCTAGCAAACGTTAAAAGAATGCTTGATGTTGGCGGTGGTTCGGCAGCTTTTTCAATTGAAATAGTGAAAAGGAATCTTTCTATAAAAGCTGTTGTTCTTGATTTGCCTCACGTAATTCCACTAACAAAAAAATATGTTGATGTAGCTGGATTATCAAATAACTTTGATTTTATTAAAGGCAACTATTTAACAAGTGATTTTGAAGAAGACTACGATTTGATTCTTCTTTCTGCAATTGTGCACATTAACAGTTACGAGCAAAATAAGATGCTGATAAAAAAATGTGCTGATGCATTAAACAAAAGTGGTATGATCGTAATAAATGATTTTGTTATGAATGATGATAGAACCCAGCCATATCACGGTGCTTTGTTCTCTATTAATATGCTTGTCGGAACAGAATATGGCGACACTTATACCGAAAATGAAATGAGAGAATGGTTTGAGTCTGCGGGGATATCTAAAGTCGAAAGAAAAAATACTTCATTCGGTTACGATCTTATGATTGGTACAAAATAATTTTCTTTCAATGAACAATACTGCTTCCACCGATAAATTCTCTCAACACCGAATCGTGAGGAACAGGGGAATCATCCATAACCGGTGTGATATGTTTTAACAATTCAGCTAACCGCGAAGCTCTTTCATAGGAATCAGTTTTCAATGGATCGTCTTTATATTTTTTCTCCCACTCAATAAAATCTTTTCCAAGCTTGTGAGCGTAAAAGCAAAGTTCGTACGGCATTGCACTGCTGATAATGAAATCCGCAGTGTTACTGTAAGGAATAATATTTCTCATTTCACTTGAACGAACGTAATGCCAATGCTCAAGTGTTTGTGTAGGATTGTATGCACGATGAGCAAAGTCACGAAGCATTCTTCTTATCAATCGAATATCTGTCCAACGAATATATTTGTTATCAAGTCCCTTCATTTGCAATAGCGGTTCAAGATATAATTTGAATTTTACTTCAGGGGAAATGTCTTTGCTGAAATCCGGATAGAGTCCGTGTAGACTATCAATTAAAAGTAATTCATCCTTTTCAAGTTTCATAGGAGTAACATCAAGTGTCCGGGTTCCTGTTTTGAAATCATAACTTGGAATCAGAACTTTTTCGCCCTGGCTGAGCTTGACAAGGTGTTCGTTTATCAATGGAAGATCTAGAGCCTGCGGAGTTTCAAAATCATAGTCACCGAATTCATCTTTGGGATGAAACTCCAAATCAAAAAAGTAATGATCAACAATCAATGCTTTAAACTTGTAGCCTTTCTTTATCAGTTTTTGTTCAAGCTTCATAGTTGTGCTTGTTTTCCCGGAAGAAGATGGACCGCTTATCATTACCATCCGCAAATCTTTCAACCGTTCGATGATAAGTTTTGCTGCGAGCTCAACATCATCCTCATAAAGGTTTTCTGATTCATGAACGATCTGCGCAAACTCACCCTTTGCAACTCTTTCATTCAGTAAATCAACGGTATGAAGTTTATGTTCAACTGCCCAATCAAGATTACGCCAGACTTTTGCCCACGGAATATTTTCATTCAGCTTGGAATTAATTCTTCCTTCTTCATCTCTTCGTCGTGCAGCTTCTTCCCTGTAAAGAATATATTCCTTTGCAACTTTTGCGTGACCGTTTTCAATCAATACTTTTTCAACAATATCCTGTATATCTTCGATATGCGGATACGTTTTTTCATCAAACTTTTCATTTAATATTTTAACAACCTCTTCGGCAAGTTCTTCGGCTTTTTCTTTGTCTCTTCCGCCGACCGCTACAGCAGCACGATAAATAGCGTTGATAACACGTTCCTGTTTGAACGGAACTATCGCGCCGCTTCTTTTAATTACGTATGTAATTTTGTTTTGCATTTTGATTCTCCGGAGGAAATTCTGCTCATCTTTTAAAAAATTCTATACCAATTTATGGAATTAAAAAGATTTTGTTGAAATATTTAGAGTTTTTAAAATAAGATGAACCATTTTTTAACCAATAATGTTAACTTAGCATATTAAAATTCAATTATCTTATAACTATAAAACAAAGGAGACACTATGCCAATTAGAAGAGCAAACGCCGAATGGAAAGGCGATTTAAAAGGTGGAAAAGGGGTAATAAGTACTGAGACAAAAGTATTAAATAATACTTCCTACGATTTCAGTTCACGTTTCGAAACTGGTTCAACTACAAATCCTGAAGAGTTGATCGGAGCTGCTCACTCAGGATGTTTTTCAATGGCTCTTGCAAATGGTTTATCAAAGGACGGATTTAAAGTTAATTCGATTAAAACCGATGCAAAAGTTCATCTTGAAAAAACCGATGCTGGTTTCGCGATCACAAAAATTGAGCTTGATACTGTAGGTGATGTTGAAGGAATCGATAATGCAAAATTTGTTAATTATGCTGAGCAGGCAAAAGCAGGCTGCCCGGTATCGAGAGCATTGACCGGTCCGATGATTATGCTTAATGCGAAGTTGAAGTAATCAACTAATCAATTACCAACTCTTTAAATTGTTCATTCTTTCGCACGAAAGCCTGAACATAAGAGCAGGTTGGTATTACCTTCAAATTATTTTCTTTAGCAAACTCAAAAGCGGCTTTGACAACCAGAGCCGCTAATCCTTTCCCGCGTAATGCAGGATGTGTGTAAGTGTGGTATAAATTTATTTCTTTGTCTTCCAGTGTGTATTCAACATAGACTTCGTTTCCATCAAGGTAAATAACAAACCTTTCATTTTCCTTTTCGTGAATTACTTTATTTTCCATTTTTCTCAGTTGCTTTTATTGATAATAAAACTAAAATCTCTGTTTGAAAATCTTCCCGAGTTAGCGAAATAAGCTTTCTCAACAAATCGAACATTGTTTTTATTATCTACCGTAACAATGGTCGAAGATCTTGTTCCATATTTTTCTGATTTGATGAAGATAGGAGAAAGCATTTTTTCCAGTTCCAGTCCAACACCCGTATCCGGAAGCTCTTCATCTTTTGCGAGCGAGGTATCATCAAGCAGGTTTAAAATCTCCCACGGATGGATATTCTTCTGTTCAATTAAATTCTGCAGCTGCCGTTTACTTTTCTCAACCTTCGGCCAGGGCGTGTCAAGTATCGCATTGCTGATTCCGTGAATACCGGATTCAAGCTTTTTTAATCCTTCAATTTTATTTGAGAAATAGAAAAGTTCATCAACTGTTCCGAAAATCAAATTAAAACCGTTGAAGTCGTTTAAAGTCGGTTTTAATTTGTTGTAATATTCTTCCGGTGAAATGTTATCTATTAAAAAATCAAGTGTCAGATTTCCTCTTGTAGGTGCTTCGTTACGATGATTTTTTAAATCTCTGAAATTTGTAATCGCAGCAAACCTTCCTTGCTTAGTAATTCCCATCCAAGTTCCCCCGGCTTGCAGATCTTTTCCCGCAAGAAGATCGGGATGTTCTGACCAGAACTCAGCTTGTTCACTGGGACGATCATAAAACTCATCTCTATTTGCTGCAAAGATGAGCTTGTAATCGTCGAGAATAGTATTTGCAAAAACTATTAAGCACATTTAGTTATTAGTTCAATAGTTAATGGTTAGAGTTTTTTAGTTACTTGTTATGGTTGTTTAGATTCAAATTGATATTAACGATCAGACTAAAACTAGAGACTAATAAACTATTACCTCAAACCAACCAACCAAAAACTAAATTATGTTTCTACCCCTAAGATCGTGTTCCAATTTTTTAAAGTCAACAAACTGAACAGCATCCCAGCCTAGTTTAATCGCAGCATCGACATATTCCTGAATATCATCAATATAAAAATGCTCTTCAGATGAAAAACCAGATGCTTCTTCGACAGCCCGATAAATTTTTTCTTCAGGTTTAACAGAGTGAACTTCGTGGGAGAGAATAAGCTTGTCAAAATATTTTAAGAATTCATACTTCTGCCATCCATATTTCTGATGAATTGAGTCAGTGTTTGAAAGTAGAAAGAGCTTGTAATCATTTTTCAGAATTGGGAGTAGTGAAATAACATCTTCATCTACTGAAAAAATATCGGCATAATATTTTTTAAATGTTTTAGCATCAATTTTATGGTCAACAACTTCAAGCATCTTGCTCACGAATTCATTTTCAGAAATATTTCCTCTTTCAAAATCACGATGAAAATGATAATTAGATTTGTAAAATTCAATGAACCTATTGCCCAAACCTCTTTCAATCTGGTTTAGTTTATTAATGGCAGGAGAGTAATCGAATGGTATGAGCACTTTTCCCAAATCGAAAATGATAGCAGAGTATTTCTTTTTACTCATAATGTTTTCTCGATAATTTTTCTGATTTCATCAGAAAAAAACTCGAAAACCAAATAGAATAAAAGGTTCTCGAGTAATGCAATGTATCGAGAGAACCTTTTAATACATCCACTAAAAGGGCAGGTTTATTGCAACTCAAAAACACTATCATCCAAACCAGTATTAATTTCTATGTTGGTAACGGTCAGTTCAATTTCCTGCAATCCAAGAAATTGTTTTATAGTGAATGGAAATTTTAAACCTTTCACTTCTCTGTAATCTGAAAAATAAGTTTCCTGCTCGAACAAACCTTGTTTAGTATGAATTTCTTTAGTCTCTTTTATCTTGAGTCCCGTTTCAACGGAATAATACTGAAACCAGCGAATTCCGGAGGGAAGCACAAGTCTGATAGTATAACAGTCAACACTATCAATACACTCTTCTCCCATAAAATCTGATTTCACTCCGAAGCTATCCGGATTTAGAAGAAGCTGCATTGTTGCATCCATCATAAGTCTTTCGAGTTCTTTCTTTTCTATTTCAGTTTTTTCATTACCTATCTTCAGCATTCCATTACCATTGCTGTAATAAAGTAATTGGGTAACTTCGCCGGCTTTCAGTTCCTGGAAAAGTTTGTCGGGATACTTTTGCATTATAGTTATGTCGATCGGCTGACCCATTGCTGTGCCGGTCATAACCGTTGTTCTGTCCACTACACTTTTAAACTTATCTATTCCGCCGATTGCGTAGATATATTTATTTATAACAGCCATTGCCGTTATGTTTACAGGGTCGGTTTCAGTTGTGCCTTGTTCTTGCGGGAAAAGAATTCCGGAAATGGAAATGACAAAACACAATAAAATGATTTTTTTATACTTCATAATAGAAACAAAATATTATTTTTCTTTTGAAAAGATAAATAGATTACGTGTATTATTATAACACCAAAATTTCTCTTAACACTAATTATACATTTCAGTAATTTTAAATAACCATTACAATCATTTTTGTATGAAATCAAAA
>Ga0208980_10000755_pt1 | contig 18816 bp, 30 predicted proteins | sample WetSurMetagenome_3_FD_187993 | JGI IMG/M metagenome (GOLD analysis project Ga0208980, IMG submission 187993) | Wetland microbial communities from Twitchell Island in the Sacramento Delta, sample from surface sediment Aug2011 Site A1 Bulk (version 2) | ecosystem: Environmental > Aquatic > Marine... | reverse complement strand
ATGTCTCTTTTGGAAGGAAGTAATTATAACCTTTCTAGAAAAGCCCGTGAAACCCTTATGAATATTCAAAAAATGATGGATATAAAAAAGGAATTTTAATATGACAAAAGACGAAGCGATTGATTATCTAATTAGAGAAACAAAACACTCCATTAACATGTGGATTAAAGATTATTTAGGAAAAGAAGAAAGTTATTCATATTCATCTACATTTGATACCATACGTTCTGTTCAAGGTGAAACAGAGGAAGCAATTATAATTGTTGAGAATTTAAAAGATGTAAAACCTGTAAAGGATGAGAAATAAAAAGATGAAATTTTGGATACCCCATATCGGCGGTGCTTTTGTACATGGAGATTCTATTGAGTTTATACCTGCTGGCAATAAGAAATGGAGATTTGCAGTTTTATGGATGGGTCCCGGCTTTCCTTTTGCGTGGTTTTATATATCAAAAAAATGGAATGTTACTTGGAATATAGATAAAAAACTATGGTTTTCAATATATGATTGGAGAAAATTATAAGAAAATAATTTAAGGAGGAATAATGTTTGTAGAAAAAATTGTACTTACAGTCGCAGCTATAATTTTAATTATTGATGGTATGTTTTGTAATGTAATACCTTGCAAAGAAATAGAATAATTCTAATTGAAGAATTAAAAAAAAAATAAATGAGGATTTTAGAATGAAAATACACAAAAACAGACACATGATACCAAAATATGTTGAAGTTCAAAGTGATGATTTTGAAGAAATTATTACCTATGAAACCGAGGATGGAAAAATATTTGATAAAGATTCTCTCCAAGAAGCTAAAATACATGAGCACAATCTAAAAATGGCAAAGATAGAAAAAAGAATTTTCGAAGATTTTATTCCGGTTGATGATTGTTGGTATAAAGTTAAAAATCAAGAAGAAATGGATTTTATAAAAGAGTGGTATAGCGATTCTAAAGGGGTTTCTATATCTGGACAGAACAAGATAAAAATTGGTGAATGGTTCTGTGTACATAATTTGTATGCTTATGACTCTACAGATGTATATACCTTTGTTACTCTAAAAGAATTTAAAAGTAATTTTGAAGATTTTTTAAATATATTTGAATAGAAGATAAAACTCCCACTTGACAAAAATCGAAAAGTGTGGTATAATATATGCTATGAAAATTACAAAATATTTCGTTACCTATTTAAGCCCCGGTACTTTTTTTTCAGAAACTACAACTGAAGAAATTGAGGATTGGGATATTGCATTGGCTGTAAGGATGTCGTATGGAATTAAAGAGCGTCATAGTGCTACTCCTTACGGCTTTTTCTTTACCACCAGAGAACGTGGTTGGGATGATTTTGACAGTAAAGAAATCAATAAGAGTAACATATATTATTTAGGAGGAAATATTTGGACACTCAAAGAGTTAGAAGAATTAAATAATCCTGAATATGAAATCCTTATTCAAAATATGAAAACTAACCATTGGGATAAGGTCATTGTGAATAATAATTCATGGCGTAGTATACAACCTCTTAAAGAAGATGATGTTGTATTGCAATATGTTGCATTACAGCAACCAGCAAGAGAAAAAAAATAATGGGAAATATTTGTCCATTGTGTAGTATCGAACATGAGCATAGTCATTTTTCTTATGAAATAAGAAAATATTTTCAATCAGATTACAATACTTATGCAAAAAAATGTGATGCTTTACAAAATAAATTAGATATAACGATAGCAAGAATTACTAACTGGTATATAGAGTTCAATCCGAATATGATTGATGATTTACTAGAAGAAATTAAAAAAATAAAATAAAAGAGGAGGTTAAATATGTAAAGATACAAAAATACAGAAAACCCATCTTTTTACAATAAAAAATAATAATAAAAATAGGAGAAAAGCATGAAAAATAGTAAGACATATATTGTAATTACTTTAATTTTTGTTTTAATTGTAGTATCTTTATTCGGTTGTTCGATTTTCCCGACCAAAAATTCCGATGGATTTTTAGATAGCAAGCCTAGACTTGCTATAGAATCTGCTTTTGATAGTGAGCTTGAAATCCTGCTTTCTAAAACAACCGATAAAGTTGAATATATTTTAAACGGTAAGACTTTTACTACAGGCGTTCTTAATGGTGTTGATGTTGTCTTATTCGAAAGTGGTGTTAGCATGATTAATGCTGCGGAAAACACCCAACTTCTCTTCGACCATTTTAATGTAGTGGCTTTGATTTTTTCAGGAATTGCTGGAGGAGTTAATCCAAGCCTAAATATTGGTGATGTTGTTATTCCTGCGCAATGGGCGGAATACCAAGAAATGACTTTTGCTCGTGAAGTTGACGGGCAATTTATTTTGCCTTTTGGTGGTACACCCGAATTTCCAAATTATGGTATGATGTTCCCCGGTTCGGTTACAGTTAATAGAGTAGATAATGAGCCTGATAAATATGATACTATATTCTGGTTCCCTGTCTCACCCGAATTACTTTCATATACTGATAATCTAACAAGTACAGTAACATTAGCTAGATGTACTCCCGATAATGTCTGTTTAGATAAACAACCTATTATTAAAATTGGCGGTAATGGTGTAGACGGGCAAACATTTGTAGATAATGCAGATTTTCGTGAATATGTTTGGAACACATTCCAAGCAGATTCTTTGTCTATGGAAACCGCTGCTGTTGCGCAAGTAGCTTATTCCAACAATGTCCCATTTTTGGGTTTCAGGTCTCTGAGTGACCTCGCTGGTGGTGGTGAAGGAGAAAATGAAATCGGAACTTTCTTCCAACTCGCTGCAAATAATTCGGCTTCTGTAGTTTTAGCTTTTATTGATAATTATAGAACAGCAACTCAAAAATAATGATATAATTACTTGGGGAGGTTTAATTTCAATTCCTCCCCAAGTAATTAAAATAAGAAAGGACAACTATGCTAAAACCAGAATACAAACAATTTAGTAGTAGTATGTACAAAGATATACGAGAAGATTGCTGGATACAATTTGAATGCCCTTTTTGCCATGATGTATTGTGGACAGATTCACAAACAGAATATACAAAATGCGAATGCGGAGAAAAGTTTCACGTCTCCGCTATTTTATACCATGTAGTAGAAGGAAAAAAATAATGACACCGGAATTGGAATATATCGAAATCGTATTTGAAAACTCTGATTCAGTTCGTATTCCATCATCTTGTGTCTTGGGAATGAGTTTTGAAAAGATTTCGAATTATTTGTGGGCAAATTTCTCCCACCAATTAATAGAAGAAAATGTATGTCAAAAATTTGAAATAGATTTAGATAATGCCGCATTAAGATATCAAACCCACTTTCAAGATATAATTAAAGATGGAAAGGATAATTTTAAATATCATTTAGACACAGCGAAAGATATTACTCATATTAATATAAAACCAAATAATAGAGAAGGAATATATATTGCTATACCTTGGAAATCAGGAGAAGAAGAAACAAAAAATATTTATCAGAAAACTGTATTTCAAGAAGATTCTTTTATAATATCTTGTGAAGAAGGAAATGAAAAATGAGTGTAAAAAGTTTTTGGATTTATTCTGTAATATGTATAATAATAATTTTTGCAGTTGTGGCTTGCACTACTGCACCCCCTCCTCCCATTACAAGCGCAAGAGGAGAAAAAGAACTAATAGAGAGAATAGGGGATATAGAAATATGGAAAATAACAATCGATTCTAACATGCGCATATGCTATTTATTAGTATCACCAACCAATACAGATTTGGAATGTCTATAATAACAAATAAAAGGGAGTACTATACAATTGGATAAGGAAAAGTTAGATAAATCTTTAGAAATAATACAAGAAGCCAGTGATAAAGCAGACGAAGCGGAGACACCTTTGTTTATTAATTTTTCTGGTGGTAAGGATAGTTCATGCTTAATTTTACTTGCTGAACAATTAAATATTAAAACAGAATTGATTTATATGATTTCTAGACTAGAACTCCCGGGGACAATTGATTTTGTTAAAGGACAAGCTGATAGATTTGGTCTAAAATTACATATGATTGACCCCGTAGAAGATTATATGGGAGATTTTCCATATTGGGTACGTAGATTTAATTATTTCCCGGGTCGTCAATATACTTACTGTAGTAGTAGATTAAAACTACGTCCAGCACGTAGATATCTACGTAATATTTATGGACGTAAACATGTTTATAAAATGAACGGTGTGAGAAGGTCTGAAAGCACAAGAAGGCAAAAGATTTATGCAAATAAGCCGTTTATATACCCCGACTATGAAGCTTCTGGTCATTTCCTAGTAGAACCCATAAGAGATTGGAAGGGACAAGAAGTAGTAGATTTTCTTGCTGAGAATAATTTTGAAGTTCAGAAGTTGTATGAAGAAGTAGGGGTAAGTGGTTGTGCATATTGTCCGTTTTATCAAGCATCAATATATCAGAGAATTTTAAACATTTATCCGGAAATATATGACGAAATTATTGCTTTAGAAGACGAAATAGGGAAGCCTTCTGTAAATGGCGGTATATTTCTTCATCAATTAAGAGACGATTTTTTTGCCAATCGTGAAGAAATAATGGCTAAATTGAATAGCAAGGGCTTGACAAAAAGAAAATAATGTGGTATAATATAAGCAAGGAGAAAAATGAGTGATTTTTATGCTGATAAGCGATATTATATAGATTTTTCAAAAATAGTTTTCATTGAAAACGGTGGTAGTTTGATTCAAAGAGCGATATCGGTTTCATTCTCAAATGGAAAGACACACACTTTTTATGAAAATGAGAATAAAGATAATAAAGCATTTGTAGCTCTTAAAGCTTGGCATGACGAAAAGGTTAAGGAAACATAATGAAATATACTACTTATTATACCAGTGTAGAAAGAGTTGAATATAATTTCGATGAAAGCGATTTAAAAAAAATCCTAATCCAGCATTTAACAGGGAAGCAATATGTTGAGGGTGTATGGAACATAAATTATGTTGATACCTATGATAAAGATAGTGATGATTATCCTAATGGCTGGTATATAAAGCTTACTCATAAGATGGAAAAAGATACTAAAAAAGAAGATTCCAAGGAGGAAGAATGACATTGGGTTTTCATTTTCTATTATTGGCAATTGGAGAAATATTAAAGACAGAAGATTATTGTACAGCCCAAGATATTCAAGATTACATTCAAAACGATGATGCTTTTGGGGTAAGACCTCCGCTGGATGATTGTAGATTGGCTCTGAAATTAATGGAAGATAGTGGTTTTGTTGTTCTTTGTGAAGGTGATAAATATTGCAGAGACAAACACCTCTTTGATTGGAGAAAATCACATGACTGTAAATGAAAAAACATTACCTGATTACGGGGAACTAATGAGCTTGCAGGATTTTATCCAATTTTGCGGAGAAGGATTGTATATGGATAATACTGGTGATGGCTATTATTCTGATGGCAGAGTGTATTGGGAAGATAAACTTGCTAGACCATCTGATATGGTTAGATATAAAATAAGCTTTGATACTAAGCATAGATATGTTATATGGTTTACTAAATGACTAAAGAACAAGAATATCTCGATAAATTAATTCAAGAAATTGAAACCGCTAGGACACAGCATAGAAATGGTGTTTATAAAATACGAGAAAAAATGAACGATAGTACAGCTATATATGTAAAAAATTATCTTATCGCAAATACACCTTATCGTATTGAATTTAGAAAGTGTCCCAATTGCGCTTTTGAATGGGATATAATGATTATATTTTAGATAAAGATATGGAAAATAGAAACGAAATAAAAAAATATTGTATGTCTTGTGTCTACTTTACTCCGATAACCCCCGATGTTGGATATTGTTATATGCTAGGGGTGGCTGTAGAAAAAGAAGTTGCAATTATAGATGCTTATTCGACTTTAGAACTAATAAGAGAAAATGATGAAAAAATTTATAATTTTGTAATTGTTCAAAGTCTCTTTGGTTGTGTATGTTACAAACAGATTAATATGTTATAAGGAGGATAAATTACACCTTGACAAAACAGAAGAAGTGTGGTATAATTAAGGAATGGAAAATATGAAAATTGTTATTTTAGTAGATAGTAATATTAAAAGTTTTGATAAGATGGTTGACTTAGTACAAGATAAGGATATAATCCTGATTGATACTGAGCGGTGTGATGAAGCTAATGAATATCGATATTTAGTGAGAACACTAGATGAATTTTCTAAATCTGATAGCGAAATCATGCTTGGCAAGTTTTCCGGAAGGGAAAACGTTATTAAAGAATTAGGTGATGAGCGTCCTGAAATGATACTCGCACTAAGTTCAAAAAAGAATAGTCGTCATTATGTGGGGAAACCAATAGACACATTCTTGAATCTTATTAGTATGTTTGAAAAGGAGACCATATAAAAAGAAAAAAATAAAATAATATAAGACCAACAACTGAAATAATTGAGACAAGATGAACGAAAATAAGGAGAATTAGATGACATTACAATTAGTAAAAGCACAACGTAGTATGGCATTTCTAAAATTAGGAATGTCAGCACCATCGGGAGGTGGAAAGACACTTAGCTCTATTCTATTAGCTTATGGCTTAGTAAAAGAAGCACATCCCGATTGGTCAGAGAAAGAAATTTGGGAACACATTGCGATTATTGATACAGAAAACGGCTCCGGTCAATTGTACGTCGGTAGTGAATTTTATAATACCAAAATCGGTTCATACAATGTGGTTACCTTAAAAGCACCATTTGAAGCAGAAAAATATACAGAAGCAATTAAGCTTTGTGAAGAAGCGGGAATGGAAGTCTGTATTATTGATTCTACTACTCATTTATGGAGTGGTACGGGTGGTTTGCTAGAGCAACAAAACAATGCGGCAAAGCGTGGTGGTAATAGTTATACCGCTTGGCGTGATATTACCCCTCAACACAATCATTTTGTTGAAACTATGCTTCAAACTCCCATGCATGTTATTGCAACCATGAGGGCAAAGCAAGAATATGTGCAAGAAAAAGACTCAAACGGCAAGACAAACATTCGTAAAGTTGGGATGGAACCAGAACAACGTAAAGGTATGGAATACGAATTTACAATGTTCTTCGAAATTAGCAATGAGCACGATGCTTTTGGTTCTAAAGATAGAACTAGTCAGTTTGACCAAAAAACTTTCAAAATCACTCCTGATGTTGGAAAACAAATTATGAAGTGGCTAGAAAGTGGCACAGATACACCTACTGAGATTGTAAAAGAATCTATTGAAAAAGCAGACCCTAAGAAAGCTTTAGATGGCGCTCACGAACAAATTCTTACAAAAATAAAAGACCTCGGTGGTAGAAAAAACCCTGCCCTAATGGAACTCCTAAAAGAGAATACTCCTAATGGCAATGCAAATCCCAACAGTATTAAAGATGTAAAGGTTCTAACAGAATTACTTATTAAACTACAGGACCTAGAAGCAAAAATGCAAGTAGAAGAAAACGCAGAGCTACAACTTGCACAATAAAATCAGAGACTAAAAAACAAAAATTGGAGACTATAAGAAATGGCTAATCAAGTACAGTTAGTAATTTATGAAGGATATTTAGTAAATAACCCCGAAATGCGTTACACCCCAAAAGGGCAAAATGTTACAAACTTCCGTATGGGTTCGAACAGTAGCTATAAGGATGCCGATGGCAACCAAGTAAAAGAAGTTACTTGGCTTAAGGTAACTGTTTGGGGGAAGCTTGGAGAAATCGTAAACCAGTGGACAGAAAAAGGTTCACAGGTTATGGTATTCGGGAAACTTCGCCCCGGTAAGAACGGTTCGCCCGAGGTTTATAACCTGAAAGACGGTACACCCGCAGCATCTTATGAAATTACCGCAAGAGATGTTCGCATCCTAAAAGGTAAGCAGGGTGCTCCGGTAGAAAATGGTATTCCGGATGTTGGTGATGAGGAACTTCCATTCTAAGTAATAACATAACTTAAAAATTGAGGGACTACTTAAAAATTTAAAAGTATAAGTGGTCCCTCCCTTTTTTGAAAAGAGGATGCTAATATGAGTTTGACCAAATATATCAGGGACTTGGGTAGAATGGTTGCTTTTTACCCAAATTTAAAGAAAGTAACGAATTCCACAGTTGCCAGCATCTTACTTTGTCAACTTTTATATTGGACAGATAAAACTAAAGACGGTTGGATTTATAAAACCCATTATGATTTAGAAGAAGAGACGGGGCTAAGTCTCTATGAGCAAAAAACAGCTAGACAAGTTTTGGTCGATTTAGGAATTATTGATGAAGAATATAAAAGACTCGACCATAAAATTCGTTTTAAAGTAAATCAAACGATATTAGACGATTTATGGGAAAAACAAAATCATGTTTATACAGGAAAAGAAGAACCTATAAGTTTAAATGATTATAGAGAACCCGGAATAATTATACCCTATAAGCAGAATGAAAATCCTGCTCCTATTGAAAAGCAAGACGACAAAGACTTGATGGCTGGAATGCTATTTTATCAGGCTAATTCTCCGGGTGCTAAAAAAGAAGCAATTAAGAATCAAATTATGGACAAAATAGAAACAAAGCTCCATATTAATGTGACTGGAAAAAAATGGAAAGAGTTTATCGAATACGCATATGGTCGTCAAGTAAGGCACAATGAACCAATCGATAGATTTATAGAATGGATGTTGAAGAATAATCCTAATTCTACATACTGGACACCTGAAAGATTTCAAATGCTTTATCCACAAGCTTTTACAGATGAGCAAAATAAACCAAAGGAAAATTTTGTTGCACCTTTACCTCCTCGTGAAGAAAAAGATTTAGCACCAATGCCAGACGAATTAAAGCGAAAAAGAAATTTAACTTAGACTATAGGAGTAAATTATGGCAAGTATGTTAGAAGAGGCGTTAGAATATGCTCGTCGTGGATGGAAAGTTTTTCCATGCCGAGAAAAACCCGGAGAACCCTATATCCGTAGTGGGGAAACTATTATTCCACTTGAAAAGACTCCTTATATTGCTAAAGGATTAAATGCTGCTACACTAGACGAAGACCAAATTCAAGCATGGTGGAAAATGTGGGAAAATGCCCTTATTGGTATTAACGCTGGTGAATCTGGTCTTTTTGTAGTTGATATTGATAAAAAACATGTTAATGGTTTAGATACTTATAGTACATGGAATATCAATGATTCAGCAGGTCTACAATCAATCACTCCTTCTGGTGGTATGCATATCATTTTTACTGGTACTGGTAAGTCTAGTACTAATGGTAAAACAGGTATTGACACTCGTGGTACAGGGGGTTACTTTATTGCACCCCCAAGCAAGATTCTCGAAGGTGAATATACGGGTGAATATAAGCGTTTTAATGATTGGAGTAATCCTCCCGGTATTATTCCCGATGGTCTAATGGGTAAATTATTTCCAGAAAGTACTATGGAATATGTGCGTGGAAGTTCTACCCCTGCTACCGATGGTACAAAGAAAAAGTTAAGCAGAATAACTCGTGATTTTATGACTCTCGGTGCTATAGAGGGAGAAAGAAATACTAAGTTATATAACGCCGCTTGTGACTTTGTTGGTTGTGGTTATACACGAGAAGAAACTAAAGGTTTTCTATTCCCTATAGTACAAAAGATGCAATTGTCAAATTCCGAATTTGAAACAGTATTGGAACATGCTTTTTCAAAACCCCGCACCCCATCTATTCCAGACACCATTCAAGAGAAAATAATGGAGGGAGGAAAAGATATTGCTAGCAAAATTACTTTTGAAGAGCAAGCAATTATGGAAAATGCTGTCTTGGCTTGTATGATGTTGGATAATATCTCTATTCCTGTTATACAAGATATTTTGAATTTTGATGATTTCCGTGTAGTTAAGAATAGAATTATCTACCGCACAATTAATCGCATGTTTATGTCTGGCATGAGAGTTGACCACTTGACAGTTGCCAGTGAAGTAGAGAAAGAAACCGATAAGGTCTCTTTAGATGATGTTTCTAGATTAACCAGTTTATATTTTGTTAATACCGATAATGCATCAACTTATGCTAATATTATTAAAGAAAAATCATCTTTGCGTAAATTAGAAGCATTGCTAGATAATAAAGAGAAATATATCAAAGGGAGTTTGGTTGAAAGTATTAGCACTTTAGAAAAAGATGTAGCTGATATCGCTCTTGCTGGTGGTGCAAAATCTACAGCAGTATTAAGTTCTTCACAGGCTACTGAAATGGTTACTCAAAGAACAGAAATGATGATGAGCGGTAAAATTGAGCAATTAAAAATTGGTTTTTCTGATTTTGATTATCATGTAGGTGGAATTTATTCGGACGAATTGATTATGTGTGCTGCACGTTCTGGTGATGGTAAATCGGCTTTTATGCTAAGTGTTTTAAACAATGTATCCATTGTACAAAGTAAACCAAGCATTATATTTTCTTTAGAAATGTCCACCCATGAATCTATTTGTCGTTTAATTTGTCAATTAACAGGTATAGCTTATAAAGATGTATATCAGGGAAAAATGAGTGCTGATGAATGGAAAGAATATAGAATTGCTATGGAAAGGATTGCTGATAGTCCTTTATATTTTGATGATGGTTTCGGTATGACAGTTCCAGAAATTCGCTCTAAAATTAGAAAACTAGTAGATAAAGGGTTGGTCTTAATCGGGATTGACCAACTAGAACAGGTTAAAGGCTATGAAGGAATGTCAGTTGCGGAGCAATATAATAAAAATGCTTATGATATAAAGAATATGTGCAAAGAGTTTAATGTCCCTATTCTTTTGAATCACCAATTAAATAGAAACATAGCAGATAGAAAACTAAAGAATGTGCAACCTATAACAGCCGATTTGAACCAAGCTGGGGAAAAAGCCCCCGACCAAGTTCATATCATATTACACAATAGAGATGAGAATAATAAAATTATGCAATCAAAAGTTCAAATTATTAAAAATAGAAATGGTCCAATCCTCGATTATCCTGTCATGTTTGTAGGTCAGAGAATGTTATTCTCGAACCCAACTAAAGAACAAGCAGAAAATGTAAAAGTTGCATTTAAGAACAAACCCATCGAAGATGACTATATTAGCGAAAATCCATATCAAGATGCAATTAATGCGCAAGCAGACAACGCCCCTTGGTGGTCAAAGAAAGAAGCTACACAATGAGCGACTTTGATTTTATCATAGACAATATAAGATTTTCTTATTCTTCCCTAACTACTTATGAAACTTGCCCGTATAGTTTCAAGTTAACATATTTGGATAAATGTGAAAGAGCGGATAATTTTTATGGGCAATATGGAAATTTAATTCACGACACAATGTTTCAATACTTCGCAGATAACTTGGATATGTTTGAACTTTCTGGATATTTTAGGGATAGATATGATATTCTAATGTCTGCTATGCCCCCGAGTTATCCTGCGGGTATGGAAGAAAAGTATAAAGATGCGGGTTTAGAATTCTTTGATAATTTTTCCTTTGATAAAGAATCGTATGATATAATTTTAAATGAGGAAAAATTAGAATTTGAATTTGACGAAGGTGGAATGTTTGTTGCTAAACCCGACTTGGTTTTATTTGAAAAACCGACAGGAAAGTTTCTCTTATATGATTATAAAACAGCCGCTCCATTTAAGATAGATAAAAGAAATGGAACTGAAACAGTAGACAATAGAAAATTAGAAGGTTATTATAAGCAAATGTATATTTATACTTATGCTTTGCGTAATTATAAATTTACCCCTATAGATGAAATAGTTTTATGGTTTACCAGACCCAATAGAAAACTTACAGTTTCTTGGAATGAAAAAAAAGAAGAAGATGCTATTAATTGGTTACATAAAATAGTTAATAAAATAAAAGCGGATGAAAACTTCTTTCCTAATAACAGCAATGGATATTTTTGCAATCAACTTTGCGGTGTTAGAGAATCTTGTGAATTTAGACCGGAGGTATAAATGATTACTTTCTCTTACGACATAGAATCTTTTAAAAACTTATTTACAGCCACTTTTGTTAATGTTGATAATGAAAGTGAAAAACATGTTTTCTATGTTGGGTTAGATAAAGAAGATTATTCTGATATTAGGGAATTCCTTAACCAAGAAATGGTGTTGGTTGGGTACAATAATCATTCTTATGATGACCCCATGTTGCGTTTTCTTATGTCGTATGAAGGAGATAAATTTCCTTTAGAATCATATAACCTTACAGCTAAATTACTTGATGAAAATTTTAGAGACGATAAGGCAATACTAGGATTACGTTACCCGAGAAATGTTTTCTATCCTTGGAAATCGATAGATTTAATGAAAATACTAGCTGGTGATAAATTGGGAATATCTCTAAAGCAAACTGCTATAAATTTAAAATGGTATAAAATTCAAGATATTCCCATTAGCCCTTTTTCTGCTGTTAATGCTAATCAGTTACAGTCTGTTTTAGATTATAACTTGAACGATGTTTTAATTACAAAGCGCTTATATGAAGAAATATCACCAATTCGCCAATTGCGTGTTGATTTAAGCAATCTTTACTCCATCGATTTAACATCTGCGTCTGATTCAAAGATGGCTAATTTAATTCTAGAGAATATTTATTCCAATGAATTAAAGATGGATATTCGAGCAGTTAGGGCTATGCGCACCCCTAGAGAGAAGGTTCTACTCGGAGAATGTGTTGCCAAGTTTGTAAATTTTCAAAGTCCAGAACTAAAAGAAATGTTACAGAGAATCTCTTCAAGTTATGTTTATAATTTTAATAACTATAGATATTCTGAAACTGTTTATTTTGCAAACTGCAACTTCTCTTTGGGTGTTGGAGGTTTGCATACTGAAGATGCACCGGGAGTTTTTACTACAGATGAAAACTTTATTATTCAAGATATGGATGTTGCCAGCTATTATCCTAATCTTATAATTAATAATAATTTTTATCCAGAACATTTGGGACCTAACTTTATCTCTGTTTTAAAGAAAATTACCGCTGAACGTTTGCAAGCCAAAAAAGATAAAGACAAGGTAAAAGCAGACGGTTTAAAAATTACAATTAATTCTATTTTTGGAAAAATGGGTTCAGAACATTTTTGGCTTTATGACCCCAAGAAATTCTTGTCTACTACAATTAGTGGTCAAATGGGATTGTTAATGCTGGTTGAAGGAATGTATTTAAATGGAATAGAAGTAATTAGTTGTAATACCGATGGCGTAGTATGCCGAATTCCTCGCAACTTGGAAGAAAAATATTATGAAGTTGCTCACGCTTGGGAAAAAGCAACTAATCTAGAATTAGAATTTACTGAATATAAAAAATATGTAAGGCGTGATGTTAATACATATATTACTGAGAAAGCAGATGGAGATACAAAAGAAAAGGGTGCTTTTCTAAAAAAAGTAGATTTGAAAAAATCTTATCATATGCCAATTGTAGCCAAAGCACTCTATTCTTATTTTATTAAAGATGTGCCTGTACGCAAAACCCTTGAAGATTGTAAAGATATTATGGAATTTTGTATCTCTCAAAAGAGTGCAAGTACTTTCTCAATTGAACTCCATAAAGGAGGGCAGAATATAGAAAAATTACAGAAAACAAATCGCTTCTTTATTACTACCAAGGGTGGTGCTTTACTTAAAAGAGCAGAATTTACAAATAAATTAATTGGTTTATATGTTGGAAGACAAGTACAAATTCTTAATGATTATGACGTTACAATTCCTTTTGAGAATTATCATGTAGATTTATCCTTTTACGAAAAAGAAGCAATGAAAATCATAGATGATATCGAACCAAAACAAATGATTTTGTTCGATTTATCATTCGAGGATTCTGGAAAGAAAACGAGATTCGAAATTCCCGCAAGGACAGAACCAAAAGAAGAAAAAAATGCTACATCTAACGATATAAATAAGTTAGGTAAAAATCAACTTATTAAGCGAATCGAAGCGATTGTTGAAAATAATCAGAAAATAGATGGTGTAGACCCTCGCTATGTCTATATAGATGCCTTTAATATAAAATCAATGACAGCTATTGTTTATTGCTTGGCTAAAGGGGTAAGGCAACCCATCCTTATAGATAAGCAAGCATATAAAAAAGCCAAGATAGAAATAGGGCAAATAGTTTACTGTAATAAATTTGAAAAGAAAGACGGTCTTTTTTCTATAGCAGATTATAGAATTACTGAAAAATTAGAAGAGATTGGTGAGAAACTACTTTAGACCCTTGACAAGAACAGGAAAATGTGGTATAATATATAACTCGAAAGGAAATTATATGGCACAAACTTTGGAATTTGATGATATTTTAATTAAACCTGTTCCCTCTGATGTATCATCTAGGGATGATGTTGACATAAGCGTTAAGCTATCTGATAGCTTAACGCTTAACTTTCCCTTAATTGCATCTCCTATGGTCGGGATAGTGGATGGGAAATTTGCTCATCTTTTATCTGACTTAGGGGGTTTGGCAATTATGCATAGATTTTATAAATCTAGAGAACAATTATTTAAAGATATAGAGGATAATGTTGAATATTGGATAGATAATTATGGAATTTCTATAAGAATAGATGAAAACGGTCTTTCAGAATATTTTGATTATAATCCCAAGATAATTTTAATTGATACAGCTAACGGCTATACAGAAAAATTACTTAAATATTGTGAAGAAGTTAAAGGCTATATTGTTAGAAAAAATCAAGACATTCTTTTAATGGCTGGAAATGTTGTTACAGCCATAGGATGTGATAGACTTCGTAATGCAGGGGTAGATATAATTAGAGTCGGTATTGGCGGAGGTTCACCTTGTTCTACTCGTAATCAAACAGGAATAGGCTTACCAAATATAACAGCTTTGGAACATTGCAATTCAGGCAGTGGTGATTTCATGATTGTTATGGATGGAGGAATTAAAAATTCCGGTGATTTTGTAAAATCAATTGTTGCAGGTGCTGATTTGGGTATGGCTGGAAAGTTATATGCGGAATGTTATGAAGCACCTTGTGATGGTTGGCTTTATGGAATGTCTAGCAGAACACATATGGAAAATGAAAATATAGAAATTAAATCAGTGGAGGGTTTTGACACACCAATAGAAAAAAAATATTCATTAGAACAATTTGTAAGAGAATTTGGTTATGGTATAAAAAGTGCAGGGACATATTTAAATGCCTGTACTTTACATGAGATTTACGCAAATGGTGATTATGTGATAGTGACAGACCATGCAATTAAAAAAGGATTATAATGGAAAATGGATACCCTTTTAGTTTTGATTACCCTAACTTGCATGCTCATTACATTACAAGAAAAAGAAAAGAATGGACAAGAAAAATAATGAGTGACAATAACAAAATAGTTTTTGTAGATGTAGATGATGTATGTGCTATGCTAGAACCTGTTTGGCTAGGGCGCTACAATAAGGATTATAACGATAATCTTACAGATGAGGATTTGAAAGAATGGGCTATAGAAAAATTTGTAAAACCCGAGTGCGGATTAAAAATATATACTTATTTGAAAGACCCCGGAATGTATGATGAAGTAGTTCCAAGAGAAGGTGCACTAGAGGGAGTAAATGCTCTAAGGGAAATGGGTTATAGAGTTTTATTTGCTACTGCTTGTCCTGTGGAAGTTGCTGGAAGAAAGTTCCATTGGCTCAAAGAACATGATTTTATTAAAAAGGAAAGAGATTATATAGAAATTCGGGACAAGAGCCTTTTAAGAGGGGAATATATGATTGATGATAGTTATGATAATGTATCCGGTTTTACAGGATATGGCTATTTATTGACAAGACCTTGGAATAAGAAATATATATGGTATCACCGTATAGATAGTTGGGAAAGTTTTATAGAAATAATGAAAACTTATTTAGGAAAAGGTATGTAAATGATTGAGAAAACAGCACCTACATTTTGGGCAAAGATTTATATAAGTGGTCCAATCGAAGTAGCCGAACAAATAATCCGTCGAGAATGCCTCCGAGAAGGTTTATGTGTTACAATAGAACCAACTAAGTTTATCTACACTGGTGGAGAGGAAGATGGTTATGTTGTTGGCTTAATAAATTATCCTCGTTTTCCAGTTACATCAAAAATAATTTGGGAAAGAGCAGTACTTTTAGCAAACTTATTATTGGAAGAGACATATCAACATTCAGTTTTAATTATGTCATCAACTGAAACATTGTGGTTAACAAAAAGGGAAAACTAAAATGCCACCTAGCAAACGTTTTATGGAATTAACAGATAAAATGAAGGATATCCATATCCGGAAAAATGCTGGTTATGCAGGAGATTGCCCTGATGCTTTTAAAAATTTCAGGGAATCAGAGGATTTTGAAGTTTCTGCATTTAAAGGTTGTATGGTGAGGATGAGTGATAAATGGTCTCGAATTAAAAGTTTATCAAAAAATCCTAAAAACGATATGGTTGGGGAATCTATTAAAGATACATTAATAGATTTAGCTAACTATTCAATTATTGCATATTGCTTATATGAAGAAGAAGAGGCAATGTTAGAAAAACAAAAAATAATAACACAGAAAGAAAACAGAGAGGAGAGCGTTGATGAAAATATTGTTTCCACAAAAAAGAGCAATCTCGAAAACAGCAATGAATATTCTGAAACAGCGGTATTTCGGGGATGGAGAGGCAACGTGGGATGATGTTGTAAATAGGGTTATTGATAACGTCATTCCAGAAGCAAGCGAAGAACGAAAAGAATCTACGAGAGAAATGATGTTGCATGGGTATTTTATCCCTAATTCCCCATGCCTTGTAAATGCAGGAAAGCCCGGTGCAGGTTTAGCTGCATGTTTCGTAGTAGATTTTCCAGATACAATTGAAGGGATTTATAAAACAAAATTAGATTTTGCTCTTATTGCACGTAAAGGTGGTGGTTGTGGTACTTCATTATCGAAGATACGACCAGAAGGTTCTAAAGTAGCAGGTAGTACACATGGTTATGCGGGTGGTGGCGTTAAATTTGCGGATACGATTTCTCATGACGCAGATGCATTGACTCAGGCGGGGTTTAGGGCGATGGCAATTATGTTTACAGAATCAATTTTTCACCCAGATATTTTAAAATTTATTACCGCTAAACACGAAGAAGGACGTATATCTAATGCAAATATTTCAGTAGTAGTTGATGATGCGTTTATGAACGCAGTAGTAAACGATGAGAAATATTGGACAGAATTTAATGGTGTTAAATATCAAGAATATAGGGCAAGAGATGTATTTGAACTTATTGTGGAAGGAATGTGGAAAAACGGAGAACCCGGGATATTATTTAAGAATAGAATCGATGATTCTCCTTATAAATATAGTGGGCAAGAAATATTCGGGACAAATCCCTGCTCAGAACAGCCTTTACCCCCCAATGGAGTTTGTAACTTAGGTTCTATAGATTTATCTAAGTTCCTCGATGAAAAGAAAAATATAAACTTTTTTCAATTGGGATATGCGGTACGTTGGGGTGTACGCTTTTTAGATGCAGTAATTGATAAAACAGGCTTTCCTACAAAAGAAATTGAACAATGGGCGCTAGAGAATAGGGCTATCGGACTCGGTAAACAGAATTAATGCTGAGTATAAACTCCACTATATGCTGGAAAACCTGAGTATATTTTTCTACTTAATTTATTTAAGTAAAAATGAAAAATTGCAGATAATCAGCAGGGAAGGCTCTTTTTATACCTTGACAAAAATAAAAAGTTGTGGTATAATAAATACTTAGAGAACCCTCAGAGACTACATGTGGAGGAAACAAATGAAAAAACAAGTAAGAAAATTGTTTAAAGATTTCCCAAATCTAATAGAAATACTGATAGAATTAAGAAATGATGAAGAATTATCATATCAAAAAATATCTGACCATTTTAATGCTTTAGGATATGGATGCTCTAAAAGCATGATAGAAAGATTATATACTAAATATAATATAAAAAGTAAAAGAAGCAGAACGGGGAAAAATAATTCTTTTTATAATAAAAAGCATACAGATAAAATGAAGTTATATCTATCTAAAAGAGCGATAGATAGCGGTAAGTCAAAAGGAAAAAATAACCCCATGTTTGGAAAATTCGGAATTCTTTCTCCGGCATGGAAAGGTGGAAAATCTAAACGCCAGATGTTATTTTATTCTTCTTTAGAATGGGCAGATAAAAGATTAGAAATAATGAAGATTGATAATTTTACTTGTTTAAAATGCCAAAAAAATGATTCAAAAGTTCATGCTAGTTTTAATGTTCATCATATAATACCTCTTTCTGTTGATTGGGAACAACGGTTAGTAAATAACAATTTAATTACTTTATGCGTTTCTTGCCATAAAGAAACTTTTGGAAAAGAGCAAGAAATGATTAATTTATTTCAAGATATAGTCCGAACTCATAGGCGACTATGAGAATTGAGCAGAAATGACTCAATCAAAGATGCTAAAATCTTTGGTAACAGAATGATTATGGGTTATGCAGATTTATGTTTAATGAAGGGAATAGCTTATGGCTCTAATGAAGCTTTGGAATTATTAAATGATATACTTCGTTTTATTTCTCTATATGCAGAAAACGAATCTATAAAAATGGGAATGGAATATGGTGTACCAAAAGCATGCGAAAATTTACCTAGACCACGTAGGAACGTTACTCTTACTACAATCGCACCAACGGGTACAATTAGTTTGATTGCAGGTTGCAGTTCCGGAATAGAACCTATTTTTTCTGAGATAACTATACGCAACGATAAAACAGGTACTTATACATTTGAAAATAATTTAGCCGATAAAGAA
>Ga0208980_10000753_pt1 | contig 18819 bp, 15 predicted proteins | sample WetSurMetagenome_3_FD_187993 | JGI IMG/M metagenome (GOLD analysis project Ga0208980, IMG submission 187993) | Wetland microbial communities from Twitchell Island in the Sacramento Delta, sample from surface sediment Aug2011 Site A1 Bulk (version 2) | ecosystem: Environmental > Aquatic > Marine... | reverse complement strand
AAACTCTCGAAGCGACAAAGAAGCAGCAGGATGCTCTTGCGCAGTACGAAGCTCTGATGAAGAACTACCCCACTTCGCCGGTCATGCCGCGGGTCCATCTCGCCCTCGGCAACATCTACTATGGTCTCGAGAAGTGGGACGAGTCCATTCGCAACTACAAACTGATTGTGGATGACCCCGAGGCGGACCCCTCATTGCTGCCGATTGCAATGAGCAACCTGATTGAAACGTATGAGACCGCAGGCATTTTCGACGCAGCACTGCAACTCACCCGCAAGTATCTCGAGCTCTATCCGAACAACGAGGACAGCTTCGACAAGAAGATCAAGATCGGCATCCTCTATCAACGACTCGGGTACAACGAACAATCGGTGCTGCACTTACAGACGCTGCTCGATCAGGCCGGGAGCGACCTGGAAGGCGAGATCAGATACTATATCGCGGAGGGCAACTACAACAAAGGGGACTTCCAGCAGGCAATTCTTGATTTCCTGAAAGTGCCGTACCTCGTCACAAAGAAAGGCAAGATCGATTGGACAGCCAATTCGCTCTACATGGCCGGACAGTCGTACGAAAAATTAGGGCGTTACGATCAAGCCTTGACGATGTATCAACAGATCGTGGATCGGTCCGGGATCGACGAATCATTCAAAGCCGCGGCAAAGAAAGAGATCGACCGCGTGAGGTTGGTACTCAAGAAGCCTGGATCAAAGTAAGATGCCATGTTAGAGCGAGAAACCGACACCATGATCCGGACGCTCACCGAACGGACAATCGGCTCAGCAAAGTCGTTGGCGCTGAAAGATGCGCTTGCAGCCAACATCCCGGCGGGAATCAAGGCGTACTTGCATTGCGAAGTCACTCGTTGGATGCAGGATGATCTGAGAGAGGCAAACCATTTCGCGAGTTTCCGTTTCACAACTCCATTCGTCCACAAGCTCACGAGCACCTACACGCGGACCCTGGCGCTCGAGTATATCTTCACACGCGAAGCGTTCGTCACAGCGATGGAGAATGCGGTTCATTTCGTCGAGAACTATCTGTGCAGGCCGCAATGGACGCTTGAGCACTTTCTATTTGAGAAAAGCGATCGGGTATCGCTCATTGAACTGCAGACCAAGTTCGAGTATCTCGCTCACTATCTGTATTACGCGAAGCTCATCGAGGGATTCATGCAACAGAAGGGATGGCAGGAGATCGGCGTCCGAGATTTCCGGTCACTGCTCACAAAGATCGACGACCAGATCGTGAAGCAGCACAACCCCAAAGAACTCGCACAACTCACCCGACCGATATTTGAATTCCTTCTCTTGAAGTCAGAAATATCCAACACACCCGTATCAATCAAGCCGCTCATGGTGTTCTTTGAGGATAAGAAGATGACCGCATCAAAGGAATACATCGAGCGCATCTGCCATATTCGCGGGTGGGAACAACTCACGATCGAGCAACTTGGCGAGATCCTGAAAGACCTGCCAAGCAGGATGAGCAACAAGTTTGATCCCATGCTGGAAGCTGATGCCGGCGTTGGATCAGCCGAAGAGAACCAGCGTCGACCAAGCATCCCACCACAGCGAGAACCCGATAGAGTCCCTGTTGAAACTTTCACTGCTCCACCAAAGGCGGCCGATCCTAGCGCTCCCGTAAACGGCAACAACCGTCGAAACATTGCTCTTTCATTAACATTCAGCGGGATGACGGAGTCAGCACAACCGCCGCCGCCTTCTTCCCTTCTGCCGGATCTCAAGACAGCGATGGATCAGGAGCAGCGGGAACGGTTCGTCGGAACGATCTTCCAGAAGGACAAAACGTACTTCAATGCCGTGATTGATGCACTCAACGGGATGGTGAGTTGGAAGGATGCGTCCCTGTATCTCCAGGACTTCTATGTCACGACCGGTCTCGACCCCTACCTTCCCGATGTGGTCGAGTTCACCGACATTGTCCAGCTTCGCTATTCGATGGTACCCAAGCCATGAAGTTCATCGATTGTGCAACAATTCATGTGAAAGCTGGTGACGGTGGTGTCGGATGCGTCAGCTTTAGGCGAGAGAAATTCATTCCCAAGGGGGGACCTAACGGTGGCAATGGTGGCCGCGGCGGGGACGTCATCATCCGCGCAAACCGACAACTCACTACGTTACTCGACTTTCGGTACAAGACAAAGTACCAGGCTCCGCGTGGAGAGCATGGTCTTGGCTATGACAAAACCGGCAAGAGCGGCGAGCATATCGTACTCGAAGTACCCACCGGCACCCTCATTCGCGATCTGGGCACGGGGGAGATCTTCGGCGATCTTCTCGATGACGGCCAGGGACTGCTAATTGCGAAAGGCGGGCGCGGCGGCCGCGGCAACGCAGAATTCGCAACTTCAACAAACCAGGCGCCCCGACAATTCGAACAGGGCGCTCCAGGTGAAGAACGTGAGATCGAACTGGAGCTTAAGTTGCTTGCAGATGTTGGTCTCGTCGGATATCCGAACGCTGGCAAATCAACATTGATCTCCGTGATCTCCGCGGCAAAACCGAAAATTGCAGACTATCCGTTCACGACACTCGTTCCCAATCTTGGCATCGTTCGGATTGACGCCGGCAAGAGTTTTGTGGTTGCCGATATCCCCGGACTTATCAAAGGCGCGCACATCGGTAAGGGACTTGGCATCCAGTTCCTCCGTCACATCGAACGGACGAAAGTACTGGTGTTCCTCATCGAAGCGACGAGCGAGAACCCCAAAGCTGACTACAAGGTTCTACTGAACGAGCTCAAATTGTTCAACAAGGACCTGCCGAAGAAGCCGAAGATCATCGCGCTGACGAAGGTCGATATAGTCGACGAGAAGACTCTCACGTCGCTAAAGAAGATCTCGTTCGGCAAAGTACCGACATTTCTGATTTCATCAGTCTCAAGTGCGGGAATCAAGAAGCTTGTTGCTGAAATGTGGAAGGCAGTCAGCAAACCTCCCCGTCGCCAAGGGTGAGCGCATGGCAGATCGATCACACACAGTCCCTCCGGCTCAAGAGTTACCTGCACAGCAGGCAGAACCACCCGGGCGCAAACCCCTGACAGCGAGAAGAACGATAACCGTGTGCACCGCACTGGTTCTTACGTTGATCGCAGTTGCGCTGGCGGCTCTCTCGTTTGGCAGTGTGAGCATTCCGTTTTCACACGTCATCGGAACAATTACGGGAAGCGAGAGCGTCACCGCAACCGAGCGGACAATCATTCTTTCGATTCGACTTCCCCGCATCCTGTTAGCCATGTTGGTTGGATCCGGACTCTCTGTGGCCGGTGTTGTGTTCCAGGCACTGTTGCGCAATCCCCTGGCCGAACCATATATCCTTGGCATCTCCAGCGGTGGAACTGTTGGAGCAATCATCGCCATCGGACTCTCTCTCGGTGCAAGTGCGATCACAACGCCACTCGCTTCTTTCGCTGGCTCGGCGGCCGTCATGTTCCTCGTCTACGGGATCGCCCATCGCCGGGGGCAACTCGACACGAACGCTCTTCTCCTAGGCGGGGTGATGATTGGAGCGTTCTTCAATGCGGTAGTCCTCCTCATCATTGCCGTGTTCAATCAGGAGTTGCGCAATGCATTCCTCTGGCTCATGGGCAACCTGAGCAGCGCAAACCCCGACGCAATCATAGTCGTCGCACCTGTCCTGCTCGTCGCTTCCCTCGTCTTGCTTCTTCAAGCAAGGAACTTCAACCTGATCTCCACGGGTGATGAAACAGCGATGCAACTCGGTGTTGAAGTGAAGAGGGTGAAACGACTTTCGTATCTCCTGACATCACTCATCACCGGATTGGTTGTGTCGGTTAGTGGTGTGATAGGTTTTGTTGGATTGCTGATTCCTCATGTGTGCCGCATGCTCTTTGGCCCGGACCACAGGCTCCTGCTGCCCGCGTCGTTTCTCCTTGGTGCAAGCTACCTCGTCGCAGCCGATATTCTTTCGCGAACCTTGCTCGCACCGTCCGAGATTCCCGTGGGAGCGATAACTGCAGCACTTGGTGCGCCTGTATTTGTGTACTTGTTGCGTCGATCGTAGGACCACAGAAAGCAGTTCCCCTGTGAGGATCGAACGTTACCAATAGTCGGCTCATGTTGCCTTCCTACTTTGATTTGTGTACATTGGTTTCCAGAAAGTCACGCTGCAGATTACCTCTGAGGTTCATTGGAAAGCATGTACGCACTCGCAGTTGAGAATGTATCCTTCGGCTACACTCCAGACGTCCCAACGTTGCGTAACGTCTTGCTTGACGTCCACAAGGGTGAATTCCTCGGTCTGATTGGACCCAACGGCTCGGGGAAGACGACTCTGCTGCGATTGCTTGACCGCATCTACATCCCGCAGAACGGCCACATCAGGTTCAACGGCCGTGACATTAATCTTCTCTCACGTTCCGAAATTGCACAGCAGATAGCTTTCGTTCCTCAGGACACCGGACCGCTTTTCCCCTTCACTGTTCTGGAAATCGTCCTGATGGGACGCGCACCTCACAGCAGAGGAAGAGCGTTCGAAAACCCGCGTGACCGCGACATCGCCGCGGAGATGCTTTCGCTCACCGATGTTGCCCATCTTGCACACCAGCCGATCACCGCGCTGTCAGGCGGGGAGCGCCAACGCGTCTTCATTGCACGCGCCCTCGCACAGCAACCACAGCTCCTGTTGCTCGACGAACCCAATGCGCACCTCGACATCGCCCATCAGATCGAGATCTTCGATATCATCAGAAAGCTGAATCGCGGTTCAGGACTTACCGTGATCTCGGTTTCGCATGACCTGAACCTCGCCGGGGCCTATAGCGACCGTGTCGCGATGATGGTCTGCGGTGCGATTGCAGCAGTCGGAACACCCGAAGAGGTGTTTACAGAATCTCTCATTCTTGATGTCTTTCGTACTCCGGTGGTGGTTGATCGCCACCCGTCGGGAAGTGTACCGCGCGTAACACTGGTGCATTCGGAGCAGACTAGTTTGTGGGCAGGAAGAACGTCGGCACACGTCTCCAACAGGGTGGAGCCAACATCGTGAGAAGAAGGATTATCAGAGAAAAGGTTGTCCAGGCATTATACGCCTACGAAATCACGCACGATCCAGTCGAACATGTTATCGAACACGTCTTGGCGGGTCTGCTGAATAACAAGGAGTCGCACCACTTCGCCAAGAAACTGGTGATTGAGGCCGTCAAACACCGGGCCGACATTGACAAGGTGATCCAGGGGAAGGTGGCCAACTGGGACTTCGAGCGTATTGCCGTGCTTGACCGCGTTATACTCCGGATGGCAATCTGCGAATTGAAGTACTTCAAGGAGATCCCGCCGAAAGTCTCGATGAATGAAGCCATTGAGCTTGCGAAACTCTTCAGCACCGAAAAGAGCGGTCAGTTTGTCAACGGCATTCTCGATGCTGTGTTTGACGACCTCAAAAAGACGGGTGAATTGGGCAAGGCAGGACGCGGGCTTTGGGAGGGGGACGCCAGCACACATCCAAAAAAGATGAAGACGGACACGCCTCCTTAGATCCACATGCGTTCTTCCAAGTGTTTCGTCCTCCGCTTTGACATTCGCTTCTCACATCAAACCTCTCCGTTGTCATGACAGAAGGACGCGCCCCCACATTCCTTGAACGTCTGGGACTTCACCGGCCCGAACTGCGCGCTTGGGCCATGTACGATTGGGCAAACTCGGCGTTCGTACTCGTCATCATCACCTCCGTTTTCCCGATCTACTACCAGCAGGTCGCGGCCAATGGACTGAGCAAGGAGTCGGCAACGTCGCAATTCGGTTGGGCCACTACGATTGCCCTTACACTCGTCGCGCTCGCCTCACCGTTTGCCGGAGCCCTCGCGGACTCTCTGGCGGTGCGCAAAAAGATCCTCGCCGCCTCGATCGGCCTCGGGGTAGTCGCTACCGGCTGTATGTACTTCATCGGTCAGGGTGACTGGCTTCTTGCTCTGATCCTATTTTCGTTGGGCAATATTGGTGTTTCACTTAGTTTCGTTTTCTATGATTCCTTCCTGCCGCACATTGCAACTGCGGAAGAAATAGATCGTGTTTCGTCTGCAGGATATGCCGTCGGCTATCTGGGCAGCGGGCTTCTTCTGGCTGCCAATCTTCTGTTGATCCAGCAGCACTCAATCTTCGGCATCGCCGATGGGGCGACGGCGACCCGTGTGGCTTTCCTGAGTGTCGCCATATGGTGGGCATTGTTTTCCATCCCTCTCTTCCGGACAATTGCCGAACCCCCCCGCGTGCTCCAGGCGAATGAATCGGCAACCTCAAGTGCAATACTGATAACAATTCACCGATTGTGGGAAACACTCAAGGAGTTGCGTGGCTCATATCGTCAGGCATCTCTCACACTCCTCGCAATGTTCATTTACAATGATGGCATCGGCACCATCATCAGGATGGCTGCAATCTACGCAGCGACCATCGGGGTACCCCAGCAGGATGTGATTATCGCAATCCTTCTCGTACAGTTTGTGGGGATCCCATTCTCGTTCCTGTTCGGTAGTCTTGCCGGGAAGATCGGAACGAAACCGGCGATCATGGTCGGGTTGGTTGTCTATTGCGCCGTCAGCGTGGTGGCATACAGTATGACCTCTACTCTGGAGTTCTACATCCTTGCCCTCCTCGTAGCCATTGTGCAAGGGGGCACACAGGCGCTGAGCCGTTCTCTCTTTGCTTCGATGGTTCCGAAACATAAGGCATCAGAGTTCTTTGGGTTCTTCTCCGTGTTCGACAAGGTATCCGGCATTCTGGGCCCGATGATCTTCAGCCTGATGATTATCATTACAGGATCGACGCGGACTGCAATTCTCTCGGTCATCGCCTTCTTTATCGTTGGCGCCGCACTCCTCAGTCTCGTGAAGGTCGCAGCAGGTCAGCAGGTTGCCCGCAACGCCGAAGCCCGCCTTCAAGCAGTGCCTCAGGACTGACATTGCCCCTTTCTGATTTACTTTCGTTTCTTTTTTCCTTAAATTTTTCTGGACACACTACATGAGGCGCCCTACACAGAGAATAGCGGTTTGCTTTCTGATCTCCTGCCTGGTTATCACCGCCTCACCCGGCGGCGAGAACAGTCAATCCAACAAGTATGTCAAAGTTGAAACCGCCATTGCGAGCGCCGATGTGAAAGCCGGCGGCAAGGGGACAATTCTGATCTCCTTTGTTCCAGCCGATGGCATTCACATCAACGCAGAACCCCCCGTCACGATGAAGCTGGAGAAGGATCGACTGCTCTCACTGGAGGGCGAGCCTGACTTCAGCACCGACAAAGAGAGTGGGTCCGTGTCAACATCGACGCCAGTCGAGCAGAGGTTTGCGGTTTCTTCAAAAGCCAAGCCGGGAGAACATACTATAAAGGGAACGATTGTCTACTACTTCTGTTCTGATACTGAGGGGTGGTGCCGAAAATTCTCACAGCCGATGGCATTGAAGCTGAACATTCACAAGCCTTGACCCATGACTGCCTACTTCTTCTCTGATGTACACCTCGGGCTCGGTTCCGCTCAAACAGAAAAACAAAAAGAGGATTGGCTGCTCTCGTTTCTACGAAGCATCCTCCCGTCGAGCGATTGTCTCTTCATCGTCGGAGATCTATTTGATTTTTGGTTCGAATACAAAACAGTTATCCCGAAAGGGTTCCATCGTACGCTTGCGGCACTTCAAGAATTCGCCGACAGGGGCGTGAAAGTGCACTACCTTGCAGGCAACCATGATTTCTGGATGGGAGATTTCTTTCGCACAGAGTTGGGCATGGAGCTTCACTTCGATCCATTTGAAACCACCGTGGCAGGCAAGCGCATCTGCTTCCACCACGGTGATGGCCTTGCCGAGAACGACACCGGCTACAAACTCATCAAACCTGTGCTACGGAACAGACTCAGTGTCCGGCTGTATCGCTGGCTGCATCCTGATCTGGGAGTAAAGTTGGCGCGTGGCTCTTCGCGTACCAGCAGAGAGTATACTGCCGGCAAACATTATGGTGAAGAAGAGGGAATGATACGATATGCCCGCACACAGATTGAGAGGGGTGCAGACATTGTCATGATGGGTCACCGACACAAACCGAGCGTAGTGCCCATCGGTCATGGCATGTATGTGAATCTGGGAGATTGGATTTCTTACAACACCTACGCTGAATTGCAGAACGGCGAACTGCAACTCAAAGTGTGGGACGGACACACGGGACAACCCTATGCCGACAGGAAATGACCCGGGGTACACCTCCGAAGAAATGGAGCGATACTTCAACGATCCAGACTATCGACGACAGAAAGGCAGATCAATGCCAAGCCGCAAGATAAAGGGCCGTTTTCAAGTATACCTGATCATCGCCACGGCGTTGTTGGTGTCGATGGTGGGGTATGGATGGTACCTTGCATCCGGACTTCCCTCTCTCGAGAAGATTGAGAATCCAAAACCGGAGCTGGCCACAAAAGTGTTTTCCGTCGATGGTGAGGTGTTGGACCAGTTCTATATCAAGAACCGCTCCCATGCATCCATCAACCAGATACCAAAAAATGTCATCGATGCCCTCATAGCGACAGAAGACAGAAATTTCTACAGCCATTGGGGCGTCGACGCTGTTCGTTTCATGAAGGCAATGGTGAAGAACGTCTTTCTCCTTCGTCGCGAGGGCGCAAGCACAATCACACAGCAACTCGCCCGCAACCTTTACCTCGGCCATGACGATAGGAACATCTTCGATACAATCACAAGAAAGCTCCGCGAGTTCATTACGTCAGTCCAGCTGGAGCGGAACTTCACAAAGGATGAAATCCTGGAGTTCTACCTCAACGTTGTCTATTTTGGCCGTGGGTCTTACGGCATCGCCGCCGCTTCTCAAATCTATTTCGACAAGCCGCCCGCCGACCTGACACTCGGTGAGACGGCAATCCTGATTGCGCTGTTGAAGGGACCGGCATACTACGATCCGGCCAACCATCCTGAGCGTGCTGCAAATCGCCGTAATACCGTGCTGGAACAGATGGTGAAGTACGACTTCATTACAACGGAACAAGCCAAAGAGGCGAAACAGGAGGACATTCAACTCAAGAGCTCTGAGGCAGTTTCCGCGGCAGGTATTGCTCCACATTTTGTTGAGCAGATCCGTCAACAGCTTGCTCAGAAAGCCGAAAAGTACGGCTACGACCTGTATCGCGATGGCCTATCGGTCTATACGACACTGGATAGCCGAATGCAACGACACGCCAACCGTGCAGTGGAGGAACACCTTGCGGAGTATCAGACGATGTTCGACAGCTTATGGAACTGGAAGCGAGAAAAGGATATTGCGGAACGTGTCATCGACCAGGCGATTCGGACATCGAATGAGTTCCGGAGAGGGGCATCTGCCTATCAACGCGACAGCATCTACTCGGCACTCCAAAGCAATGGGGCTTGGGTGGATTCCATGAAACGGGTTGCACAAATCATCGAGGTTGGTTTTGTGGCCATTGATCCGCACACCGGCGGCATCATGGCAATGGTGGGCGGAGCGAACTTCAAGAGCTTCAAGTACGGACTCAACCATGTTACGCAAATCAGGCGCCAGGTGGGGTCGGCATTCAAGCCGTTCGTCTACACTGTCGCCATCGACAATAACTATCCGCCCTGCTATGAACTGCTCAACCAACCCGTCACACTAATTATGGCAGACGGCAAGCGATGGGCTCCGACGAATTCTGATGGACTATTTGGAGGGAAGAGCACGCTTCGTGAAGGGCTCAAACACTCGATCAACCTTATTGCTGTCCGAGCAATCATGGAGATTGCTCCTGTGAATACCGTGGTCGAGTATGCAAAGCGAATGGGAATCACTTCCCCCCTTCCTCCCTACGAATCGCTCGCGCTTGGCGCCGGAGAGGTTTCGCCACTGGAAATGACGGCCGCGTTTGGCGTTTTCCCGAATCACGGCGTCTATGTGGAGCCAAACTCCGTCGTCCGTATCGAAGATAAAGATGGAAATGTCATAGAAGAAAACATGCCTCAGCGTCGCGAAGTCCTGAGCGAGGAAACCTCATTCATTATGACATCAATGCTGCAGGGAGTTGTTGATGAGGGAACCGGGACTCGTGTGCGGAGTTACTTCCACCTGCCCGCCGCCGGGAAGACTGGAACAACGAATGAGTTTGCAGATGCCTGGTTCATCGGATATACACCACAGATTTCCGCAGGCGTGTGGGTCGGGTTTGACAACAAGAGCGTCCACTTTACGAACTGGGATGGACAGGGGGGACGGGCAGCGGCGCCGATTTGGGGACGGTTCATGAAGTATGTCTATGAGGACCCATCAATCGCAATGCCGCTGGAGTATTTTGAAAAGCCGGCCACGGTTTTTGAGGAGACAATCTGTGCCGACACCAAGAAGCTCGCCACGGAATATTGTCCGAACAAGATGACGGAGTACTTCACCGAAAAGACCCGACCGGGCAAGTGCAACAAGCATACAACCCAGAAGTGGAATGAAGGCGAGGAAGGATTAGGAACGATTAGCTTCTAGTTCTGAGCGACGTTGCATTGACGCGCGCCGCACACCACATCTCAACCACCCCCGCCCCATCAATCTGTCGACAACTCCTGGTCGAATATGCTGTCAGAATCAACCTCTCGCGCTGGCTCCTGATTGTCGCCACTTCCTTTTCTTGCCAGTAGCAGCGGCAACGAAGCCAACGCAAACAATGCAGCAATCTTTAAGAACTTCATCGTCCCTCCAACTGTATCAATGACTGATTACCACTGTCGAACTCTGTCATAGAATACAAACAATAGGGGCCAGGCGCGGTGATTGCACTCACAGGTGGTGTCAGCTTTTTCCACTTACACGATGATCGACAAATGAAGAGTCCCGCCTTGTGAGCGGGACTCTCGACGGACCGGATTGAACTGCGGCTATTTTACGAGCATCATCTTCTTTAGGAAGGAAACCTCACCTGCGTTCATCCTGTAGAAGTACAGACCGCTCGAAAGCCCAACTGCATCGAACGAGGCGGTGTAATATCCTGCCGACTTCACCTCATCCACCAATGTGGCTATTCGCTGTCCCAGCAAGTTGTACACTTCCAGTCGGACGCGCGACTCCTTCGGCACTGCATACTCAATCTTTGTCGAGGGGTTGAATGGATTTGGATAGTTCTGGTCTAGTGCAAACTCCTTCGGCAGAGGTTTCTCACTCACTCCTGCTAACATATCAACCTGAACACCTTCGGCAAAATGAACTGAGCCATCCAGGTCAATCTGCTTAAGACGATAAAACCACATCCCGCTTGATGCGGTGTTGTCCACAAAGGAATAGGAATGCGGTTCATTGGTTGTTCCATGCCCGGGCACAAAACTGTTCGGGATCGCCTGGTAGTTGTTCTGGTTGCCCTGCGACTTCTGAACTTCAAAACCGTAGTTATTCGTTTCTGAAACCGTTGCCCAATCCAGGCGTACCTGACTTCCGCCCACAACCGTTGCAGCGAAACTTGACAGTTGAATCGGAAGCGGGGGATCACTTGGTGTGAGAAAATTCCCCGTTCCAGTGATGTCAGTCTGCCCTCCTTCAAACACGCCAGGCGAAGTCAGCTTCTGGACCTGAGTATTTGCACCAACATTTCTCCATGCAAGAGTTGGCGTAAGGGAAGCGTTCTTGACTGAAAATCGCAAGCCACCGACACGAGTAAAAGTAGCGGGAACAACTACCCCATTATCATCGTCTCCGCCTTGAAACTCAACGATCAACCCAGCGAAACCGATAAGCGAATCCCTGACGAGCGCAATGTTCAGATAGTCGCCATCAGAATTGTCCCATGGCCCGTCGTAACTAGCCACTTTCACCGGCGCAAAAAGCGCAGCAGTGTTATAGTTGAACACGAAAGTGCTTGTGCCCATCACAAATGTCGAAACGTCCGTTCGTCTTATCTCTACAACAACCGTATCATTACCGTTTGTCACGGATTGCACGAGACGAACTTCATAGGTCTGTGCATCCGCCGGCAAAGCGGTGGCCAAAACAAGTGCCACAACCCCGATGATAGTCGCATGAACTCGCATAAACTACTCCTCCCCAAAATATAATAGTATTAAGGCACCTGAGTGTTAAGACCGACTGTTGTTCGGCATAACGAAAGGTCTGTCGCCCCGACGCCACCATTCATGTCCACGTCGTTTACATTGTATGTGACGCTACCAATTGCAGATCGGATGTTTGCAAGATCCGTTGCGCCGATACCGCTGTTACCGTCTGTATTCCCGGCCACGAGCGCAAATTGTGATCCTACAGCTTTCATTGGATTGGTGCCGTAGGCTTGGGATTGAGAAGTCGTGAAGTTATACACAGCCGGGACAGTGCCTCCGTCGAGTGATTGAGCAAGCGAACACATGACTGCAAGGTGACTTCGATGATATACCACGAAATAGTAGCTACCCGATAATGTGGTATCAAACTCAACATAGCTTTTGGTGGTATCGGAGAAATTTCGAATGGTGCCGTTAGTAAGCAGCCAAGCAGGAGCATATTTCCTCGTTGTCGAACCTGCCGTCAAGGCAGCATTCCGTAACTCAATGTTAATGCTATCCACAGCAAGAGCCGGAATCGGTATTACCCCAAAATGTAATGCCAACTGAGATCCTGCCTTTAGCGCGTTTTTCATGGTGTCGGCCCCAACACTGAGATCATATGGTCCCTGCAGGAACACCTTCACGCTTGCTCGGATCTTGTCAACATAGAATGGGGAGAACAACACCGTGTCAATGCTCGCTGGCCACCCTATGTTCGATGTATCAGCTCTATCAAAGATTCTAGCTGCAATCTCAGCCGATGAGTACACACCGAAGTCATTATACGTCGCCACCACCGGAATCGCACTGAGAAACTCACCATCTCCGGACGGGAGACCTTGTTCACGAAAAACGAGCTGAATTGCGGCCCCTCCCGCAGCAGTTGTCGGTTGGCCAGTGATTGTGTTCTTGTTTGCCGGAGAACCTCCAACTGTCACCAGGCGGGCAACAGTCTTTGATCCTGTTGTGGCAGTAACCAACACGCCAACGGTCCCACCCGTAATGGTATTGCCGATGACATAGGCGCTATCCTGATCATCTACCTGTACGTTCCATCGAAAACCAGAAACAGTGTTACTGACAACACTGTCGGCACTCCCTTCAATAAAGATCCCCTTGTTGTTCGTTAATGTATTGGCAGAAATCGTATTGGCAGAAATCAGGATTCTGCTCTTGCCACCCGCCCTGTACTCACCATGCTTCACAACAATTGCACTTGCTCGATCGGGTTCAACCGCACTATCTATGTAGTCAAATTGGGTCAGAGTATTGTTGTTGATTGTACCATAGGCACCCCAATTGTACCAAATTCCTTTTTGGCCCAACTTCGATTTGCCAAGTCCTATGATAATATTTCGCGATACCGTCGCCTTCGGGAACAAGCCCGGAGAAGTCGTCTTGTCATCCGTAGCACTCACATGAATATGATATCGCTGACATGTGCTTATAGTGTTCGAATCTATCGTCGACTGTGTTGACCCACCCAGCACCTCAATTCCACGACCGCTGAGAGTGGTACTCGGCGTCCCGGATGTATCGCTGGGCAGAAATCCCATTACCTTGTTGCCCTTGACGGTTGCCGAAGCTGAGTCGACCAGTATTCCTGTGAAGGCAACGGTGGAGGTGTCGCGATTCGGCTCCCCTCCATCCACCACGAATCCCTGCATCACTGCGGAAGTCCCAGGCGCAATGCGCACGAGCGCCGCCCTTGGGTCAAACAAGGTGGGCTGCGTCTGATAGCGATATGATACGTTTGAGAAGAAGTCTCCCGGGGCAGAGATTATCGTTGCTGTATCCGGCCACGATCCTATCAGGACAACGGACTTGGTGATATTGACATGCTCAGCATACGTGCTAGCATAGACCCTGATGGTATCACCGGTCGATGCTGCCGTAACCGCCGCCGAGATCGTGGCGTAGTTGTTTGGCACACGGAGAACTGTAGCGGAGAGATTTGAACTTGTCCCAACTCCAATGAGCGCGAGCCAAAGAAGATACCTCATCATTTCATGGACGCGCAAATCATGAACTCTCGCCATTGCTTTGCCTGATTGTGGACAAAAAGAACAATTCTCTCCCTGCGATCACCCTCGCAAGAATTTCCGAAACACCTTAAGGCCGTTGGAATTTTTGCACCAGCTCTCGCTGGTTCCTCTCCTTGGTACTACCCTGGGAACAGCACGTTTCATGAGTTGCGTGTCAAAAGATATTCGATTTCGCCGAGGAAAAGTGTTAGGGCGGTCACGCAACCGTGACGAACTCGTTCAATTGCAGCAAAAAGCTACAAAAATAGTCTGACAATTGAAAGCCCTTGATTGTTCCTCGGAGGTCGACCTATCATTCGCACCAATCGGTCTACCATTGCTGGCTCAAATCTGGAGATTGCCGGACGATTCCTGTTTTCCCGGTGAGCAGCTGCACATCTGACTTCCAGAATCGGGTAGGCTGAAATTCCTCCCCTTGCTTCTGCCTTCAGAAATCTCTAAATTCGTTCCGTTTCAAGCCCGGATGGCGAAATTGGCAGACGCGCTAGCTTCAGGAGCTAGTGGCCGTGAGGTCGTGCAGGTTCAAGTCCTGTTCCGGGCACAGGTTAGGAAAAGCGTTCCAGCTTCTTTGATGATCGCCAGGAACTAGGCCCTTCGTGTCTGCTCAGCTTTCCCATCCAACTACATCAGCAAGCATGCGCACTATCCCCCCTCACCCTTCCCTGCTCTCAACATCCAACAATAAGGGCACACTCATGACACGGCCTCTGATAATCATCCTCATCTTCACAGCTGGATTCTCGTTCTATGCGTTCAAGAGAGTGGAAACTGCAGCGTCGGATGTACTGCAGAAACTGGGAATCCCCGAGGAGATAGCAAAGGATTGTATCTGGTCAAGCTTCAGCGGAGGCTATCTCTCGCAACCGGGTGGCGAGAAGATCAAACAAACAGTCCCCCGCTAACGCGGCGGGGTCGTTCGAGAAATCGCTGAGTACGCGAGATCGTACTCCAGATCAGAAGAGTTCAAAAAGAAATACCTGGAGTATCGGGAGAACAGAAAACCCACTCCTCCCGAAGCTCCACAATCCATGGCGCAACAGAGAAAAGAGCAAAAGGAACAATTGCAGAAGTCAATCCGGGAAACCGAGGCAGGTATGAAATCCGTGCCTGCAGACCAACAAGAGATGATGAGAGGCATTGTCACGACACTCGGGGAGCAATTGAAGACGCTTGACGATCCGAACAATCCGATGTTCAGCAAGCAAATGGAAGAGATGGTGCAGCAGAGTTACGCGTCACAAATGGAAGAACACAAGAACAACCTTGCAAGGTGGGGAAAGGAGTATCCACTCACACCCAATGAGATGATCAAACGCTGGCTCACCGAGTTCCTCGAAGTATCCAAAGACATCGACTTCAACGCAAAGCTCATATCGGGGGATGGTGGAAAGAGACGCTTCGCAAACCCAGAGTATGAAAGGAAACCCGACAACTGGAAGCGATGCTACCGCGCAGGCAAAGAAACGATCGAAGCCGGACGAGCCTCTGCGAAACAATGGCTGGAGGAATTGAACAAAGCAAAATAGGATTTCCCTCTGCCCAATCCCATCAAGCACATGCAAAACAGCGAGCCCCAAGGCGATACCTTGGGGCTCTATTGTAACCACTTCTCTGGTTGGTGAGACGCACGGTCTCACGGTTGACACGCAAAGAACGAGCCCCGATAAAAGCCGGGGCTCGTTTGCAACTCGTAAAACCACACGCCCAGTGCCGTTCCAATGTGTTAGGGTGAAACGTCTATTTCCCTGACACTGCTTTCGGCGGCAACGCTGTTGGCCGGAAAGATGGATCGGCAGGATTTGATACGCTATCGCGGATAGAGTTAACCAAAGTTATTTGTTGCGTTGCACCATTAATGTCATAAGCATACCACTGATTGCCAGCGACGCCTGTACGAATGCGGTCCTCACGAATCAATCCCGCAGAGGTGTACACACGAGCAATTGCTGTCGAGGAATCAGACATATAGTGGCTGCCGACGGTGTTCCTGTTGCTATAGTCATGAATTTTATATCGTAGCGTCCCGGGGAAGAACCTGAATATTGTAATTGTTTCGGGCCCGAAGGCGGTAACGTCGTCGTGATCGAGGAATGCAATGGTATCTCCATTTGCCGCTCTTACCATCTCGTTAGCGTAGTACACATGGTACCGTGGCCTTCCAGACGCGCTAGTTGAGTCGCCCGTAAGGTGAGAATCTAGATCAGATGGAACCCGACCCCAGTTAAGAACAATGCGCATCTGTCCCAGAGGCACAGGTTGTGTAATTGTCGTGGTCACCTGCCTCGTGGTGGTATCCGTCACGGGGACGTTGGTAACCAGAGGAACACGGTTTGCTGCATATATCGCACCAACGTATGACCCAATAGTAAACGAACTCGTCCAGGCCCCGGCAGAATTTGTTATACGATCCGCGAATCGGTACCCGCTGGTATCGTTGTTTGCGCCAGAGAAGAAGCGAACAACCGCATTTGCAATCGGTGCACCTGTTTGTGCGTCATTCACTATTCCTTGGATGGTTTGCGATGCGAGCGTCGTAACACCGAGATTAACAGTTGTCTGACCTGTTGGGATATTCACTGTCACGATGGCCGTTGGAAAACTTGCAGCTGCTACTACATAGGTATACCTCCCTGATGCATTCAAGCCAAGCTGCCATTCTCCAGATGCATTGCTTGTTGCGGTTGCCGCCGGAGTTCCAGCAACTGCGTTTCCAGAGAAGAACTGAACGCTGGCATTCGCAATCGGCTGACCACCGAAAGTCCGCGCGATCCCTGACACAGTAACACTGCCTGTTGGGCTGGATGTGGTCTCATCTTTCTTACAGCCAGTGTAGAACACACTAACCGCAAACAGCATGGTGAGAATCGACCTCTTCATACTTGTGCTCCTTTGATTGATGGATGTGAATTGTTTCATCAGACGCCTTCATATCTATATACATCAAGCTTCGTCAGAAGCTTGAAAAGAACTCTGCTGCCCTGGCACATACTGACACCCAGGCCTGATATTGACGTTGATATAAAATATATGAATTCCAAGCCAACTGTCAAGTAATATCAGCCCTCCTTGACATAGACAAAAATACTCACTACCATCTCGTTCACTATTGCTCTGTCTCAGCGCTTATCCATCCAACATCCGATCACATCCAGGGAAGGAATAGCAATGCCTCGCATCGTTAGAGGTGGACTCATCCAGTGCTCACTCTCCGAATCAGCCGACAAACCCATCGAAGTCATCAAGAAGTCCATGCTCGACAAACACGTCAGCTTCATTGAAGAAGCCGGCAAAAAGGGGGTACAAGTCCTATGCCTTCAAGAGATCTTCTATGGACCCTACTTCTGCGCGGAACAGAAGACCAAATGGTACCAGAGCGTTGAGAGAATTCCCGACGGTCCCACCATAAAGCTTATGCAGCAGTATGCCAAGAAATTCCAGATGGTCATTGTTGTTCCGATTTACGAAGAGGAAATGACCGGGGTCTACTATAATACTGCTGCTGTGATTGATGCCGACGGTTCGTATCTCGGGAAATACCGAAAACACCACATACCGCAAGTCGATCCGGGATTTTGGGAGAAATTCTATTTCAGACCCGGGAACCTGGGTTATCCGGTTTTCAATACGCGGTACGCCAAAGTCGGTGTTTACATTTGCTATGACCGGCACTTCCCTGAGGGAGCGAGAATTCTTGGACTGAATGGAGCCGAGATTGTATTCAATCCTTCCGCCACCGTGGCCGGACTTTCCGAATATCTGTGGGAGCTTGAGCAGCCCGCCCATGCTGTTGCCAATGGGTATTTTGTCGGGGCAATCAACAGGGTAGGCATCGAAGCACCCTGGAACATCGGCGAGTTCTATGGCAAGAGTTACTTCTGTACGCCGCGCGGGAAGATCATCGCTCAAGCAAGCCGGGACAAATCAGAGCTGATCGTTACTGATCTGGACCTCGACATGATTCAAGAAGTGCGATCAGTCTGGCAGTTCTTCAGAGACCGCAGGCCGGAAACGTATCAGCCGATCGTGCAACAGTAGCGTCCGTTCAGGAGCATGGTGACCCGAGAACGCGACCCAATCAGCCTTACCGAATAACGAATCAGTTTCCTGCACGGGTACTGAAAACCACATAGTGAGACAAATGTGAAGACAATGCTATCATCAGAAGAAGTTGTAGACCTCACGACGAAGAACACATTCGGCACTTGGCGTTTCCAAAAGGGATGGAAGCCTTTGCATATTGTGGACGCGGAAGGTTGCTACTTCACCGACGCATCGGGGAAGCGTTACCTCGACTTCTCCTCTCAACTCATGTGCACAACGCTTGGGCATAAGAACCCCGCAGTGATCAAGGCAATCCAGGATCAGGCCGCAACCCTCCCTTATATCGCTCCCGGTTTTGCAACAACGGTGCGTGCCGAGTTGACCAAGCTTCTATTGGATGTGCTTCCAAAAGGATTGGAGAAGTTCTTCTTCACTACGTCTGGCACGGAGGCGAACGAGGCCGCATTCAAGATTGCGCGGATGGTAACCGGCAAAACCAAAATCATCGCCCGCTACCGCTCGTATCACGGCTCGACGATGGGCTCCATTGCTGCCACAGGAGACCCGCGCCGATGGGCTATGGAGCCGGCGGGAAAAATTCCCGGGGTCATCTTCGCCCCTGAAGTGAACTGCTACGACTGCCCAATCAAACACCATTATCCTGAATGCGGGATCGCTTGCGTTGAA
>Ga0208980_10000752_pt1 | contig 18839 bp, 17 predicted proteins | sample WetSurMetagenome_3_FD_187993 | JGI IMG/M metagenome (GOLD analysis project Ga0208980, IMG submission 187993) | Wetland microbial communities from Twitchell Island in the Sacramento Delta, sample from surface sediment Aug2011 Site A1 Bulk (version 2) | ecosystem: Environmental > Aquatic > Marine... | reverse complement strand
AAATTGCCTGTCGTTATTATCAGGATTTTGTCAGCACTCATAATTTCTTCTTGACATTATGCCAGATATTAGACAGCCCTGCATTTCCCATTATCAGTTTAAGTACCCTCCAGGAAGTATCCGGAACCTGGTAATCAACCGGGATGACGCGTTCCCGCTCCTGCTGGAATTCTTTTCTTACCAATGCAACCGAATCGAGCACTGATCTTTTGTCAAATCCGGTCAGAATAATCGATCCGGTATCCTGTGCTTCCGGCCTCTCCATGGATTGACGAATTGAAACAGCCGGAAATGAGAGAATGGCCGATTCTTCGCTGATAGTCCCGCTATCTGACAGGGTACACAGGGCATTCATCTGGAGATGGACGAAGTCGAAGAATCCCAGCGGTTTCAGGAACTGCAATCGTTTGTCCAGATTTATTTTTTGTATATCTTCCAGCCTTTTCCTGGTACGGGGATGCGTGGAAACAATAACCGGAAGATCATATTCTTCAGCGAGGCTATTAAGAATCCCTATTATTTTCAGAAGATTTTCCGGAATGTCTACATTTTCCTCCCGATGGGTAGAGACCACAAAATATCGCTTTGGTTCCAGGCTTAACCTGTTCAGGACATCCGATTTTTTAATCTTTGGCATGTAATACTGCAGCACTTCGAACATGGGGGAACCGGTCAGATATATCCTGCGGTGCGGCAGACTTTCGGAGATCAAATGACGACGGGCATGCTCGGTATAAACCAGGTTAAAATCTGAAATATGGTCAATGATCCGTCGGTTTATTTCTTCGGGCACATTGAAATCGAAACTCCGGTTACCTGCTTCCATATGGAAGACAGGTATGTGCAAGCGCTTGGCAATATATGCCGCCAGGCATGAATTAGTGTCCCCCAGCACGAGCATAGCATCAGGCTTTTCCTTCAGGAGAACTGTTTCCGATTTCCTTATAATGTCTCCGACAGCGGCTCCAAGTGAAGAAGTATCAACGTTCAGGAAATAATCGGGTTTGCGGATTTCAAGGTCCTGGAAGAAGATCTCATTAAGTTCGTAATCATAGTTCTGACCGGTGTGAACCAGGATATGATTAACATGTTGGTCGAGAAGTGCGATTGTCCGGGATAACCTGATGATTTCCGGCCTTGTTCCCACGACTGTAAGGACTTTGAGCTTATCTTTTGTCATAATTGATGTAATAACGCTGAGATGTGACGGACCTGAACGGATTTATTCCACTGGTTCGAAGTATGTATCCGGATTATTGGGATCATATAACTCGTTGACCCAGAATATGGTATATAACTCATCCCGTCCGATGTTTGTAATCGTGTGGGTATACCAAACGGGCATATCCACAAATGACGGGCGTTCCCCATCCAATTCAAAGATCAGGACCTCATCCGTCCCGATCCTGCGAAGCTGGATACTGGCATTGCCTTTTATCACTACGAAACGTTCGACCTTGCGTGTATGAAAATGATTTCCACGGGTGATACCCGGTTTGGTGGTGGAAAAGGAAACTTGTCCTCCAGATCCAAGTTTAATCACCTCCACGAAAGTTCCCCTTTGATCGGAATGAGGGGTAAGCTGGAAAGGAAAATGCTTTTTAAGGTCGACATAACTCCGGAACGTGTTGAACAGGTTTATTTCGAATGGATTTCTGAATGAAGGAATGATGCCTTTTTCAAAATACCTTTCTTTGTAATCTATTAACAATTCAAGGATTTCCGATACAAAAATCTCATAGGTACCTGGTACCTTCAAGACCGGATCATGGGTTTTATCCCGGATAGTTCGCAGGATTATATCCACCAGTTCGTCGACGTAGATCAGATTAACATGGCCATTGACGTCTATTTTTGGTACTTCAGCATGGGTAAGCTGATGGGAAAAGGTTGCTATTACAGAGTTGTAATAAGGGTTCCCGAAGGGACCAAATACGTTTGGAATGATAAGTCCTGTGAATTTGGCATGGTTACGCATGGCCCAATCTGCTAACAACTGCCTTCCTTCTCTCTTGGATCTGCCATAAAAGTTGTCTTTATCTTCCTGGGTAGAAGAGGAGAAAATGACGTGTGGATTACTTCCCGTTTCTTCCATGGCCGAGATCAACTGCTTCACCAGCATGATATTGGTGTCGTATATTACACGGGGATCGCCATGGCGATTCATTGCGGCCAGATGGACTATCACGTCACATGAAGAAATGAAATCCTTCAGGATTTTATTATCAGAGAAAAATTCATCGCGAAATGGAATCCTGGAAAACTCTTCCTTAAATAAGCCCAGGTGGTTGAACAAATGTGTTCCAACAAATCCGGACTGTCCGGTAATTCCGACGCGTATCATCAGGAAATTTAAATATTAGTTTTTGAATTTTGAATGGCCTTGGTTTCTTCTTTGATGAAGTCCAGTTTCAGCAGAAGATTTTTTGTCTGCAGGATATCGAGGCGCCTGGTATTATGTGATGTGTATTCATCGACAAGGGATACTTTTGATTCTCCTTCCGTGAAGAATTTTCCGTAATTAAGGTCACGGGTATCGGCAGGAATGCAGTAATAATCGCCTAAATCCAAGGCTTTAGCCATTTCTTCCCGATTGACAAGGGTTTCATAGAGCTTTTCACCATGGCGCGTGCCAATGATCCTTAATTCATTATCTGCCTGATACAGGCCTTTCAGGGCCAGAGCCAGATCCTTAATTGTGGAGGCAGGAGATTTTTGGACAAAAATATCACCTTGCCTGCCATTTTTAAAAGCATACAGTACCAGGTTCACGGCATCTTCCAGAGTCATCATGAAGCGAGTCATCTCCGGATCTGTAACGGTAAGCGGATGATTGGCCTTTATCTGCTCAATAAAGAGGGGAATTACACTACCGCGGGATGCCATGACATTTCCATACCTTGTTGCGCAAAGAATAGTATGATTCCCATTAAGTTCACGGCTTTTAGCCACCATCACTTTTTCAGCCAGGGCTTTCGACATTCCCATGGCATTGATCGGATAGACTGCCTTATCTGTGCTGAGGACAATCACCCGTTTAATCTTATGTCTGATAGCAGAGTCTATTACATTTTCTGTTCCCAAAACGTTGGTTTTAACCGCCTCCCATGGAAAAAACTCGCAGGAAGGTACCTGTTTCAATGCGGCCGCATGAAAGACATAATCCACTCCGATCATAGCTGTATCAATGCTTCTCTGGTCCCTGACATCTCCTATATAATATTTGATTTTGGGATTTTGGTAGAGCTGCCGCATATCATCCTGTTTTTTTTCATCGCGGCTGAAAATACGGATCTCTGAAATATCGGAATTCAGAAATCGATCCAGCACGGCATTGCCAAAGGAACCTGTGCCTCCGGTTATAAGCAGTACTGAATTTTTAAAAATCGAATCTTGTTTCATTTTTTAATCAAGGTAATTTTTAGAAACGGTATTTCTGAAAGTAGGAACCATATTTCTGGATTTTTTCAGGGTATAATGATTCCCATTTCTTGTTTATTTTTTCATAGGCTTCCGGTAGAAATATCTTTTTGAAGATATAAAAATCCTTTACTCCGTCTTTGGCAAAAGTCTTTTTAAACCGAAACACCCCTTCCGGACCTCCGCCCAGGCAATAGTAATTACGACCGGTTCCTGACAGGAAATCAATAATATGATGTTTTAAAATATCGTTTGGCCTGAAAGGATAGTATTCCTGTAAAGTCCCGCCCAGATAAGAATATCCAACGTACGTATTCAGCAGTATCAACTCAGCTGAGACAGGGGTATCATCCTTATAAGCAAAAAAGAATACAGCATTTTCATAAAATGTTTTGCAGAAAAACTCAAGATAGTTTCTATCGAAATAATAAAATGAACTGGCTGCATTTCTTTCCATAGTAGAATAATAAATGCGGATAAAATCGGCAAGTCCTTCTCCCGGTAATTCATTGCCCTTAAAATACCTCACATAAATTCCTTCTCTTTCTGCCTTCCTGATATTTTTCCTGGTCGAATATTCATAGGAAAGGTTGAAAATATCCGGTTGTTTAAGGTCCAGAATGATATTTTTCTGCTGGGGATAAACAAATTCCGGATCAAAATAAAGATGATTATTCAGTACGGGATTGCAACGAAAAAATGCAGTAATTACATTATTTTCCATCGCAAATTCTTCCAACAGGGCATTAAAGACTTTGTCGCACTCAACCGTAGGATTTAATGCAGCGATTCCATTATATCCATACACGCCCTGCATATCCTGGTAATCCTTAAAATCGATGAATGAAGGATCATCTATCGCAACTATTAAAAAGGGTAAATAGTATAGCGAATTATCCACTACAAGCGTAAGGCATTGTGACTTTCCAAATCCGCATGCTTCTGCATTGATAAGGTATTCAGGTGAATTGAATACATCCCTGGCTGCTTCGGGCAATCGATTAAAACAATCTTTCCATTTATGAAGGGAATGACGATCAAAAACTTCTACTGTCATGACAATTTCTGATTCATTAATGAAGAAGGGTCTTGATCAATTGCACCATTTTTTCCAGGTTGCCTTGGGTGACATCCTGATGAACCGGTAAATTAAGGATATTCCTTGATAAGAAATGGGATTGGCCGAACTCTTCGTCATTTATCTGCTCAATCATGGTATGATACAGGCTTACCACTCCGAATCCCTCGCTATTCAGTTTAAAATATAAATCATCTCTTTTACCGTCCGGGACAATAACCGGTAAACTTTGAGGGATGGTTCCATCTTGAAGATCTCCTTTCAGGGGGATTAGCCGGGGAGCCTCTTTGTGAATTAAATCGAGCAGGAAAGTATAATTCTTACATCTTTTTAAAGATATCCCAGCCAGATCATATTCGGTTAAATATTTTGGAGAAGGGGTTTCTTCAGATACTTTCATGAAATATTGATCGAATGAACGATCAGGAATATGGTTGATCACTATACCTCCATTATCATAGGGAAGCATTTTATGGATTGAAAAAAAGGAATAATCAGCATAAATTCCACAGGTCCTTCCGATGAAATATGAAAAGAGCGAATGGGCATGATCTTCTATGATAATAACCTTATTTTTCCTGAGATGGTGGCAAATCTTAGCATATCCCGGATCTGGAAATCCAAAATAATTGATTAATAAACATGCTTTTACATTTTCATCTATGCGGCTAATCAGATCTTCTGCGGCAATTGTCAGATTATCATTCATCCGGTAAAACTCATACCTGGATTTTGATTTCAGTATTGGATCAAAAACCCCGGAACCTTCTCTTGAACTCCATCCGATATAAGAGGGAAGCAGAATTTTATCAGTGCCATGAAAATTAAGGAACGACAGAATATGGTAAAAACCAGTCCTTGCGTTTGCGAACAAATACCAATCCTGACGATAATTATTCAGCTTTTCAGCCCTTTTCGTAATAAAGGTTTTGACCGTCATCTCTGGTCTATATTTTTTAGCATCCGGAACACTTTTTCTTCAAAAAGCAATTTCCTTTTCCCATGGTATTTTGGCTGACTGGTGAATAATAAATATTCTCTGGTTCCCAGGGGGGGGATTGGCAAATAATCGAGTACTTTATCGACAGTAATATTTTTCAGGTTTTGAAACCTCAAAATATCATTAACAATGAGCATTATTTCAAAATAAAAGTATGTTCTATCAAGCTTAATCTTTGAGAATCCGATCTCAGCTTCTTCGTCAAGGATCTTTTTCAGATCTTTCTTTTCAAAGAGAGGATCAACTACTTGCGAAGGCTGTTCGATTACTGAATTATGAAAGCATAGATTATACGATTCACCAATTTCCTTGTACCCATTCCTGATATACCATTTAATGGCGACCTCGTTGGAGGAATATACATCCAGGTGGTAAAAGCTATATCCTAACGAGTTCCCGAGGCGATGAAAGTCTTCCAGGAGCAGTCCCCCGATATTTTTTCTCTCATAACCTTTTTTTGTAACGATATAATTGAGGAAGAAACCATCATCGACCGGTTTGGCAAAATAGTATCCCAATATGGAATTTTGATCAGAAAGAACCCTGATGACCTCGGAATTATCAAATCCAGTTTCTTTTCGGATAATTTTTTCAAGATGCAAGGCGCTTTTATCGCTTTGATAGACTGAAAAAATAAGGTAATTTTCCGGGAAACTAGATTTGTTTAAGGAGAGGATCAGGCTTGCATCGCGGGGAGAAGCATCCCGTATCATTTTATCACTGTAAATCATACGTTATGGCAAGATCACACTGCTGGGGATATTTACAATGCGGTCTTCGAGCCATTGGGCATTGTCCAACTGCCAGGTCTGACATTTTTCAAACATAGGAAGCTGGTTCATCAGCCGCCATGCCGGCCGGGTCATGATTTTCCTGGAGTTAAAGTATTCCAGGAAGAGGTCCCGTTCCACCCGGTTACCTAGTAAAACAGCATTCAACCAATAATTTGAACGGGCATTTATGGGTTCTGTGAAAAGATGCATTCCGATAGAGTCGAAGAATTTTTTATAAGTGGTTGCCAATTCTCTTTTCTTTTGGATGAAGTAATCCAGGGATTCCATCTGGGCGACCCCGAGCGCTGCATTTATATTAGGCATCCGGTAATTATAACCCACGTGGTCATGTATAAATTCCCAGAGATGAGGCACTTTTGCCTGTGTGGTGAGGTGCTTGGCCAGTTTTCCCAGCTCTGCATCATCTGTCAGGATCATGCCGCCACCGCCTGCAGTGATTGTTTTATTGCCATTATAGCTGAAAATGCCTAGTTTGCCAAATGTTCCGGTATGTTTGCCTTTATATAAGGTTCCGATACTTTCAGCAGCATCTTCCACTACCGGGATACGATATTTGTTGCAGATTTCCACGATTTCATCGATCCGGCATGGATGGCCGAAGATGTGAACCGGGACGCAGGCGGAGATTCTTTTCCCGGAGACGCGGTTATAACTGAAGCCATCTTTTGCCGTTTCGACAAATTCACGGAGGAAGTTTTCCAGGCTTTCAGGCGACATCCCTAGTGTATCCCTGTCAACGTCGACAAAGACCGGTTCTGCACCTGAATGTGAAATGGCATTGGCAGTGGCGATGAATGTGAGAGGCTGGGTAATGACTAAATCATTATGCTTCACTCCTGCCAGCTGGAGGGCGATATGAAGTGCGCCGGTACCGTTCATGCAAACAACTGCTTTTTTAGCCCCGGTGTAGGAGGAAGTTATCTCTTCAAACCTGTCCACGAATTTGCCGACGCTTGATACATAAGTAGTGTCAATACATTCCTTGAGATACTTTAATTCATTTCCTATGAATCGCGGTTCGTGCAAAGGGATGAAGGCGTCGGATTCACGAAAAATCCTTCTAATGAACTGTGCGGTTAAATCAAATCGCTCCAATGGAATCAGAGGTTGTAGATACCGGGCTTATATTTTGAAAGGTTAGCAGGGTTGGTAAACCAGACGGTTGTCAATTCAAGGCCCGACTTGATGTCGTATTTCGGTTTGAAACCTGTCAGGCTTTGCAACAGCTTATTCTCTCCCCATAACCGGTAGACTTCAGATTTTTCCGGTCTTAGCCGGCTTTCATCCATGATCAGTTCTGCTTTTGAATTCATGATTTCCCTGATCAGGCCGAAAACATCCAGCATAGAAATTTCTGAATTGGAACATATATTAATTTCCTTTCCAATGGATTGGTCACATTCAGCAAGGGCGATCATCCCGTTACAGGTATCATTAACAAAATTGAAATCCCTGGTTGGCCTGAGATCTCCTAATTTGATTTGTTTCCTTCCTGATGCGATCTGGGAAATGATGGTAGGAATGATAGCCCGGGCTGACTGCCTTGGGCCATATGTATTGAAAGGCCGCGCTATGGTAATGGGAAGGTCGAAAGCATTAAAAAAACTCATGGCCATGGAATCGGCCCCGATTTTTGAAGCTGAGTAGGGGGATTGCGGCTGTTTTGGATGTTTTTCGTCGATAGGTACATAGAGGGCAGTTCCATATACCTCGGAAGTCGAAACATGAACGACCCTGATTTTACCATGTCCCAAGGCTGCCTGGCAGATATTCAGGGTACCTTTGATATTGGTATCCACATAACTGTCAGGGGCAACATAGGAATACGGGATGGCAATCAAAGCTGCCAGGTTGAATATTAAATCCACATCCCTGGTAATGGAATTTATGAAGTTAGGATCCCGGATATCGCCGGTGACGATCTCAAGATTTTCGTTTGCCTGTAAATCTTCCAGCCATCCCCAGAAATTGAATGAGTTATAAAATGACAGGGCCTTTACTCTGGCTCCTTTATCAAGCAATGCTTCCGTAAGGTGTGAACCGATGAAACCGTCCGCTCCGGTAACTAAGACTCTTTTATTTTTCAGATCCATCTGATGACTTTTTGGAAAAATGTGTCTTATAAATTTCCTGTGCTTTTTCATAATCATCTACCTGGCCGATATCGAGCCAGTAATCATGTATTTCATATTTTGCAACAGGTAATTTCTCGTTGAGCATTTTCTGGATAAGATGATCCATTCCAAAATAAGTGTTATCGGGTATTATACTGAAAATACCCGGTTTCAGAACGTAGATACCTGCCAGGATATTCATTTTCAATTGAGGCTTCTCACGTATCCTTGTCACATATTCACCTTCAAATTCAATATTGCCAAACTGGAAGGGAGTTATATATTCCTTTATCGTGATCGTCAGTTCAGCATCATTCTGAATGGAAAAATCAAAAAATTCTTTAAAATTCAAGAGGGTCAGGATATCTCCATTCATCATCAGAAAAGGTTCTTCCAGTTCTTTTTTTAATAATGTAATGGGGCCCGCTGTGCCCAGCGGTTGATCTTCTTTGCTGATTTTGAGTCTGACCCCGAAACGGGACCCATCGCCAAAAAAATTCTCTATGTATTCAGATTTATAGTTGGTAGCCAGGAATATCTCATCAAAGCCATACTTTTTCAGATGTTCGATTTGTATTTCCAATACTGATTTCTCACCTATCGGAAGCAATGGTTTTGGGATAATCTGGGTAAACGGACGAAGACGGGTACCAAGACCGCCAGCAAGAATTACAGCTTTCATAATCGGATTGACGGTAGTCTTTTAATGGTTATAATGTCGAAAAACCTCATTCGAATATTCAATAGTTGTGATGTTTATTAAACATATGCCTTAGCCCTTAACCTCAACATTTCCAGATAAGCAGCATGTCTCTATCCGTCAAATTTTTCCGGTATTTTTCAAATTCCTCGGGATGGAAGATGACATAACGGATCTTTCGGCTGATGAGTGCTTCGGTTTTTGCGACCAACCTGACAAGGTACTCCTGGTTGATTTCCGGGCCGATCAGGACCAGGTCGATGATCGGATTGTCAATGCCCCGGGCAAAATCACCGGTGACGTAGGCTTTCTCCAGGTTTCCCAGTTTGGTCAAAACCCGGTCTATGATCTGGTCGAAGCCGATGGTTTTCATCAGGATATTATGGATGTCCTGAAACAACGGATGGCCGATGTTGGCACGGAAGACTTTCTTATTGCCGCTCACTTCAGCCTTAAGCAGTCCGGCTGTCTCCAGCTTGTTGAGTTCCTGCCGTATCGCATTGGTAGATTCACCGAATTCACTTTCAAGGTTGCGTAAGTATGCCCTTGAACTTGAATTCAAGAAGAATTTCAAGAGAAGTTTGATCCGGGTTTTACTTGTAATAAGAGAATCTATCATGGCTTCGCCACGTCAGTCACATCCCTTGCAAGATGCTCTGATAAAGAATGAGTAACAAATATACTCATTATTTCTACGAGCGTCAAGCAGGAAAAGTTACTTTTTTATTAGGAAAATAAAAATATGGCACACAGATAACACAGATGCAACTGAGGATCACGGATTAATTTACTATCCTAAGATAGCTATGCGGGATAGTTACAAGAATGGATTGCCCGATGGCGGAGATCTCCACTTTCACTTTATGCCTGCCTGAGATCTCTGTCAGTTCACCGCGGAGGCCTCTCAATGGACCTTTCATGACCTCGACGGTCTTCCCTGGAGTCAGATCCCCGGATGATTCACCCGGCAGGTCTTCATTTGACAAATAATACCGGATGGCTTCAATTTGCTGTTCCGGAACCGGCACGGCTTTTCCTTCAAAAGTCACATACCTTACAATTCCCGGCGTATTAAGCACTTCAAAATATTTTGATTCGGAAATATTAACAAAGATATAGGACCGGAACAACGGCTCCTCCACCCATTTCTTGCGGTCTGACCACTGCTTTAAAGTACGCAAAAGCGGTAAATATGCTTCTATGCCTTTCTTGAGCAGTTCTGCGTGAATTTTTTTCTCCGCCCTGGGAAAGGTATAGATTGCGTACCAGTTCATTAAACGATCATTCCGACCCCCACAGTATTGAACGTTCCTTCATCGATGAGGATCAGGCTGCCGGTGGAGCGGTTACGGCGGTAGCTGTCGAAGAACAAAGGTTTGGTAGTGCGGAGATGGACCCTGGCAATTTCGTTCATCCGCAGCTCATGGCCATCAGGGATGCGTTCAAGGGTATTGACATCGACCTTGTAGATGATCTCCTTGATCATCGCCCGGACCTCGGTGGTAGTGTGGCGCAAATAGTACTTCATGCCGGAAACCATGGGTTTTTCGCTCATCCAGCACATCATCACCTCAATGTCCTGGTTGATCTGCGGGACATTGTTCTCCCTGACGATCATATCTCCCCTGCTGATGTCCAGGTCATCGGCAAGGCGGAAAGTGACTGACATGGGCGGATAAGCTTCATCGAGAACCTCTTCGGCCCTGTCGATGGATTCGAGCGTAGTAACGAAACCGGAAGGCAGCACCATCACTTTTTCACCGCGGTGGAAAACGCCGCCGGCGACCCTGCCGGCATAACCGCGGTAGTCGTGGTATTTGTCAGAGATGGGCCGGATGACGTACTGTACCGGGAAACGCGGGTCGATGTGATTGTTGTCGCTGGCCACATGGACGTTTTCCAGGATATAGCGCAGTGTTCCTCCTTCATACCAGGGCATGCTGTCGGACTTATCCACCACATTGTCACCCTTGAGGGCGCTGATGGGCACGAAGCGGATATCTTTCACATCGAGCTTAGCCGCGAAGGCACTGAAATCCTGCTTTATCTTTTCATAAACCTCTTCGCTATAACCAACGAGGTCCATCTTGTTCACGCAGATGATCAGGTGGGGAATCTCGAGAAGGGAAGAGATATAGGAATGGCGGTAGGTCTGTTCCGTAACGCCGTTGCGGGCATCGATAAGGATGAGGGCGGCATTGGCGGTGGAGGCACCGGTGACCATGTTGCGGGTGTACTGCACGTGGCCGGGGGTATCGGCGATGATGAATTTGCGCTTAGGGGTGGCAAAATACCGGTAAGCCACATCGATGGTGATGCCCTGTTCGCGCTCGGCACGCAGTCCGTCGGTAAGGAGCGCAAGGTTGATCACCTCGTTGCCTTTGCGTATACTGGCTCGTTTCACAGCCTCGAGCTGGTCTTCGAAAATGGATTTGCTGTCATACAGAAGCCTTCCGATGAGGGTGCTTTTACCGTCATCGACGCTGCCTGCGGTGGTGAACCGTAGCAGCTCCATATCGAGATAGGCTTTAGTTGAGAATTTATCTTCCATTATATATTTTTTCTCACAAAGTTATTTGTACCCTCCCCTTTTAATTCCCCCTCCCTGCTAGCAGGGAGGGGGATAGGGGGTGGGTAATGTATTATCAGAAGTATCCTTCTTTTTTCCTGTCTTCCATGGCCGATTCACTTCGCAGGTCGTCGGCGCGGGAACCGCGCTCGGTCACCCTGATGGCTGCAATTTCCTGGATGATGTCTTCCAGCGTTGAAGCTTCGGACCTGGAGAGGCCGGTGCAGGAAATGTCGCCGATGGTACGGCAGCGAATGCGCATTTTAACGACTTTTTCGTTATCTCTTTTCTTCATGAAAGGGGCATCGGCCAGGATCACCCCATCGCGGATGAAGACATCCCGCTCGTGGGTGAAATAGATGCTGGGAATGGCAATATTTTCGAGGTAGATATACTGCCAGATATCCATCTCGGTCCAGTTGCTGAGGGGGAATACACGGAAATGCTCGCCGACATGTTTTTTACCGTTGAAGATATTCCATAATTCAGGGCGCTGGTTTTTGGGATCCCATTGTCCGAAGTCGTCCCTATGGGAGAAGAATCGTTCCTTGGCACGTGCTTTTTCCTCATCCCGCCGGCCTCCACCCAGGGCGCAGTCGATTTTGTATTTAGCTATCGTATCAAGCAGGGTCACTGTCTGTAATAGGTTGCGGCTGGCATCATAGCCGGTCTCTTCTACAACGCGGCCGGTATCGATGGATTCCTGCACAGAGCCGACGATAAGTTGGACGCCAAGTTCAGCGACAAGCTCATCCCTGAAAATCATGGTCTCTATGAAATTGTGCCCGGTATCGATGTGCATCAGTGGAAACGGGATCTTTGACGGCCAGAAGGCTTTTTTAGCCAGGTGCACCATGACAATAGAGTCTTTACCCCCGGAAAACAGCAGCGCCGGTCGCTCGAACTGCGCCGCCACTTCCCGCATCACGAAAATCGATTCCGATTCCAGTTCCCGGAGGTGGTTGAGGTTATATTTACGTTGAAGATCGGTCATTATATATTTTTTATTACCCTCCCCCTTTCTTCCCCTCCCTGCTGGCAGGGAGAGGGACGGGGGGTGGGTTATTTGAACGCAATTTTCGGTAAAAGAAATGCCATCAGTTTATCCACACATTCTTCGATGCTCATAAGGTCAGTACGTATCTCGATATCTGCCTGGGCAGGATTTTCGTAGGATGAGCTGATTCCGGTAAAGTCTTTGATTTCTCCGCGCCTTGCTTTGGCGTACAGACCTTTTACGTCGCGCTGCTCGCAGACTTCAAGCGGGGCATTGATGAAAACCTCGATGAAATCTTCTTCTCCAATTATGTTTTTTGCCAGGTGCCGGATGTCGCGGGTAGGACTGATAAAACTATTTATGGCAATGATGCCGCAGTTGAGAAAAAGTTTGGAAACTTCGGCTATACGGCGGATATTTTCAGTCCGGTCTTCGTCGGAAAAGCTAAGATTGCTGTTGATCCCACTGCGTATATTGTCTCCATCCAATATTTGCACCAGGTAATTCCTGGCGAAAAGTTCCTCTTCGAGCCGTTTAGCAAGGGTAGTTTTCCCGGCGCCTGAAAGACCGGTAAACCAAATTACCCGGGATTTCTGCCTCAATCTCTTTTCTTTGTCTTCCCTTTGTAATGTCTTATGAAAAACCGGGAAAATATTTTTTTGCATATGATCCATTTCAATTTTATGCCCTTTTAAAAATTCGTTTCACAGCCGATTCCTTGTCTTTTTCTTTGTCGTCAGAATAATAGCCATAACCGTAGCCATAACCGTAGCCATAACCGTAGCCATATCCATAGCCATATCCATAGCCATATCCGTAACCGTAGCCATACCCATAGGACCCCTTTGTGAGTTTCACGTCATTGATAAGAATATGAACATTGGGTATTTTGCGCTGATCGACGTCTTTGATGATGGAAGCGAACACTTTCTTGAGCGTATAATTCTGCCGGACTACAAACAGGTTTGCATCAGTATATTTCATAAGCAGGAAGGCATCGGTGACCAGGCCCACAGGAGGGGTGTCGATGATGATATAATCATAATCCTGCTGCAGGCGGCTGAAGAGCTCATCGGTTTTTTCAGAGGCAATCAATTCGGATGGGTTTGGTGGTACCGGTCCGGCCATGATGATATCGAGGTTATCGATCATCGAATGCTGGATGATGTTCTCATAAGAACTCTTGTTGATGAGATAGGAGCTTACCCCTTCTGTGTTCGACAGGCCGAAGTCCTGGTAAATCTTTGGTTTTCTCAGGTCGAAGCCGATCAGAATGGTCTTCTTGCTGTAAAGTGCAAAGATAGATGCAAGGTTGATGGAAACAAAAGTCTTCCCCGCACTCACCATGTCGGAGGTTACCAGGATGGTCATTTTGGGTTTCCCTTTAGCAATGAATTGCAGGTTGGTCCTGATAGACCGGAAAGACTCTGCGATGGAAGATTTGGGCGATTCTGCCACAACAATCGTATTCAAACGGTTACTATGAATGACATGCCCGATAATAGGGACACTGGATATTTTTTCAATATCACTGCGTTCAATGATCTTATCATTCATGTAATCTTTTCCAAGAACATAGAAGATAGGTAGAATCAGGCCGAGGATTATGGCAATGATATAATTGAGGCTTTTCTTTGGATACACCGGGGAAGAATCCAGGAGGCGGGCGGGGTCAACCACTTCGTTGTCAGAGACATTGGAAGCCTTGGTGATCTGTGCTTCCGCTCTTCTTTGCTGCAGGAAATTGTAGATATTGTCGCTTAACGTGAATTTCCTTGTGATGCCCAACAATTCGCGTTGAGTTTTAGGGATATTGGTCATCTGGTCGGTGAGGAGCTGGATGCGTGAATTAATCTCCTTCAAGGACAGGTCGGAATTTTTTACAATATTCGTGATATTTTCCAGCAATGCTTTCTTGGTATTATTGATGCGGAGATCGAGCGCAATGACGGTTGGATTTTTTTCAGTGGAGGTCAGCATTGCTTCTGATCTTTCATTGTACATGGTAGAAAGTTCCTGGATCAGGCTGGTGGTCAGGGGATCTTCAATACCCATAGCGGAGGGCACTATTAGTCCTTGTTGTACATCCTGGTTCACTTCAACATATTTCTTGAGGGACTTGTAGTACATGTTTTTTATTTTCAGGTCAGCATGCTGATTTTCAAGTTGCTTCATATAATCTACAGCTTGCTGCGACTGAAAATCGATATCCATGACAACATTCTGGCTTCGGAAATCCTGTAACTCCATTTCAGCGAAGCTGAGGGAGTCACTGATATCCATCAGTTGCTCATCAATGAAACGGATGGTATTGATGGCGGTGCGATTCTTTTTTTCAAGACCCTGTGCCAGGTATTCCCTGGAAAGGGTATTGAGGAACGCTGCTGATTTGGCTTCATTAAAACCCTTCAATGAAAGTTTTACGATGGAAGCTTCTTTGTTAATGGGTTCAATTTCCAGTCCCTGGTACCTACTGACAAGGGTTTTCAGATCTTTAAAAACGAATTTTAAATTCTTGGATGAAATGTTGTGCAGATTATCCATCCGGTTAAGCACCAGATGGAAACTGTAATTGGGGGTTTCTAATTGTTCTCCGAAATAAAGCGTATCGCTGAGCTTAATCAACAGAGCTTTATCGTCGGAATCTTTATAAGTACCATAATCATAAAGGGTTACATTTTCAGCTTCAAGCTGGATTAAGTATTTAGAGGAAGAGAGGACCTTGACAGAAAATTCTACATTGACCGGTTGCAGATGCGTCGTATCGAAAACTACGGTATAAGGATTATCACCATATAATTCTTTTTGGATGAAGTTTTCTTCTTCAAAATAGGAAACGAAAAAATCAAGTCTTTTAATGGTTCTTTCCGTCAATGAATAAGAAGTCAGCACTCCTATTTCATTTTCAATATTTTGCTGGGTATTCCGAAAGCCAAGTCCGATGAGCTGCTGGGGATCTATCTCGTTTCCCCGGTCCGATTTGATCATGATGGTAGTAGTCACCTCATAAATTGGCCTGGTATATTTATTGAACAGGAAAGCAATGATCAGAGCGACAATGATTGTAAGGATGAAAAAATACCAGTGCCGGTAAAGCTTAAAGAAGAAAGCTTTATAATCGAAACTTTCATCCTGGTGTATTTGGGGCTGGAGATTGGGTGTATATTGGTTTTCCACGGCAGTATCTTATTTAGCAAAATAATCAATCATAAGCAAGGTCGTAGTTATGGCGGTGAATATCAACAAATAAGGAAATTCAGTAAAGGCAAATTGTTTACCTTTCACAGGTTCTACATAGATCAGGTCGTTTGGCATCAGGAAGTACAGGTCGGATTCCATGATGCTTTTATCGTTCAGATTGATACGGTAGGTTTTAGAACCGGTTTCGGTCTGCCGAATCAGCAGCACATGATTCTTTTTTGCAAAGTCAGTCATATCGCCTGCCATGGCAATGGCTTCGAAAATATTGATCTTATCCTGGTAGACTACATATTTGCCAGGCAAATGAAATTCTCCAAACATTGATATCCTGAAGTTTGCCAGTTTGACAACGACTACAGTATTTTTAACATACTCATTGACTTTCAGCTGAATTTTGTCGCGGATTTCCGTAATAGTCAGATTATCGACATTCACTATTCCGATAAGCGGGAATTCAACCATTCCCGAATCGTTCACAGTATAACTGTTCAGGTAAATAGCCGATTCAGTATAGTAATTGTTATAATTGGTACTGTTCTCGAAGTAATTTGATTTTTCATCGAGGCTGGCGATTTTGATATAAAGATTATCACCTGGGTGGATCCTGTATACAATGGTATCTTTATTTTTGAAATCACTTTTTTCAGTCTTAGCGCCTTTTTCATCCTGCAGGTACCGGATTCTTTTCATAGGTACGCAGGAGGAGAGGATCATAGCTCCTAAGAGTGCGATTAGTAAGGCTTTTGAGAGTAAGCCCGTGTACTTATTAATATTTTTCGAGGTCATCCGATGGATATTAGGATCTGATATTAACAAACTTGGGAGTGCAAAATTAGTAAAAAATCACTACATTAGTTTCTGGTAGGTTTGCCACCAGCGGTCAGGAAGGATATTCTGGCAGGCTGTCTGGTAATCTTTGTAGGAACAGGGAACCAGGTGATGCCTTTCGTATTTCATCGAATTTTTGCTCCGGATGGGTACTTCCATCCACCAACGTTCCGTTTTGCTGCTTTTATAAAAGATCACCTCGTCTTTAAAATCCTTGAGGGTAACGGTGAATTTTACCATTTCCTTCTTTTTATCCGGCGGGAATTCCCCTTTCCGGTTAAAGAAGCCGTCCAGGAAGTACCAGATCATCTGGCCTATGAGCTGTGCTGTCTGACCTCGCGGGTCAAGGCCTGGATTATATTCATAAATCCCGATAGAGCTAAGTTTGTCGCTCAATCCTGCATAGCGAAAAATCTGGCACATTTCTTCCCCGTAGAATCCATGGGGTGAGGCATTTTGATTACCCGGCGCATCTGACATCCTTACGGCAGAGATATCTACAGTGATCATATCTGCATTCCTTACCATCGGTTCAACTTCTTCCATATCGGCGCGGACAACGCCAAGCCGGTACGTATCAAAAAACAGGTTCTTCATCAAAGTAATGGCCTGTTGATCCACAAAATAGGTCTGGTATCCTATGTTCGTATAATTGAACAGGAAATTAGGCTGTTGCAGGATGATATGGCTGGTATGAGACCTGGAATCCAGGATTTCGCCGGAATATCCGAGGTCGAACTGTGGATCAATAGCGGCAATATTGATGATCCGGCTGATTTTTTCGTACGCTTTGTACTGCGGGAAAGAGAGATCCTGGCTGCCTCCGAGGATGATTGGAACAATATTGCGGTCGAGTAATTCAGCCAAAACAGAAGTCAGGGCAAAGTAGGTATCTTCAATCGAATGTCCCTGGATAATATTGCCCAGGTCAGCGATGTTCAACTTAAAACTTCCCTGGTTTAGCCTGTACAGTTCCCGGCGGACCACATCCGGGGCGATGCTGCATCCGGCATTCCGGAAGGCAGCTCTTTCTTCATTGACTCCGAGGAGGGCAATTTCCACCCCTTCGAGCGAAGGGAAATCATTGGGCTCAATATAAGCTTTGACCACATCCCCCATGAGCCTGCGCCGGGTTTTATCTGAAAAATGATAACCTTTCAGCTCAATGGGTTCGAAAAAAATAGAGATATCCATCCAGTTTTATTGAATGGTCAAAAATACGGGGAATTCCCGAACAATCAAAAGAGCGCTTTCAGGATTTTTTCCTTTTTGCGCCGGCCTTTTTATTATTGGTTTTTTCCTGGGTAGAGGCAATTTTAAGACATTCCTCCAGGGTCAAAGATTCCGGTTTGGTCCCTTTCGGTATCTTGAAATTGTCTTTGTCGATGGAGATATACGGTCCATATCTTCCATTAAGGACAAGGACTTTGTCGTTCTCCGGGAATTGCCGGATTATCTTTTCCTTGTCGCCTTTCCTCTTCAATTCGATGATTTCTATGGCCCTTTCCAGGTCGATAGTGGCAGGGTTATCCTGTTTTGTAAGGGAAAAATACTGGTTCGCATGCTTAATATACGGACCGAATTTTCCCAGGGCCACCATCACCTCGAGGCTTTCATATTGCCCGATATTACGGGGGAAATCAAACAGCTTCAAAGCTTCTTCAATGGTAAGTGATTCTATGCTTTGACCCTTGTTAAGCCCGGCGAAGCGTGGTTTCTCATCGCTTTCGGTTTCACCGATCTGAACCACAGGTCCAAACCTACCCAGTTTCACATAGACGTTCTTGCCCGATGCCGGGTCTTTCCCTAAGAGCCGTTCACCGCTGAATTTACCCGTTTTTTCGACAGTTTCGCTGATCTGGCGGTGGAAAGGCCCATAAAACTGTTCAATCATTTTATTCCAGGCCTTTTTTCCCTGGGCGATCTCATCGAAATCCTTTTCCACTGTAGCGGTAAACTGGTAATCGATGATATTATCGAAATATTGCATCAGGAATCTGTTTACCAGGACGCCGAGGTCGGTCGGAAGCAGTTTGCTTTTTTCATATCCGGCCTTCTCTGTTTTCTGCTGGTAGGTGATTTTATCATTTTTAAGGGTGAGGACGTCATAAGATCTGACGAAACCTTCCACTTCCTTT
>Ga0208980_10000751_pt1 | contig 18840 bp, 13 predicted proteins | sample WetSurMetagenome_3_FD_187993 | JGI IMG/M metagenome (GOLD analysis project Ga0208980, IMG submission 187993) | Wetland microbial communities from Twitchell Island in the Sacramento Delta, sample from surface sediment Aug2011 Site A1 Bulk (version 2) | ecosystem: Environmental > Aquatic > Marine... | reverse complement strand
GAGAGTGACCAGGACTCCCGGCAGGACGCCCGCCGAGCCGCCGGTCGGGGCGGCGCAGACGATGCCGCCGCTGTTGGAGACGTGGAGGGCGGCCATGGCCCGGGCGGCGGCCTTGGTGTGAAAGCCCCCGGCCGGCAGGGCCTTGGCCGCTTCGGCCCGGAAGATCCGTCCGGCCGTCGGTTTCAGGAGCTTCATCCCGAGCCCGCGGCCGGTCAGGCCCCGGCGCACGGAGTCCCCCATGATGCCGGCCCTCCGTCCGATCTCGGCCAGGACTTCGGCTTCCGGAAGTCCCAGGAGCTGCGCCTCGCAGGCCAAGGCGATCCGGCCCAGCGAGACGCGCCGGCGCCGGGCCAGCCGGACCATCTGAGCCGCCGAAAGGAAGAGGGGCGTTCCTTTTCGGACGAAGAACAGCGGCGGGACGGTCCGAGTCGCGTCTCCGATCTTCAGGACCTCGCGGCGTTTGCCGTCGAGCCGCACCGGCCGGCCGTCGAGCTCGGTGATGAGGATCATTCCCCCGCCGATCGAACGGGCCGTCGCGTGGAGAGCCCGGCCGGTCTTCGATGCGACCTCGATAGCCACGGTGTTCGGGTGCTCGGGCTTTTCGAGCGGGGCGACCCTGAAGGAGAGCTTGAGGCCCAGCCGCGGCGCGAGGACGAGCGCCCGGGCGAAGCGCGTGTCGGTGATCGGCCAGCCCAGAAGGCCGGCGGCCAGGGCCAGGTCGACCCCCTGCTGGCGGTAGGTTGCGGCGTAGGAACCGTGCGGATCGAACGTGAAGCTCGCCCGGGCCGGCTCTTCGCCGAGCAGGGACCGGACGAGGCGCCCGATGTGATAGGACCCGGCCGTGTGCGAGCTCGACGGTCCACGCATGATCGGCCCGAGGACGTCGTTGAGGATGCTGATGAACTCCATGGTCGTCCTTCAGCCGAGGACCAGGGCGGCCACGGCCAGGTCCTCGACAGCGTTGCCGACGGATTTGAAGAGGGTGATCTCTTCGTCCGAGCGGCGGCCCGGCGCGAGCCCGGCCAGGACCTGCCCGATCTCGGCCCGGATGTGGGCCTCGCCGATGAGCCCTTCGCGGAGGGGGATGAGGATATCCCCGGCCTCTTCCAGCGCCGAGCGGCGCTCGTCGACGAAGAGGGCGGCCCGGCGGACGGTCTCGCCGGGGATCTCGCGGACGTGCGGCTTATAGGACCCGACGGCGTTGATGTGGACCCCGGGCTTTAGGTCGCCGTCCCGGAAGACGGGGACGGCTGACGTTGTCACCGTCGATACGATGTCGGCGTCTCGAAGCGCCGTCGGGGCGTCGGCCGGCTCGATCTCGAGGCCGAGCGCGCGTCCCATTTCCGCGGCAAAGACAGCCGCAACCCGGGCGTCGGTGTCGACGACGAAGGCCTTGCGGAGCGGCCGGACGGCCGCGATGGCCTCGATCTGGGTCCGGCCTTGGACGCCGGCGCCGAAGATCGCGGCCACCCGGGCGTCCTTGCGGGCCAGGACGTCGGTGGCCGCGCCGGACGCGGCGCCCGTCCGGACGGCTGTAAGGTAACCGGCCTCGAGGACGGCCAGCGGCGTCCCGAGCTCGGCGTCCATAACCATGGTGATCGCCTGGGCGAATGGCAACCCCTTGGCCGGATTGTCCTCGCAGAGCGAGATGAGCTTGAGGCCGATCCGGTGCGGCCCGGGCAGGTAGGCCGGCATGACCAGGGCCGTCGTCCGCGTGCCCGGGATCTCGAGGCTCGTCCGGGCCGGTACCAGGGCCCGGCCGGTCGAGAGCTGGACGAGCGCATCCCCGACCGCGCGGATCGCGGCGGGCATGGTCAACGTGGCCCGGATCTCTTCAGTCGTGACGAACCGGATCGGCGTGGTCGGACTCATCGGCGTTTCCCTGCCGGGCATTCTATCAAACCCAGTCGCGGCAGGATATGCCCTTCACTGGACTGCCCCCTACGCCAAGTAGCGAATATCGCCATACATCAGCCAGGCCCATTCTCAGGCGATTGTGCAGTAAGAGCGCAGTCAGAACGGAACCGCACCCCATTTCGACGGGCGGCATAGGTCAAACTGAGTGGAACGCTTAACGCCCAACCACTAAAGAGACGCTGGCGCTCGCTACTTGGTCTGTGACCTTATTGCCCACATGGATATACACAAAATACTTGCCGTTCGGAACGTCTTCGAGCGAAATCCTTAATCGCTGTGTCTTGACCGTCTCCTGCGTTGTCGATTCCCGCACTTCGAGCGGCACGGCCAGATTCTCGCCCGTACTCGAATTCACGAGATTCGCCTTGAAAGTGAGGTTGGACACACTGATGCCCGGCGCGGAGTACGGCAGGATCACGCCAATCTCTCTTACTCCCACGGGTTCATCCCCGAAAACGGGAGAGAATGCTGAGGCATCGTAGCCATAGATACCCCGCCATGAGGGCGTCTCGGCCGCTCCCTTGACCACGCCCTCCAGACTAAAGAGGCCGCCTCCCTCGACGACGAGGAGAGGGGAGAATACGGAAAGGGTCTGTTTGCTGGATGGGCCGGGATAAGCGGTCGTTGAAGCGATAGCGCTCCGCCCCGAGTCCAAGTCTCGAATAATGATCCGGCATTTTATAGGCCCCGTCTGAGCCGATATAGCAGAGCTGAACAAAACCTCCTTCCCGCAATACTCGGCCAGTGGGACTGCGATTCGTTGGAGGCTCATTAAGTTGTCCTGGGCATCAAAGAAGAGGGATACTATTTCGGCCGTCTGGCCGGTGAACTGCCTCCAGATCTTATCGGGGATTCGAACCAGGGCCCTGATCCTTGAACCTTGGCCGGGATCATAGTATAAAGCCGAAATCTGCAACGAATTGGGCGCTTGAAATTCTGAGCGTTCGTTCAACGCAAGGTCGAGGAGATGAATATTCTTCTCAATATTGGTGTATTCACGGAAGGGTTTGGGATTGAAATATCCGGGTTGCGTCCGGACCCTGCATCCTTTTCTTTTGACCTCTATTTTGATGTTATGAAACTCGCCGTCTGCTACAGAAGGGATCGGATAGCCCAAAACATAATAGGTTCCCGTTGCAGTAGAAACTTCATTGAGATTTTTATCGGAGAGAGTGATGTTAGAATAGTATTTCCCCCCAGTCTGCTTTGACATGCTCTTCAGGGAATCCATCCCGGTTGTCTTATCGTCGCGGAAGATACCTGCATCGGCGTTAAGCGCGCCTGCCCCAGTCCGGAGACCCAGTTGGTCAACGTCGAAAAGAGCTGGGATCTTAGAGGACTCCCGGGTATCGAATGTATAGATTGAACAGCTCGAGGCACTAAACTCCCTAGACATAGCCTCTTGGAGCGGTCTTAATTCAAAATTCCCAACCTCAAACCTCGAGCCTTTCGATGCACCTGAACCCTTCTGAGCAATGACGCTATCAGTTCCCACGCTCCGGCTCGAATTGATAAGTGAGCTCGGCACGCCACCCGAAAAGAAAAGGATATTCTTTTGCCCCTGGATAAGGCGTAGGGCTTTGGCGAGACGGGTCAAAATATTGAAATAATTCTGCGCTTGGCGTGCGGAGTCCCAACGGTCCATTTCTATCCGGGCCAGATCGTCCGGAGGGACATCAGGATTATGCGCCACAAGCCAATAGGCCTGTTCGACATCCTCAGCCCGACCCGCGATGTCCTTCGAACTTATGGTCGCCAGCGCCGCCTTAATCTTGGCATGGTCCGTAGTGAAGAATTCGTGGACCTTCAAGCCCCTTAGCATCGAATAGGAAATGAAAGCTAATTCGTCCTCAGGCCTGACTTCGTTATCGAGGAAGTGGCGCACAGCTTCGATGCTTACAGCGATACCGCGACCTGTGTTGAAGGCAAAATCGAAAAGAACTATGAACTTACGGCTCATGATGGGGGCTACGATGAGCTTTAGCTCGGGGAGCGGTTCGGGAGTCTGCTTCTCGACTCCGGTCGGGGCAGTTATAAGGTCGTGCTTCTCGAAAGCCGAGATCGTGACGGGTTTACTGTTGTCTAGTACGATGAATTCATCCTTGGTAAGGTCCCTGACCGGATTTCCGCTCTTATCCGTCACATAGACCTGGATGAGTTTCAATGCGACAGTGACTTCATGTTGGAGGGAACTTGGCCGGTTATCTTGGCGGTATGGCGAAATATCGAATCCGCTATCGCGTGCGACAAGTATGCTGAAAGCTATAAGAGCACCCCCCAGGAACAAAATGTTCTTTATATCCCATATTCGCAATAGTGGTTTCTTCCTTCGCACAGGGATATGTCCAGATGGCCTAGAACCTTTTCCTTCTTTATCCTAGTTCTTTAGCTCAGCCGGATAATTCAGCAGCTAGTACAATTTGCAGATTCCATACATCGGGTCATCCCACCAGCAAGGCCATGTATAGCCAATATGATCATAACACTTAAAATCACAAAACCTGCCCCCTTGATAATCCCAACAATCCATGTACAGAAAGGTGCCTTGGCAAAGACTGAGGCAATGGAACTCCACGGCATCACAAGCTAGTGGAATTAACGATGCTTCGTTATAGACTACAAGTCCTCCTGCAATCACCAAGACGGCCAGCAACAGAGCCCCGAGTTCGTTTTTCACGGCATCTCCTTTTTAAAAGAATAGTTCTTTTTAAGTTCTTCACACTGCTTACATTCGGTTCCGTACTTCACGATGTATTCAGCGTGCTTTTTCCGGTCATAGTATAGAAAGTACTCCCCGTTCCGATAAATGATGGAGGCAAAACGATCTGTAAAACACTTCTTCTCTGCGTCATTAAGCGTCTTAAATGCTTCACTAACCATATATCGACGCTGCAATAAAATCGGATCTTCTATTATGAAATCAACCTTCTTGATGGCGATCATATTGTCTGAGATAAGTTGACTATCCTCATTTTCGTGGTTGAGTCCGACCAGATGATAACTCCCGTCATGTAGCCTTAGTATTGATGAATCGTAGCGGACAACGTTAGCTTTCTCTTCATCATTCAAACTCAGGAATAGCTCACGACCTTTCACCATGAATTCCGTAGAATTCGGTCTTTTTCCTTTGTATAATCGTATCCCCACAAGAGAAACTAGACAAATTAGCCAGATTCCTATTACAGCAATAGAAAAAGACCTGGCTTTCACCTTTCCCCCATTTTTCATTATGCCCCAAAAGGGCAAGCTGTCAAGGTTTTTTTTGCTTAGTCCGTATGCAAGTTGGCATAAGCTCGATCTCCATAACGCCCACTAAAAAGACCATTATCACCGCAAAACGCGCCTTGGGAGTATCGAGCAGATGGCTTGCAAAGACACGTTGCCGGCCCCTGGGGTCAGTCCCCGACTCTGGATTGTCAAAGGCTCTGCCTGTTCACTTAAGAGTACTGACGCTGCAGGGGGGAACACGGGTTGAATCTCCGCCGCCATACGGACACCGAACCTTATGGATTCGAGCTATCAGTTAAGCAGAAACGGGGAGCTTCCAGCCTTAGGTACTTTTTCGTCACCGACCGAGGTGCCATTTATGGTCAATCTCAGAATTCTAATTAGCGCCCGTTCGAGCTTAAGGATTGCTTCTCGGATCTCTTTGAATTTCACACCCAAATAGCGCTCTGTAGTAAGGACTGATTTATGGCCTAGGAGCCGTTGGATCTTCGTTAATATGACGCCTTGATTGTATGGCATCCGAGCAAATGTGCGACGGATATCGTGGAATCGATATCCCTTCGTAGCCAGGCCCGACCTTCGGAGGGCAGCGCGGAAATCTGTCTTAATATCTCCTCTCCCCTGCCCTGACGAACCCAGAGAAAAGACGAATAGAGAACTTCCCGCCCGGGGCTTCCTATGCCTAAGGAGGTCTAGGACCATTGGGATCAGCGGGGGACTACATCCCTGAGAACTGTGCCACCGAAAATGTGAGTTTTGTGGCAAAATTCGAGGGAGGAGGACGTCCTGGGGAGCCTGTCCAAGGACCCGAAGACGTTATCCTCCTGGAGTTAGCTGCGTTCACTGGCCCCGTCCTCCGTATATTCGATGAGACAGCAGATGGTCAGCCGAACGTAGATTTCGGGGAATATCCGTCTCATGAAGGACTAGACCCCGCGTGGGGAATGGGCCGGAATAGCGATGTGCTGTGCGCGGAGACGTTTTGCGAGAAGATTGACTTGAGCCTCGGGCTCGCATATCTTTAGGCAAAAGAGCAGCCGACGGAGAAAGACGACCCCATGGACCGCAAGCCGATCCTCAACGTGAAATCCCTCAAAGAACAGGTCTACGAGTACCTCCGCGAACAGATGAGGCGCGGCGAAATTCTGCCCGGATCGGCCATCGACATGGAGGAGACCTCGAAGAAGCTCGGCGTCAGCAAGACCCCGCTCCGCGACGCCCTGCTCCAGCTCGAGATGGAGGATTTCGTCACCATCCGGCCGCGGCGGATGGTCGTGGTCAACGCCCTGACCGAGCAGGACATCCGGAACTACTACGAGATCATCGGCGCGCTGGAGAGCATGGCCCTGCTCAAGGCCTCCGATCGGATGACGCCGGCCGACATCGACCGCATGCAGGCGCTGAACGACGGCATGAAGGCGGCCGTCGCGGCCGGCGATTTCGACGGCTACTACGAGAAGAACCTGGCTTTCCACGGCGCGTTCGTCGACCTCTGCGGCAACGCCGGTCTGGTCAAGATGGTCAATAACCTGAAGAAGCGGCTGTACGATTTTCCTCGGGCCAAGGGCTTTGTCAAGGAGTGGGAGGAGGCCTCGGTCGGCGAGCACCAGGCCCTCATCGATCTCCTGCGGGCCGGCCGGAGCCTGGACGCGGCCAACCATGTCCGGGACGTCCACTGGTCATTCGAGGTCCAGGAGCGTTTCGTCCGCAGGTACTATCCGTCGATCACCAAACCGTCCGAATGAACCGGAAGGGCGTCTTTCTTCTCGTCACCATCGCTGCTGCCCTGGCTGCGGCGCGTCTTTTCGGAAGCGCGCCCGCGGCGGAAGCGCCGCGCGACCCGTCGACGGTCGTTTGGGCCGCCCACCCCGCCGACAAGTGGGAGAACGCCCACCCCGTCGGGAACGGCCGCCTCGGGGCCATGGTCTTCGGCCGGACGGACGAAGAGAGGATCCAGCTCAACGAGGAGACCTATTGGACGGGCGGGCCGTACAGCACGACCGTCAAGGGCGGGGCCGAGGCTCTCCCGGAGATCCGACGGTTGATCTTTGAAGGCCGGCTTAAGGAGGCCCACATCCTCTTCGGCCGCCGGCTCATGGGCTACCCGGTCGAACAGCAGAAATACCAGTCGCTCGGCAACCTGGTCCTGACTTTCCCTTCGAAGATCGCGGCCGCGGACTACCGCCACGAGCTCGATCTCGATGCGGCCGTCGACACGACGTCGTACACGCTCGACGGCGTCCGCTTCACCCGGCGGGTTTTTTCGAGCCCGGTCGACCAGGTCCTGGTCGTCCGGATCACGGCCGACGCGCCCGGCCGGATCTCGTTCCGGGGCCAGCTCCGGGGCGAGCGAAACGAAGCCCACTCGAACTATGCCACCGATTACTTCCGGATGGACGGAGTTCCGCCGGACGGGCTGGTCATCAAGGGGAAATCGGCCGACTACATGGGCGTCGCCGGGAAGCTGCGTTACGAGGCCAGGTTCAAAGCCGTCGCGGAGGGCGGCGCGGTGAAGGTCGAAGAAGACGAGCTTGCCGTCACCGGCGCCGACGCCGTGACGCTGCTCGTCGCCGCCGCGACGAACTTCGTCAGCTACAAAGACGTCTCCGGCGATCCGGCCGCCCGTGTCGCGGCGGCCCTCGACGGCGCGGCCGGCCAGCCCTTCGAGGCCCTGCTCGAGGCCCACCTCCGCGAGCACCGGCGGCTCTTCCGGCGCGTCAAGATCAAGCTGCCGTCCGGCCCGGCGTCGGACCTGCCGACCGGGGAGCGGATCAAAGCCTTCGACGGGACGAACGACCCGGCCCTGGCCGGTCTCGTCCTCCAGTTCGGGCGGTACCTGCTCATCTCCTCGTCCCGGCCCGGCACGCAGCCGGCCAATCTCCAGGGCCTCTGGAACGACAAGATGAATCCGCCCTGGGATTCCAAGTACACGACCAACATCAACGCCGAGATGAACTACTGGCCGGCCGAGGCCGGCAACCTTTCCGAGTGCGCCGAGCCGCTCTTCCGGATGATCCGCGAGCTCACCGACCAGGGCGGTGACGTGGCCCGGGAGCATTACGGCGCCCGCGGCTGGGTCTTCCACCAGAACACGGACATTTGGCGCGTGGCCGCGCCGATGGACGGGCCGAGCTGGGGCGCCTTTACGACCGGCGGGGCCTGGCTGGCGACGCATCTCTGGGAGCACTATCTGTTCACCGGCGATAAGGCATTTCTGAAAGAATACTATCCGATACTGAGAGGCAGTGCCGAGTTCTTCCTCGATTTTCTTGCCCCCCACCCGACGTACGGCTGGCTGGTGACCAATCCGTCCACCTCGCCGGAGAACTTCCCGGCCGTGCCTGGCCAAACACCGTTCTTCGACGAGATCACGACCTTCATGACGACGACCTCGCTCTGCTCGGGGTCGACCATCGACATGCGCATCCTCGACGCGCTGTTCGGCGATGTGGCCGAGGCGGCCAAGATCCTGGGGATCGACGCGGACTTCCGGACCAAGGTGCTCGACGCCAAGGCGAAGCTGCCTCCGATGCGCATCGGCCGCCAGGGCAATCTCCAGGAATGGCTCGAGGACTGGGACGAGACGGAGAAGAGCCACCGCCACATCTCCGGCCTCTGGGGCTTGTTCCCGGGCCATGAGATCTCGAAGCGCCAGAACGGCGGGGCTGCCCAGGCGGCCCGAGTCGTCCTCGATCAGCGCGGCCTCCCCGGCAATGGCTGGTCGTCCGCCTGGAAGGCGGCTTGTTGGGCCCGTCTCGGCGAGGCCGGCCGGGCCCTGGAGAACTTCAGGTTCGCCATGAACACCTACACCACCGCAAGCCTGTTCTCGATCTGCAGCAACGCCCTCCAGGTGGACGGCGCGTTCGGCCTGTCCGCGGCCGTCGCCGAGATGCTGCTCCAATCGCAGGCCGGCGAGATCGAATTCCTGCCGGCCCTGCCCGCCTCTTGGCCGAGCGGGGAGGTCCGCGGGCTGAAAGCCAGGGGCGGGTTCGAGGTCGGCCTGAAATGGTCGGCCGGAAGGCTCCGGCAGGCGACCATCTTGTCCCTGACCGGCGGGCCTTGCCGTGTCCGGATCCCGTTCCCCATGTCCGTCATGTCATTGAACGAAATGATCATGCCATCTTCTCCCGACGCCGGGGTGATCGAGTTCAAGACCCAGCCTGGCCGCACTTATGTCCTGACGCCCCGATGAATCGCCAGCCAAGGAGGCCGTCCGCCATGATGACACGCCTGAAGACCATTGCTTTGGCCGTCCTGATCCTGGGCTGGGCGATCGCCCTGCCCGCAGCGGCCCAGGACAAGCCCGCGCTGGACAAGCCCTTCGACCCCGTCCTGACCGTCGAGCGTCTCTTCTCGTCCCGCGAATTCGCGGCCGAGCGATTCGGCCCGGCCCGCTGGATGAGCGACGGCGCCACCTACACGACGCTCGAGCCGAGCGCCGAAGCCAAGGGCGGCCGCGACCTCGTCCTGTACGATGCCGCTTCGGGTAAGCGGAGCGTCCTCGTTTCCGCGGCGAAGCTCGTCCCGCCCGGGGCCGAGGGCCCCCTCACCATCGAAGATTACGCCTGGTCGCCCGACGGCAAGGTCCTCATCGTCTTCACCAACTCGAAGCGGGTCTGGCGGCAGAACACCCGCGGCGACTTCTGGACCTTCGAGCTGGCCACGGGCCGGCTCCGGCGGCTCGGCCGCGAGTTCGAGGCCTCGACCTTGATGTTCGCCAAGCTCTCGCCCGACGGCCGGAAGGCCGCCTATGTCGTCAAGAACAACATCTGGGCCGAGAACCTGGCCACGGGCCGGATCGTCCAGCTGACCTTCGACGGCGGTCCGGACGTCATCAACGGCACGTCCGACTGGGTCAACGAGGAGGAGTTCGGCATCCGCGACGGCTTCCGCTGGAGCCCGGACAGCGCCTCGATCGCCTTCTGGCAGTTCGATACGACGCACGTCCCGGTCTTCACCATGATCGATAACACGAGCGCTCTCTATCCCGTGACGACGACCTTCAAGCACCCCAAACCCGGCCAGCCGAATTCGGCCGTCCGCACGGGCGTCGTCGCGGCGGCCGGCGGCCCGACCGTCTGGATGAAGAGCCCCGGCGATCCGTCCGACACGTACATCGCCCGGCTCGAGTGGGCCGGCAACTCCCGCGAGGTCATTCTGCAGCACCTCAACCGCCTCCAGAACACGCTCGGCGTCCTCGTCGGCGAGGCCGCGACGGGCGCGGTCCGGACGGTCTTCGCCGACACGGACAAAGCCTGGGTCGAGGTCATGGACGACTTCGTCTGGCTCGACGGCGGCAAGCGCCTGCTCTGGCTGAGCGAGCGCGACGGCTGGAATCATGCCTATGCCGTGGACCGGACCGGGGGCGGGACGAAGCTCCTGACCCCGGGAGACTACGATGTTTTGGCTGTCGCGGCCGTCGACGAGAAGGCCGGCTGGCTCTACGTCACGGCCTCGCCCGCCGACGCGACCAAGCGATTCCTCTACCGCGTCCGCATGGATGGCAAGGGGAAACCGGAGCTCGTCGGGCCGGCCGGGCAATCCGGCGTTCATCGCTACGACATCTCGCCCTCGGCCCGCTGGGCCTTCCACACGTATTCGCGCCTGGACGAGCCGCCGGTGACCGAGCTCGTGCGCCTGCCCAAGGGCGAGACGGTCCGGCCGCTCGCGGCCAATACGGAGCTCCGGGCCAAGGTCGACGCGCTGGCCAGGCGAAGGGCCGAATTTTTCAAGCTCGCAATCGGCGAGGGCACTGAGATCGACGGCTGGCGCATTCTGCCGCCCGATTTCGACCCGGCCAAAAAATATCCCCTCATCGTCTACGTCTACGGCGAGCCGGCCGGCCAGACCGTCCAGGACGGCTGGGGCGGCAGCGGCTATCTCTGGCACCTGATGCTGGCCCAAAAAGGCTACATCGTCGCCAGCTTCGACAACCGCGGCACGCCGGCGCCCCGGGGCCGGGCCTGGCGCAAATCGATCTACAGGCAGATCGGCATCCTGGCCTCGGCCGACCAGGCGGCGGCCGTGCGGGCGGCCCTGGCCGCCTGGCCGTTCGCCGATCCCGAACGGGTCGGCGTCTGGGGTTGGAGCGGCGGCGGCTCGATGACCCTCAACGCCATGTTCCGCTATCCCGATCTCTACAAAGCGGGCCTTTCAGTGGCCTCGGTGCCCGATCAGCGGCTCTACGACACGATCTACCAGGAGCGCTACATGGGCCTGCCGGCCGATAATCCCGACGGCTACAAGAACGGCTCGCCGATCACCTTCGCCAAGGACCTGAAAGGCCAGCTCCTCATCGTCCACGGCACGGGCGACGACAACGTCCACTACCAGGGCTTCGAGCGCCTCGTCGACGAGCTCGTGGCCGCCAACAGGCAGTTTTCAATGATGGCCTACCCGAACAGGTCGCATGGGATCTACGAAGGCAAAGGAACGACGCTCCACCTGTACACGATGTTCACCCGCTTCTTCGAGGAGAACCTGCCGCCGGGCGGGCGGCCGCGTTAGACGCGCAGGAAGACGTCCTTCTTATAGAGGAAGTAGAGGACCAGCCACTCGACGGCGATCGTCCCGGCCAGGAGGATGAGCGGTCCGGCGCCGCCGGCCAGCCGGGCCAGCCCGCCGAACCAGAACTTGCTGGTGTAGTCGAAGTCGACCATCCGCGTCCCCAGGTAGATCGCGATCGAGTTCATCCCGATGATCCGGAAAAAGAAGGTCCACTTCCTCAGCCGCCAGACGTCGATGACCACATAGAACAAAGCCAGCAGGATGAACGATAGGCCGGCCGCGTAGATGTCGAAGGTCGCCGTCCAGGCTTTCTTGATGATGGGGTACCAGCCGCCGAGGACGTAGCCGGTGATCGCCAGGCCCATCCCGCTCGCCGCGAGGATGATGGCCTTGCGATAGGCGGGGTGCCGGTCCGACTTGAGGACGAGCCCGGCCAGCCCGCCCATCAGGGTCACCGACGTCGCGGAGAGGATGCACAGGATCCCCTCCGGGTCGAAGATCTTGTCGTAGAGCCGTCCCGGCAGGAGCAGCCGGTCGATCCAGCCGTTGACGGTCCCTTCGGGCGTCAGGACCCCGGCGCCGATCCCGGGCACCGGGACGAGCAGCTGGACCGCGGCGTATCCGGCCAGGATGCCGGCCAGGGCGGCCAGGCGGCCGCGGAGGCTGCGGACCTTCAGCATGATCAGGGCGGCGAAGAGATAGGCCAGCCCGATCTGGCCGAGGACGCTGGCGTAGCGCTGGGTCGCGAACTCGAGGTCGGTCAGGTGGTTGTAGACGAAGCCCAGCAGGACGAGGAGCAGGGCCCGCCGGACGAGCTTGAGGTAGATCGGGCGCTTGTCGGCGGCCTTCTCCGCTTTGGCCAGAAGCGAAAAGGGGATGGCCACCCCCGAGATGAACATGAACAGCGGGAAGACGAGATCGTAGAAGTGGAATCCGGCCCATTCGGCGTGCTCGAGCTGGGCCGCCCAGCCCCGGGCCCAGCCCCAGTGGGTCACTTCGGCCAGCGTCCGGAAGAAGGCGTCGCCGCCGATGATCCAGAACATGTCGAAGCCGCGCAGGGCGTCGAGGGAGAACAGGCGGTTCTTGTCCGGGGCCGGATGTGACATCTACTTCTCCTTGAGGTTGAAGAGGAGCCGGGCGGCGCTCGCGCCTCCGCTTTCTTCGCGGGCGTAGAACGAGGCGTCGATTGCGCCGAGTGGCGTCAGCGCGATGCCCAGAGCCTTCCCATCGATCAGGCGTTGAAGGACAACGGCCGGGATAGTCAGGTACGTCTTGCCGCCGTCTCCGGCCGTGACCGGCCAGTCGATGATCATCTGTGGGCTGAGGACGAGGTCGCGCTGCGCGCCCCGCGAGATCGCGGTCCAGGCGGCCTTCCGTTCGTCCCAGGCGGGCTCGCCGCCGGTCGTCTCGACGACCCGCAGCAGGCCGAAGTCGGGACGGTCCGTCTTCGAGATCTCGAGAGCCCGTGTCGTCAGCTCGAGCAGACCCGGGCCGGCGACCCTTTTGCCCGCGAAAGCGCGAAGATCCCAGCGGAGCAGCGCGACGCGGGTGCCGCCGGCCGAAATGACGCGGGCCGTCCCGCCCCCGTCCGCGACCGTCCAATCGTCGAGGTTGACGCCGGGCTCGGCCAGATCGACGGTCAGGTCGGCGGCGACCGGAAGCGCATGGGCGAACGAAGCCGGATCGGCGACCGGAGGATGATAGGGGACAGGCGGGCCCAGGTCCGGTCCGGCCTTGGACGCCTCGACGACGTCCACCTTGAAATAATCCACGTCGACCCGGTAGCGACCGAGGCCCCAGTCCATCAGGGCCATCTGGGCGTTAACCGTATCTCCCGGCCCCGCCTCGAAGCCGCGCGTAGTCAGGCTGATGGTGTACCAGGTCCCGGCCTCGGCCAGGTCGTATTCCATGAGATGGGTGTGAAAATCGGTCGTTTTCTGGGTGTTGAAGCTGAGATTGACCCGCCGCGGGGCCGTGTCGGTCCGGACCCGGGCCTCGACCCGCAACTCGAACCCGGGCTTGGCCAGACGGGCCAGGTCGATCGCCCCCGAGACCTGCCTGACGATGATGGCCCACCAGACGTTCCGCCTGTCCTTGGTCGCGTCGACGGTGACCGTGGCGAAGCCGGGCCCCTGGACGAAGTCCATGACGGCCTGCCCCTCCCCGGTCAAAAAGCCCCAGCCCGAGGCTCCGGCCGGGTCCCTGGGCAGGACCGGTCCGTTGAAGTCGTCGCGGAACTGGGCGGCCAGCGGGAGAGAGCTGACAAGCGCCGCGATGAGAACGAGTCCGGTCCGGGCCAGGGCCGATGACGTTTTCATGGGCGGCGGCTCAGAGCTTGTAGCCGATCTTGCGCAGGAATCCCTTTCGCCACTCGATGCCGTCCGGGCCTTCGATGGCCTTGGTCCGGACGCCGTCGATGACGCCGAGGATGCCCCGGCCCTTGTCCGTCTCGGCCACGACGACTTCGGCGGGGTTGGCCGTTGCGCAATAGATGCCGCAGACCTCGGGCACGGCCTTGACCGCGTTGAGGATGTTGACCGGGAAGCCGCCGGTCAGGAAGATGAAGAAGGAATGCCCGGCGCCCACGGCCAGGGCGTTCTTTTTGGCGATCTCGACGAGCGCCTCGTCGTTGCCGCTGTGGCGGACCAGGGCCAGGCCCGACGACTCGCAGAAGGCGATGCCGAACTTCATGTGCGGCGCCGTCGTGACGATGGCCTCGTGGAGGTCCTCGACCGTCTTGATGAAATGGGCCTGGCCGAGGATGACGTTCATATCCTCGGGTTTGTCGATCGGGATGACCTTGATGTCCATGGAACCCTCCTGTGCTCGAGCGGCCCCATTATAGGGCGGTCCCGGCCCCGCTATCAACGGATTTCGGGTCCGCATTGACAGGGTTTCGACCTTCAGAGTACGTTAACGGCAAGAGCGAGGGGGCCCGGCATGATCGATCGACGGCGTCTCTACAGATTTCCCTGGTCGAAGCCCGACAACGCCGGCGGCTGGGTCGAGGTGACCGACGAGTGCACGCTGTCCTGCCGCGGCTGTTATCGGCACAAGATCGAAGGCCATCGCCCGCTCGAAGCGGTCCTCCAGGACATCCGGGACTGCCGGCGGATGACGAACTGCGACGGCATGGCTATCGCCGGCGGAGAGCCGCTCATCTACCCTCACATCCTCGACGTCGTCGCGGCCATGGCGGGCCTGAAGATCAAGCCGACCATCCTGTCCAACGGGGAGAAGCTGACCCCGGAGCTGGCCCGCGAGCTGAAGAGGGCGGGCCTGGCCAAGATCCACCTCCACGTCGACAGCGTCCAGAACCGGCCGGGCTGGGAAGGGAAGACCGAGGCCGAGCTGAACGAGCTGCGCCAGCACTACGCCGACCTGCTCCATGGCGTCGGGGGCATCCAGTGCGGCTATCACGTGACCGTGTTCCGGACGACCCTGCCGTTCCTGCCGGAGATCACGGCCTGGTGCAAGCGGAACATCGACCGGGTCCAGCACATCTCCTTCATCGCCTTCCGGACCCTGCCCAACACGCCCGACGTCGCCTATTTCGCGGCCGGCCGCCGGGTCCGGCTCGAGACGCTGGGCGACGTCCCGCACGACCCGCGGGAGACGTCCATCACCGCCGAGGAGATGCTCGGGGAGATCTCGGCCGGCCACCCCGACTTCGCGCCGGCGGCCTACCTCAACGGCTCCGCCGCGGTCGAAACATACAAGTACCTGATCGGGATCTACGTCGGCAGCCGCCGCGGCATCTACGGCACGCTCGGGCCCAGGACGGTGGAGATGGTCCAGTCCGGCTACCATCTCCTCAAGGGGCGCTATCTCTCGTTCCTGCGGAGCCCCGTCGTCGGCCGGAAGCTGTTCCTCCTCGCCTTCGCCGACCCGCACCTGCGGCGCGCATGGGCGGCCTACCTCCGGGCCTGCGCCCGCGATCCCCGCCACCTCGTTTCCCGCATCTATGCGCAATCCATCCACCTCCATCAGCCGAACGAATTCCTGGACGGCCGGGTCAACCTCTGCGACAGCTGCCTGAACATGATGGCCTACGCGGGCCGGCTCATCAGCTCCTGCCGGCTGGACGAATACCGGGTCTACGGGACGGCGGTCGTTCCGGCCGTCGTCCGCTGATCCCCGAGCCGAGAGAAAGGGGGACGGGGCCATGCCGATCGACAGGTCGAGGATGTACAAATTCCCCTGGTCCAAAGCCGACAATCCCGGGGCTTGGGTGGAGGTGACCGATGAGTGCGATCTGGCCTGTCCGGGCTGCTACCGCCACCGGCTCGAGGGCCATCGCGACCTGGCGGACATCGAGGCCGACATCCTCCTCTGCCAGCGGCTGACCAACTGCGGCCGGATCTCCATCGCCGGCGGCGAGCCTCTGATCTACCCCCGCATCGTCGACGTGGTGGCCTTCATCCGCAGGAACGGCATGCAGCCCGTCATCTTCTCCAACGGGGTGAATTTTAGCAGGGAGCTGGCCGGGGCGCTCCGCCGGGCCGGGCTCCACCAGATCTTCTTCCACATCGACAGCGGGCAGGGCCGGCCGGGTTGGGAGGGCCGGTCGGAGGCGGACCTGAACGAGCTACGGCAGCATTACGCCGACCTGGTCGCGGAGCTCGGGGGTGTCCAGTGCGGGTTCAACGTGACCCTCACCCGGAAGACCCTGTCCGAGGTGCCCGCCATCCTGGTCTGGGTCCGGGCGAACATCGCCAAGGTCCAGAACGTCTCTCTCATCGCCCTGCGGGGACTCGACCTTTCCGCGGGCAAGCGGTACATGGCCGAGGGCCGGCTCATCGACACGTCGCGGTGGCAGAGCGGCTCGCCGGACGGCCGCGAGATCTCCATGACGAGCGAGGACATCTACGCGGCCGTCGAACGAGCCTTTCCCGAGACCCGCCCGGCCGCCTATCTGAGCGGCACGGCCCGGCCGGAGACCCACAAGTTCCTCATCATCCTTTATATCGGATCCCCGCGCCGGATCTACGGGACCGTCGGGGCCAGGACGGTCGAGCTGAACGAGGTCTGGACCCATTTCCGCAAGGGCCGTTACATGGCCGGCTTCGCGCGGCCCCGGATCGGCAAGAGGCTTTTCCTGCTGGCCGGTTTCGACCGGGAGGTCCGAAAGGCTTTTCTCCGTTATTTCGGGACCGGCCTGAGACACCCCACCCGGCTTTTCGATCCTCTCTATATCCAGTGCATCAACATCCAGCAGCCGAACGAGATCCTGGATGGGGAGGTCAACCTCTGCGAAGGCTGCCTGAACCAGATGGCTTACAAAGGAGGGCTCATCCCGTCCTGCCAACTTGATGAGTACCGCCTTTACGGCGGCCCGATCATCGAGGCCGCCGGAGAGCCGGGAGAGGGCCGATCCGGTCCCGGCTAGCGAGGGCCCCGTCAAGGCGCCGCTTCACGAGCGGGGCCGCCCACCAGCAGAAGAGGGCCGCCGCGATGCCCAGGAGGCTGTCCGAGAGATAGTGGAAGCGGCCGTAGACGGTCGCCGCGATCAGGGAGATCCCGACGGGCAGCAGCGGGTAGAACAGCCGTCGTTCGTACTTGTAGACGGCCAGGAGCATGATGGTCGTCGCGGCGACGTGCCCGCTGGGCATTCCTCCACCCGCGTTCATCGTCGAGCGCATGTATTCGCCCGCCGCCGTGAAGAACCAGCCCTTGAGGGGGACGGCGTGGAGGGCGCCGAGGCCGGCGACCGGATTGTCCACGGGAAAGACGGGATAAAAGAGATTGCAGAAGATATTGTTGAAAGCGAGCGTGAACAGGAACGCCTCAAGGAGCGGCTCGCCGTGCCTGAAGAAGAGGACCGCGGTGACGAGCGGGTAGAGAGCGAAATAGACGACGTAGGCGAACATCATCCATTCCGTCAGCGCCGGCGACACGAGCGCCTGGAGCCAGACCGTCGGGGCGGTGCCGAAGATCCGCTGCTCCATGCTGATAAGGGCGGAGTCCTGCCAGGCCGGCCAAGCGATGAGCGACAGCCGGACCCACGTCTCGTAGATGACCAGCAGGGCGATCGAGACCGACAGGAGCCTGAGGAAGAACCGGCCGCCCGGTCGGACCAGCCGCTGCTGGACCCGGTTCAAGCCGAGGAAGAGGACGGCCGCGGCCAGGCCGATCGGAACGAGGGGAGGTCCGGGCGGGACCCTGGCGCGGAAGGCCGCCGCCAGGCTCGCCCCGACGAGCAGGACGAGGACGAGAACAAGATCGAGGGCCCGCAGGCTCCCGAGAAAAGGGCCGCGGCGAACGTAATCCATCCTCCCCCCGGGCGGACCTGCAGTTCCTAAAGATAGATCAGGGCCAGGACGTCGGCGACCATGGCCGGCTTGTCGATGCCTTCGATCTCCATCGTGTTCTCGACCGTGACCAGGACCTTGCGGAAGCCCCGCTTCTCGATCTTCTTCAGCACGGCCCGGTTGCGGACGCGCGAGCCGGTCCGGACGGAGTGGGGGAAACGGACGCGGTCGAGCCCGTAGTTGACGGCCATGCGGAAGCGTCCCGTAAGGACCTCGTTCTTGGAGCTGAAGAACGGGACGAGCGAGAGGAGCAGGAAGCCGTGGGCGACCGTTCCGCCGAGGGGGCTGCGGGCCGCCCGCTCGGGATCGACGTGGATCCACTGCCGGTCCTCGGTCGCGGCGGCGAAGGCGTCGATGCGCTCCTGCGTGACGGCGAACCAATCCGATAGGCCGACTTCGCGGCCGACCATGGCCTTGAGCCTGCGCAGGCTCAGTCTGTTCCCGAATAATCCCAACTTGCGCCTCTGCAGCTTCGCGCTCCGGTCACAGGGACACGTGCCTGAGGGATATGTCCCCAGCCCGCATGCCGGACCACCGCCGCCCGCCTGGCCGCTATTTCTTAGGCGGGACGCGGTCGCCCTTGGACGCGTCGGGCGGGAAGACGTCCTGGACCGAGAAATCGACCCAGATCAGCGCCTCGGCGTTCGGCGTGGCCGCCAGGACGCGGTCGCCGATCTCCTTGACCGGGTCCTTCATCAAGCTCCACCAGGGCTTGTCGCTCTGGTATCCGTACTGGAACGCCACCGGCGACGGGGCGAAGGTCCGGCCCCACTTGGCGAACTCCTCGATCATCTCGTCGGACGACTTGAAGATCTGGCTGTCGTCGACGAACATGAGGCCCTCGCGGAAGGCCGGGGGCATGACGTTCTCGCGGAAG
>Ga0208980_10000750_pt1 | contig 18855 bp, 17 predicted proteins | sample WetSurMetagenome_3_FD_187993 | JGI IMG/M metagenome (GOLD analysis project Ga0208980, IMG submission 187993) | Wetland microbial communities from Twitchell Island in the Sacramento Delta, sample from surface sediment Aug2011 Site A1 Bulk (version 2) | ecosystem: Environmental > Aquatic > Marine... | reverse complement strand
GGGGGGGGGGGGTAGATGAGTAACAAAATGAATGATGATGTCGTGAAACGTTTAAAAAATATTGAAGGCCATGTTAAAGGAATCGAAACAATGGTCGAAAATGAGGCTTATTGCATTGATGTGATTCGCCAGATTCATGCAGTTCAATCAGCTTTGGAAAAAGTGAGTGAAATAATACTCGATGGGCATTTACATTCTTGTCTCATCACTGCAGTCAGGGGTGAAGACGCTGATGAACGTGAACGTGTTCTCACCGAAATTACAGATATTTTTGTAATGAAAAAATAGTATAGAGGATTTATCCAACGAGGAGTAGATAGATGACTACCAAAGTAACATATTCAATTCCAAATATAAATTGTGGGCATTGTGTCCATACGATCCAATCGGAAGTGATTGATATACCTGGGGTAAAATCTGTAAAGGCAGATCTCATATTAAGAGTTGCAACGATTGAATTTGAGCCCCCAGCAAGTGAAGAAAAAATTAAAGGATTACTTCAATCAATAAATTATCCTGTAGTAGGTTAAATAAATAATTTGTATTTTGTGAATTACGCGATATACCCCCAATTAAATAATATGGGGCTTGTTGGGTGATTCAATTTAAGCGGAGTGTGTATGTCCCATTCAAAACAGGTAATTTTACCTATCACAGGTATGACATGTGCAAATTGTGTTGCTACAATTGAGCGTAATTTAAAAAAAGAGAATGGTGTGCTCAACGCATCAGTAAATCTATCCTCAGAGAGGGCAACGATTGAATATAACCCTGATTTGTCACAATTAAATAGCTTCGTTGATCGGGTAACAAAAGCTGGTTATGGGATCGCAACGGGGGAGGCTGACCTATTAATCAAACACCTGAGTGATGTTAATGATGCAAGACGCTTAGAACATGCAGTAAGTAAAATTGAAGGTGTGCGTAAGGTTTATGTAAATATAACTACTGATCGAATCAGGATCCAATATATTCCAACAATAATCAACCAATCTGAATTAAGAAAGAGTATAAATTCCATAGGGTTTGAAGTTGTTGAGACAGGAATAGATTTAGAAGATGCTGAACAAAAAGCCCGACTACATGAAATAAACGAACAACGACGCTTGCTCATTACGGGGCTAGTTTTTACAATCCCGTTATTCCTTCTTTCCATGATAAGAGATTTTTTAATGCCACCGTGGGGTGCTGCTCCCTGGCTTAATTGGTTAATGTGGGCATTAGCAACACCCGTACAGTTTTATGTTGGCTGGCAATATTATGTAGGTGCCTACAAATCACTACGGAATAAATCTGCAAATATGGATGTATTGATCGTGATGGGGTCATCTGCAGCATATTTTTATTCTGTCATAGTCACCTTGGGTCTTCTACCGGGCCATGTGTATTTTGAGACTTCCGCTGTAATTATTACTTTAATCAAACTAGGAAAGTACTTAGAAGCACGCGCAAAGGGTCGAACGAGTGAAGCTATTAAGAAACTAATGGGGTTACAAGCTAAAACTGCGCATGTTATCCGGAATGGTGATGAGCTTGAGATATCCACTGATGATGTAAAAATCGGTGATATTGTACTTGTTCGACCAGGTGAGAAAATACCTGTTGACGGAGTGGTAATTGAAGGGTTTTCAGCGGTGGATGAATCCATGCTCACGGGTGAATCAATGCCAGTGGAGAAAAGATCAGGAGATGTTGTGATAGGAGCAACATTAAATAAATTAGGATTCTTCAAGTTTGAAGCCACCAAAGTTGGCAAGGAGACTGCATTATCACAGATCATCCACTTGGTCGAGGAAGCTCAGGGGAGCAAAGCACCTATCCAAAAGATGGCGGATAAAGTTTCTGAAATATTTGTTCCAATTGTGATTGGTATCGCTGTCCTTACTTTTTTGATTTGGTATTTCATTATTCCTCTACCAATGAACTCTCAAGTAGATTTGTTCACCCGTGCGTTGATCAATATGGTTGCTGTTCTGGTTATTGCTTGTCCATGTGCGATGGGTTTGGCTACACCAACCGCAGTTATGGTAGGAACTGGGAAAGGAGCGGAGAATGGAATCCTGCTTCGTTCGGGAGAAGCCTTGGAACGAGCAGGGAAGGTTAATATTATTGTATTTGATAAAACTGGAACAATTACGAAAGGACAGCCCACGGTGACTGACGTTTTAATAATTGGTCACGTTGGAAATATGATTGAAAAAGAAGAATATATTTTGCAGATTGCAGCGTCTGTTGAAAAAGCAAGTGAGCATCCACTTGGAGAAGCTATTGTGGCAGAAGCCGGGCAACGCGAGCTTGAATTTCAATTACCGGATGAATTCATCGCTGAGGCGGGGATGGGCATCAAAGCAAAGATTAATGGCAAGGAAGTATTAATAGGAAACAAGAAATTAATGGAATTCTATGGGGTGATTATAGATAAAGGAGAAGAAGATATTGAGCGGTTGCAGGATGAGTCCAAAACGGTTGTACTAATAGCAATAGATCGATCACTCGAGGGAATCTTTGGAATCGCTGATCCGGTAAAAGAAACATCAAGGGATGCACTCAGGAAACTAAAAGAAATGAAGTTGCGCATAGCCATGATAACGGGTGATAACCTCCGTACTGCTACAAGAATAGCAAGCCAGGTTGGAATTGATAACATATATGCAGAAGTGTTACCGGGAGAGAAAGCTTCAGAAGTGAAAAAAATGCAAAGCGAGGGTAATGTTGTGGCAATGGTTGGGGATGGAATCAATGATGCTCCAGCCCTGGCTCAAGCTGACGTTGGTATTGCCATTGGCACCGGGACAGATATTGCCATGGCTGCAGCACCAATTACATTAATTAGTGGAGATTTAAAAGGTGTTGCAAAAGCTGTTTATTTATCTCGGAAGACTGTACAAACGATAAAACAAAATTTATTTTGGGCATTTTTCTATAACGTGATTCTTATACCAGCTGCAGCTTTTGGACTATTAAATCCGATGTTGGCTGCTGGAGCTATGGCGTTTAGCAGTGTTTTTGTAGTCAGTAATAGTTTACGTTTGCGCAATGTAAATATGGAATTACTTAAAGATTAAAAATAAATACAAGGTCATTCACATTTGTCAAAGTTGGACCGGTTCTAATTAAATCACCCAATGGTTCAAAGTAATTGTAGGAATCATTCCTTTTTTGGTAATCGTCAGGGTCCAACCCCAATGCTAATCCACGAGAATAGGTTTCATTGGAAGCAACTGCGCCGGCTGCATCAGTTGGTCCATCTCCACCATCAGTAGCCAAACTTATAAGCATGATTTTCGTATCACCAGCAAGACCTTTCACCGCTCCAAGGGCTAGTTCTTGATTTCGGCCACCTTTTCCTGTACCTTTTATGGTGACTGTTGTCTCTCCACCTGCTATCAAGCAAGTTGGATTGATTCCCGAAGATAAACGAGAAAACAAGGATTTCGCTTCCGAAGCTAATAAGTGTCCCATTTCTGATGCTTCACCTTTAAGATGGGAAGGTAATTTAATAATATTAAAACCGATTTCCCGCGCAGCATCAATTGCACCCGCCATAGCATCGATATTGCTTCCTACAATAATATTCGTAACATGGTTAAGAATTGGATCACCAGGTTTTACTGTTTCTTGAATTGTGCCTTGAATTCCAGCTGAAACAAGGGATCTAATATTCGTGGGAAGCTGATCCAAAATTTGGTATTTTGTAAATATCACCCAGACATCATCGTAGGTGGTAGGATCACCAACTGTAGGGCCGGAAGCAATCACCTCAGGATAATCACCCATGACATCTGATAGTATTAATGATATGACTGTGACATTTGAAAGGAATTTCAGTAATCCACCACCTTTAAACCTGTCCGAATGCTTTCTAAATGTATTCATTTCAGTAATTGATGCGCCACAGGCTAAAAGTATATTTGTTGCATCTTGAATATCTTGTAGCGTAACCCCTGGATATGGATACATTAAGAGTGATGACCCACCACCAGATATCAAGCAGATTACTAAATCTTCGCAAGTAATTTCTTTGGTAAAAGTAATAACCTTTGATGTTGCCTCGAGATTACGATTGTCTGGGATGGGATGGTTAGCTTCAATTACATTTATTTGTGGGTTAAGGGGGTACTTTTCTGAATTTAGATATCCATCTTTGGTAATTAATAAACCTTTATAAATCCGATCTACCAATAACCCGGAGATTGCGTACGCCATTGGGATGCAAGCTTTTCCAACCCCGATGATAAAAATTCGTTTATATCTGCTAAGATCATAATCATATTTATCTATGACAAGGTGATTGGCTTTGTATTTGACATGTGTTTTAATTGCCCCTCCCGCATCTATGCTATTGACTGCCGAAACCAATACTCTTCTGATATCATCCCCACGAGAGGATCTTAATAGACTGTAGGATGTTATACGGTCAGGCTGAATAATCATTAATTTACAATTTCGCTATCATCAATGGGTTTGATTAACTCCGCTGAGTCATATTTTGGACTGTTAATCATCATCGAGATTGGATAGGCGATCATTTGATCCGCAGGATAAGGAACTAAGAATTCATTCAATTGAGTTGTAGGTAGGTCTGACGGAGTGATCCATGGTTTGTAGATTTCTGGAAGTAAGATAACCGGCATACGATTATGAATAGATTGAACTAACGAGTTTGGTTGGGTTGTAATGATTGTGCAAGAATGGACAGCATTTCCATCAGGAGATGTCCACAACTCCCATAACCCTGCAAAGGCAAAAGGCTGATTGTTTTTAAGCCGAAAGTAAATTGGTTGTTTACTTTTTAAACCTGGATTTTGTTTCCATTCGTAAAATCCATCTGCGAGAATTAAACATCGTCGACGACGATATGCATTGCGAAATGATGGCTTTACAGCTATTGTCTCAGCACGGGCATTAATCATACGATCGCCAATTGTTGGATCTTTCGACCAGGAGGGAATCAAACCCCATTTATACATCGATAAGACATAATCGCCTGTATTCGGTATTACGGCTACAGGTTGAGAAGGAGCAATGTTAAACCGTGGAGTCAAGTCATTGGGGATAACTGCCCATGGAAATGCTTCCTGTAGGTGGGCTGGATCTATCGTCAACGTAAATCTTCCACACATAAATAACCTCACTTTCTGTTTGTACGTACCATAATTGATATTTTACTATAATGATTAAAATGGATAACTCACTAACACAAATCACAATTTGTGTATATAGGTAATGCATCCTCTTGATCGTAAGGGTAGCTAGACATCAACACGCAATAAAATTAATCTATACGTTAGGATTTGAAGGATGATAACCATGCTAATATTTCAAAACCCCAATTCAATAGTGACGGGATGATATTACAATCATTTTTATTTGTTTTGACCTGTCACAACCAAAATCATTATTCTCCGATAAAAAATATATGGGCATTGGGATACAACTCAGGTAGAAATCATTTATCGTAAATAGGAAGAATTGGAAATAACGACTAAATCATCCCCTTGTCGGTCTGCGAAGCCGTAGGTATACTATTATTTGAATGGTTACCAATAAAATGCCCATAAACATATTGCTAGAATCTTTACCAGATCTATATTCTGTTGCAGATCGAGATCTGATTAATCGTGCCTATCGGGTGGCTGAGACTGCGCATCAAAATCAATACCGTGTATCCGGTGAACCATATATCAATCATTGTGTAGCCGTTGCTTCTATCCTTGCAGAGCTACAGGTACCAGTCGAAGTTGTCGTGGCTGGACTGTTACATGATACCGTTGAAGATACTGCTGTGACCTTGGAGGATATTCGTAAAGATTTTGGGGACGATGTAGCAAAGTTAGTAGATGGTGTAACCAAGCTGACCCAATTACCACGGGTTTCAAGAGGCGATCAGCATCCTGAAGAAGATATACGTGAAGAGGAGCTACGTCAGGTTGCCGATCGACGTGGCGAACCTGATGCTGATGCTACAGCTGGATTAATCTCAAAAAGCAGACGATATGATCTAGTATCTGAAACTCTACGAAAAACTTTTCTGGCTATGGGCGAAGATGTGAGGGTGGTTTTAATTAAGCTAGCAGATCGGTTACATAATATGAGAACACTAGGTCATTTACCAGAACATAAGCGATATCGAATTGCCCAAGAGACTTTGGATATATTTGCTCCATTAGCGAACCGATTGGGTATCTGGCAAATAAAATGGGAACTTGAAGATTTAGGTTTCCGGTATGTAAATCCCGAAAAGTATAAGGAAATTGCAAAAAATATCGCTGAAAAATTATTGGATCGTGAAAGCGAGATGAATGATATTATCGAGCATCTTAACGAGATAATCACTCAATCGGGTATTAAACCGGATATATCTGGACGACCAAAGCATATCTATTCTATCTATCGCAAAATGGTACGTAAAGGCGTGCCATTTGATCAGGTGCATGATATCAGAGGGGTTAGGATCATTGTCCCTGATATCCCGTCGGCTTATAGTACCTTAGGGGTAATCCATACACATTGGCGACCGATTCCAGGTCAATTTGATGATTACATAGCTGTACCAAAGGATAATTTTTATCAATCATTGCATACATCAGTGCTCTATGATGATGGGAAAACCTTAGAAATTCAAATCCGTACACCTGAAATGCATGAAAATGCGGAATTGGGTATTGCTGCACATTGGAGGTATAAAGAAGGAACCCCACGCGATGATGCTTTCGAGAAAAAAATACTTTGGTTTCGATCATTAATGGAATGGAAACAGGACGTAGAAGATGCTGGAGAATTCGTTGATAGTTTAAAAACAGATGTTTTCCAAGATCGTGTATATATATTTACTCCCAAGGGAGATATTTATGATTTACCAACAGGATCGACTCCTATCGATTTTGCGTATCACGTACACACCGATATTGGTCATCGATGCCGAGGTGCAAAGGTAAATGGAAAATTAGTCTCCCTGGATTATGTACTGCGAACTGGTGAACAAGTCGAAATTTTAACTGCCAAACGTGGTGGACCCAGTAGAGATTGGTTAAATCCAAACTTGGGATTAGTGAAAACTCAAAGGGCAAAAGCAAAAATTCGTTATTGGTTTAAAAAACAAGCTCGGGAACAAAATATCAATCAAGGGAGGGATTTACTCGAAAAGGAATTACGTCGACTGGGGGTAGGAGATATCAATATAGAACAACTTGCACATCAATTTGATTATCGCACTGTAGAAGACCTATATGTAGCGATTGGAACCGGTGATGTACCGCTTATCCGCATTGCTAATCAATTAATGCAAAACGAGCAAGATGAAGAAGGTTTGAAATTTGGTACGCGATTGATCCCAGATAAGGCTGTTGAAAGCCATGACACAATCACTGTAGTAGGATTAAAAGGGTTATTGACCACAATGGCTCGCTGTTGTAATCCGGTTCCAGGTGATGATATCGTTGGTTATATCACAAGAGGTCGTGGTGCGACCATCCATCGAAAAGATTGTCCAAATATATTACGACTGCGTGAGAAGGAACGCCTTGTACGTGTAGCCTGGGGAGAACCAAAGCGGACATATCCAGTTTCTGTTCGGGTGAAGGCATATGATCGTGATGGATTAGCCAGAGATGTCTCGAATCTGGTTGCGAATGAAGGGATAAACATGGGATTAGTACAAGCAGGTGTACATCACGATTCCAAACTCAGTCTTGCCGTTCTTGATCTGGTTCTTGAAGTAAAGGATATTGATCAGTTAACCCGGGTATTGACTCGTATTGAAGCATTACCAAATGTGATGGAAGCTCACCGGGTAAGACCGGGATAATGTTAAATTTTTTGGGGGAAATATTTACATCAAGAAATTAGCTATACATAGCTTACTTTATTTGGATTGTGGTGTATAATGTCGCCTTATATTTTCTAAAGATTGGTAAATGGAAATAATAAACTTAAAATAGATACTTTTCTGTTTACAGCATCTGAGGTAAAATCACTGCCGTCAAGAAAAAAGAAGATGTTATCAATCATGGGTGATGAAATAACCATGTATGATAAATATATTATAGGAGGATTTAATGCCCCGTATACGATGCCATTACGTTGATTGTGTATTCTTAGATGATGGATATTGTGAAGCAGCTGCGGTTGAAATTGATCCTGACATGGGATGCATGACCTATTCACGAGCAAATGACGTTGAGACAGAAGATGATTGGAATGAAGAAGAAGATGAATTAGATGAGGTTGATGATTGGGAAGAAGTAGATGTCGACGAAGATGATGATGATCTTTATATTGATGAAGATGAGTTTTAATTCCAAATATGAAAATAAGAAATTCAGCCTCCTTAATCAGGAGGCTTTTTATTAAATACAAAATCAATGACACACATCAATCATTTTGATTTCCTTGCACCATTGTATGACCGCCTTATTAAACCTGTAGACCCAACGAAAATGAGTAAATTAGTTGGTTTGCCGGTACGTGGGAATTTATTAGATGTAGGTGGTGGTACCGGAAGAATTTCTTATTCATTAAGGGATATGATCACAGACATTGTCATTGTTGATTCATCCATCGGAATGCTTACGCAAGCAAGGAGGAAAGGATCTTTTATAACTATTTGTTCAAATTCGGAGGAATTACCATTCAAGAATGAATCATTTACACGTGTAATTATGGTAGATGCCTTGCATCATGTTATTGATTATCGGGCAACAGCGAATGAGTTATGGCGGGTGGTAATACCTGGCGGTCGAATTGTCATTGAAGAACCAAATATTCAGAAGTTAACCATCAAATATGTGGCTCTCATGGAAAAACTTGCTTTGATGCGCAGCCATTTTATTTCTCCAATTCAGATAAAAGATACCTTCTGTTATCCGAATGCATCTACGCGAATCGAAAGTGAAGGTACAACTTCATGGATTGTGATTGAAAAGCTAGATGGATGAGAACGTTTATTTATGCACTGGATTCAATAGTCGGAAAGTGGATATCAAATTAACAAATTCTGGGCAACATCTCACCAGATATCATATCAATCATTCGGGTTGTACCGAAAGTTGTCTTTAACATCACATGGGTGTCAGGTTGTTCAATTACGGTACCAATAATTTCTGAATCAGCTCCAAGGGGATGTGCTTTCATCCTGTCAAGTAATTTATCCGCCTGGTGTTCCTCAACAATGGCTATCAACTTGCCTTCATTGGCGACGTATAGTGCATCGAAACCTAACATCTCGCATGCAGCTTCAACAGCTGGTTTTATCGGAATTTTCTCTTCTTGAATCATGATCCCAACATGCGATTGAAGGGCAATTTCATTTAAACTGGTAGCTAATCCTCCCCGAGTTGGATCCCGTAATACATGGATTGCCTTCGTTGCCTCCAACATGGTTGCTACCAAACCATTTAATGGAGATACATCACTTTTTATTTGAGTCTCAAATTTTAACTCTCCCCTTGCAGCCAGAACAGCTATTCCATGATCACCGATCGTACCAGAGAGAATAACTACATCGCCAGGCTGTGCTCTGGTCCCACTGATATTTATCCCTCCTGGGATAATACCGATTCCTGTAGTATTAATATATAGCCCATCGGCTTTACCATTTTGGACAACTTTCGTGTCACCAGCAATTATTTGTACATTCGCTTCCTTGGCTGCTTCATGCATTGATTCAACAACCTTACATAAGGTATCTATATCGAGACCTTCTTCAAGCACAAAACCCGCAGTCATATAAAGAGGTGTTGCTCCCAGCATGCTTACATCATTAACCGTACCGCATATAGCTAACCTCCCAATATCTCCTCCGGGAAAGAAAAGTGGTGTAACTACATGTGAATCCGTACTGACGGCAAGTTTGGAGTAACTATCACCAACAGAATTGGGGAGGGTGATCAGTCCTGCATCATCACCAGTTTTTAGAGTAGGACTATTGAAGGAAGGAAAAAATACTTTGGATATTAGTTCGTAGGACATTCTGCCACCACTACCATGACCCATGACGATTCGTTCATTATGTAGTAGGGGAAGGGGGCAGTGTAAGGCTTCGTAATTCGGAAAAGAATCGATCATTTGGACCTTCCGTATCGATAATATGCTGCACATGCACCTTCTGAAGAAACCATTGTGGCTCCCAATGGATGTTCTGGTGAACATTGATTTGCAAATGCTGGACAATTTATAGGCTTAACTAATCCTTGCAATATTTGCCCGGAAATACATAAGGGGGATTCAGTGGGTTTGATTTCTTCAACATGAAAGCGATCCTCAGCATTATATTTGACAAATGCAGGTTTTAACCGCCAACCACTCCCTGGAATATTCCCAATACCACGCCATTTTTGATCACATTCAATAAACACCTGTTCAATAATATTCTGGGCTGGTTTGTTCCCTCTATAATTTACAACCCGTGAATAGGCATTTTTAACATCATTTGATTTATGTTCCAATTCCCGAATGGTCAGTAAAATTCCTTGTAAAATGTCAACAGGTTCAAATCCGGTAACGACAATCGGTACTTTGTACTTTTGGGCAATTGGAACATATTCCCAATATCCCATCACAGTGCATACATGACCAGCAGCTAAAAATCCTTGCACACGGTTGCTTGGAGATCCCAAGATTAAATTCATTGCCGGCGGAACCCTAACATGCGAAACTAATAAACAAAAATTATCTAAACCAAGTTTTTGAGCCTGCAGCACACTCATCGCATTGGCAGGCGCGGTCGTTTCAAATCCAATAGCAAAAAAAACGACCAGCTTACTGGGATTATCCTGGGCGATCTTAACTGCATCAAGTACTGAATAAACGACTCGAACATCTTTTCCAGATGCTCTTACAGAAAATAGATCTCCCTGTGATCCAGGTACTCTAAGCATATCTCCATAAGATGTAAATATGACTTCAGGCTGAGAAGCGATTGCAAGTGCTCTATCAATCATTTCCAGGGAAGTAACGCAAACGGGGCAACCTGGGCCATGAACAAGCTCGATATTATCAGGTAGCAATTGATCCAATCCATATTTCATTATGGAATGCGTTTGCCCACCGCAAATTTCCATGATCACCCAAGGTTGGCTAACAGTGCGGGTAATTTCATCGATAACACCACTAACCAGCTTTGAATTCCGGAATTCGGCGAGATACTTCATTCTATTTCGCCCTGATTCGAAATCTCATCCAGAAGTGTCAGGGTTTCCATGGCTTCTTTCTCATCGATCAGGTTTAATGCGAAGCCAACATGGATGATCGTATAATCGCCAACCTTTGCTTCTGGTACAAAGGTGAGACATACTTCCCGAACTACTCCACCAAAGTCAATCTTACCCATTAATAAACCATTTATCTCATATATTTCTACGATTTTTCCTGGGACCGCTAAGCACATAATACCTCCGCATCACCATTTTTTATTTAATCAGACTGTTGGCAGTGATAATTGCCTGACCAAGCGCCAGACCGCCATCGTTTGTCGGAACCTGCTTGTGAATATAAACCCTGAAATCATCGGATTCTAATTTTATGTGAGTACGGCTTAGCAAAGTCATATTTTGCCAAACACCTCCACTCAGAACTACATCATTTATACCAAAATCATCCCGAAGCGTAATGCATACTTTTCCCACCATACTTGCAATACTATTATGGAACCGTCCTGAGATAGTAGCTGGAGAATTCCCGTTTTGTATATCTGTAACCAGCTCTTCAATTAATGGAGAGGTATTGACAATGTAGGAAGGTTGCTCTGATTTCCAATCTGGTTCAAATGGAAGGCTATATTCCCCATGTTCATGAGGATCAGCAAGCGATTCAAACTCAATAGCAGCTTGTGCTTCATAGTTTACTTTTTGTCGAATACCTACAATTGAGGCAACTGCATCAAAGAATCGTCCCATGCTTGATGTCAGCGGGGCGTTTATTCTTTGCTCCAATTGAGATTTTAATATAATTCGTTCTTCTGCACATATCGCTGATACAGGCAAATACTCTGGTGCCCACTCGAGCTCACTCGACCAAATATAAGCCAGGGCAATCCTGGCGGGTTTCCGAATTGACGTATCCCCCCCTGGCAGTGGGATATATTTAAGATGACATATTCTCTTATAACCAGAATAATTTGAAAGCATAAACTCGCCGCCCCAGATTGCTCCATCATCTCCATAACCTGTCCCATCAAAGGCCACACCAATAACAGGACGATTAGCCGGCAATGAATTCTCAACCATACACGATGCGATATGAGCGTGGTGATGTTGGATCCCAAAGGCTGGTATGCCTTCACGTTTAGCCCGATCAATCGCGTATCGCGTCGTCAGGTAATCGGGATGGAGGTCATAAGCAATTGCTTCAGGTTTGATGCGGAAAAGCGATTCATAATGCGCAATACTATCTATGAGAGAATCATAAGTTTCCACATTTTCCATATCACCAATATGGTGGCTCATAAAGGCGTACTGATCTCTGACAATACAAAATGTGTTTTTTAACTCTGCTCCCATTGCCAGTATCTGTGGAGATTTGATACTGAGATAGACCGGGAGTGGAGCATATCCACGAGATCTTCTTAAGGGGAAAGTTACTCCACGATAGCTTCGTACCACCGAATCATCACTCCGGGTCCGTATAGGGCGATCATGTAATAATATAGCATCAGCCAGGGATGATAAACGCTCGCGAGCATCTTCATTGTGAATTGCTATTGGCTCCTCACTTAAATTACCACTCGTCATGACTAGAGGAGGTATTGGAAGTAAGCGTTTATGATGGTAAATGCCATTTTGCTCATCTGGAGATGAAAACAATAGGAAATGTAATGGGGTATATGGAAGCATAACACCCAATGTATTTTGTTTTGGAGATACCTCCAATGCTATAGAAGAAGTATCTTTTCGTTCAAGAATAACTATAGGGCGTTCACGAGATTCAAGCAATTTCATTTCTGAATCATTAACATTGCATTGCTCTTTTATTGATGAAATATCAGACATCATCAAAGCAAATGGTTTATCAACGCGGAGTTTTCGGTTACGCAATTCAGCTACAGCTTTAGAATTGGTTGCATCACAAGCTAAATGAATCCCCCCCAAACCTTTAATTGCAATAATCCTTCCCTTTTTTAATAACTGCTGGGCTGTGATGATTGCATCGTAGTCTTTCGCAATTATTGTGTTCTGCGAACCAGGCTTCTTTTCGCAATTTTCCAACCAGACACTTGGACCACATACTGGGCATGCAATTGGTTGAGCGTGAAACCGACGATCATTTGGATCGGAATATTCTCTCATACAATCCGGACACATCTTGAAGTCCTTCATGGTTGTATATGGACGATCATACGGGATTTCTTCAATTATAGTTAAGCGAGGACCACAATTTGTACAGTTAATAAAGGGATATCTATAACGTCTGTTGTTTGGATCAAACAACTCACTTAAGCAATCCTGGCATATACAAATATCAGGCGAAATCGGTTGAAATGCATCGGAAACTTCTTGGGACTGAATTATTTCAAACGATTCATATTGTTTAATAGGCGTTTGATAATGTTCGAAAGAATCAATACGGGCAAGAGGTGGTGCTTCTGTTTTTACACAATGAATAAAAGTGGATATCTCTTCAGGCTCTCCATTGATTTCAATATCCACTCCTGCAGAAGTATTACATACCCAACCGGTTAATCCCTGTCGGATGGCTTGGCTATATACAAATGGACGAAATCCCACTCCCTGAACGATACCAGTAATGTGTATTCTTGTGCCAATCATGAAATTACTTTTATTAACCCGGGATGATCGTCATCTTTTAATGATGTCAGAGAGCCATTCGATCCAACTTTCCAAGCCTTCTCCTGTTTTACATGAAAGGGGAAATGCGACCAAATCTGGATTGAGGATTTCCACACCTTTTCGAAAGTAATCCATATCGAATGGAACATAAGGAAGTAAATCAATTTTATTGATAACTAATGCATCTACTCCACGGTACATCGTAGGATATTTATAAGGCTTATCGTCACCTTCTGGAACGGAAGCAACAAGGACACTTTTATGAGAACCAAGCTGAAAACTTGCTGGGCATACTAAGTTACCAACGTTTTCAATAATAATGGCATCAATCCTGCGTAAATTCATCTGTTTTAGGGCAGAATTGATCATAACTGCGTCCAGGTGACATTCACCACCTGTATTTATTTGGACCGCATAGGCGCCTGCAGCCTGGGCGCGATCAGCGTCTATGTTTGTTGCAATATCTCCATCAATAACCGCCAATTTCATCGAAGGTAATAGACGCATAATCGTTTGTTCGATGAGAGAGGTCTTACCGGCACCAGGAGAAGCCATAAAATTAAATGCTTTTACTCCTGCGGCATTGAATATTTCTCGGTTTTCAGCTGCAATACGATCATTTGCGCTTAATATTTTTTCAACCACCAAAATATTTTTAACCATAAAAATCCAAGATTAGGTATTAAGTCTCGATGTCAATTGCTTCCAAGAAGAATTCTTCACCCGAAATGACTTTTATCCGATCGCTTTTGCAATTTGGGCACGAAAATCCATCATTCCCTGGGTTATATTGATGATTACATTCCAAACACGATAAGGTGGCTGGTAATCTACGAAAGTGAAGCACTGAGCCCTTTGCAAGGGTTCCTTCTGAAATGATATCCCAATAAAATTGAACTGAATCATCAACGATACTGGCAAGTTGTCCAATTACTAGATAGAGATTGGTTATCCTTTTTGCATTAGCTTGGTTCGCATGACGAAGTGATATTTCCAGGATGCTTTCAGTCACCGATAATTCATGCATAGCTATTCAGAATACCATAGCGGAATGACCGTCTATAGTGATATTCGTCATCCACTAATCATATCATTATTCTCGAATTTAGCGAAAATGCCAAAAATCAAGTGTCTAATGAGAGTATCCTGTGATAATTTACTGAGCTTTGAGAATGTGCGTGATAATGGTCGCACCGCTACCGCCGATATTTTGTGTCATGCCGATTCTAGCGTTTCTCACCTGGGTTCGGTCCGCTTCACCCCGTAATTGTTGCACCGCTTCCACAATTTGATATATACCTGTAGCCCCTACAGGATGTCCGCGAGCTTTAAGACCACCACGAGTCGTAATTGGAAGCTTCCCATTAATGGCTATGCTTCCGTCAAGACCTAATCTGGGTCCATTACCGCGCTCCGCAAATCCGCAAGCCTCAAGAGATAATACTGACATAATAGAAAATGCATCATGGAGCTCAAAAAAATCAATATCTGCTGGAGCTAATCCTGCCTGATCGAAAGCTTTTTGTGCAGAAATTTCCGCTGCTGAAAGCCATAATGGATCCTTACGGCTATGAATAGCAATCGAATCGGTTGCGGATGCGGAGCCAACAATATTTATTATTCGCCGCGGATATTTATTGAATGAATCTATTGGGACCAATAATACTGCGGCTGCGCCATCACCGATTGGTGATGCATCAAGAAGGTTAATTGGATCAGCAATCATTCTTGCGGAGATATAATCCTTTTCTGTGATTTTTTCGTGCAAACGCGCATATGGATTGTGTAACGCATTAGAATGTGCATTGATGGAAAAAGGAGCAAAATCGGTGTGCTTCCACCCATATGTATATAGATATAACTGCATGACCAATGCGTTAATGGCAACAAATGAAAGACCTTGTGCTGATTCATAATCTGCATCCGCAGCGGTTGCAAGAGCCTCCGTTGTTTCGATAGGTAAACTTTCGGTCATCTTTTCCACACCGACGACTAATGCACTGTCAACTTCACCTGAACCAACCGCCATCACTCCTGCTCGAAAAGCTGCTGCTCCAGAACTGCATGCAGCTTCAACCTTCTCTGCTTCAATACCAGGTAATCCTATCCAATCGGATATGAGACCTCCCAAGTTTTCCTGCTTGCTGAGAATACCGGAGAGCATGTTGCCAATGAAAAGAGCGTCAGCTGTATCCTGTTTTGCATCGTTCAGAGTAGCCAATATTGCTGTTCCAGCTAATTCTTTTATAGATTTATCCCAATGTTCACCAACGGAGGTTTGTCCAATTCCAAGTATAGCAACTTCTCGCATATGATATTCCTTGATCAATGAATATTATTAATTATGCTGGGATACGCTGTCATAACCTATCATAATTAATAAAGATACAAATATACGGTGTGTCAATTAGCCACAAATTGCGTATAGACATTATCGCGCGTTTGTTAATTGTCTGAATTATAAAAGAAAATATAAAAGCTAATTTGGTAAAATATCACCAGTTATGAAGCATAAAATAATTCCGGAATTGATCGTTATAGGAGGAGGATTAGCTGGATCAGAAGCAGCTTGGCAGGCAGCTAGCCGGGGAGTCAAAGTACAATTATATGAGATGCGGCCAAATATGATGACCGGTGCTCACCAAGGTGCAAATCTTGCAGAATTGGTTTGCTCGAATTCTCTTGGTTCGAATCTACCTGACAGGGCTTCTGGTATTCTAAAACAGGAGCTGAGAATGTTAGACTCGTTACTCATTAGATGTGCTGATGAGTCCACAATTCCTGCAGGCGGGGCATTGGCTGTTGATCGAGAAAGGTTTTCGCAAAAAGTTACCTCAGAAATAGAAAATCATCCACTCATCGAAATCTTTCGGCAAGAAATAACTGAAATACCAAACTCAAATTGCATCATTGCTTCAGGACCATTAACATCACCAAGCCTCACGATTGCAATCCAAAATCTAACCGGTTTTCAAAATATATTTTTTTATGATGCCATAGCGCCAATTGTGTACCAAGAAACAATTAATATGGAAATTATTTTTCAGGGTTCGCGGTATGGAAAAAACAGTGATGAAACAAGTGGAGATTACTTAAATTGTCCAATGGACAAGGATGAATATTATCGCTTTGTGGATGAGATCATCAGAGCTGAAAGAATAAATCTTTATGAATTTGAGGATGGAATCTTATCCGGTGTAAAAGCCGGGTTACAAAAATATTTCGAAGGTTGCCTTCCGGTAGAGATTATTGCCACTCGAGGGAGAGATTCGCTTGCATTTGGTCCATTACGCCCGGTTGGATTGACTGATAACAGAACAGGTAAAAAATCATATGCTGTCGTACAACTGCGACAAGATAATCTAGCAAAAACGCTTTACAATATCGTCGGTTTCCAGACAAATTTGAAATACTCTGAACAAAAACGTATATTTAGAATGATCCCTGGATTGGAACAGGTTGAATTTGCCAGATATGGACAGATGCATCGGAACACTTTTATATTTTCACCAGCATTGCTACGACCGTCTTTACAATTCAAGCACAGGAATAACCTGTTTTTTGCGGGTCAGATCACTGGTGTTGAAGGATATATTGGAAATATTGCTACCGGATTTCTAGCTGGAATAAACGCAGCAAATTACATATTTGGGAAGCCACTTCTCGAAATGCCACCAAGCACGATGATTGGAGCATTGTGTAATTATATTACCCATGCGGATCCAAAGGATTTTCAGCCAATGAAGGCAAATTTAGGACTATTGTCAAAACTTGAACCTGAGATCAACAGTAGAAGGATGCGTGCAGCTGCATTTGCTAATAGATCTACTGCCGAAATAAAAGTAATTCTTGCAAATAGTAATAAAATAGGGTAATGCGCATAGCTATTATGACAAAATCTTGGAAAACAACAATAGCAACAATCATCATAATTTTTTTCCTGATCCTATTTGGTTTATTGATTTATTCAACCCTTACAAACACGCAAGAATTTAATGGTAAGCGAGCGCTTGAATATGTGAAATATCAAGTTGAATTGGGACCGCGGACAATAGGAAGTGAAGCACATGAAGCTATTGAAAATTTTATAATTTCCGAATTAAATAAATTCAAATGGAAGGTTGAAACTCAAGAAACGGAAAGCAATGGCGTTCCGATAATGAATATTATTGCTAAGAGAGGAAAGGAGACACCCTGGATTATTATTGCCAGCCATTATGATTCACGATTTTTCGCAGACCAGGATTCATTATCAGAGAATCAGAAATTACCGGTTTTAGGTGCGAATGATGGTGCTTCAACCGTTGCGATTCTTTTAGAACTTGCACGGGTGCTACCGGTTATAACAGATAAGCAAATATGGCTGGTTTTTCTTGACACCGAAGATAATGGTAATATTCCGGGATATGACTGGGCAATGGGTTCTCAAGCTTTTGTCGACGGTCTAAATGATAAACCTGATAGTGTAATAATCCTGGACATGGTGGGTGATAAAGATTTAAACATATATATGGAGCGTAATTCTGATTCCGCTCTGAATGCAGAAATTTGGGCAGCTGCATCTGAGTTGGGATTTACTCAATTTATATCAACATATAAGTATAATTTGATTGACGACCATATTCCATTTATTGAGGCAGGGATAAGGGCTGTGGATGTAATCGATTTTGATTACCCATATTGGCACACAACGCATGATACCCTTGATAAAATTTCCACGAGTAGTCTAAATGTTGTTGGAGAAACCATAATCAAGTGGTTGAATAAAAATACTAAATAGCTTATTTATTGATTTAACTGAATTGTTTCAGAATTTACGTGCTAATTTTTAAATATGAACTAATTATTTATAGTTTATTTTAGAAAAGGATAGATAAATATTAAACAATGGCAAAAAAATCACCTGAAATTACACAACGACCAAGAGAAAAAGCATTTCTCGTTGGTGTTGATATACGGGGGGATGATCATTTATTAACCTTACACGATTCACTAACAGAGCTAGCATTGTTGGGTGAAACAGCAGGGTTAGAGATTGTAGGGCAATCAACCCAACATTTAGAGAGACCAA